>Ga0307508_10002679_pt1 | contig 18649 bp, 7 predicted proteins | sample 9_EM_MG_FD_203089 | JGI IMG/M metagenome (GOLD analysis project Ga0307508, IMG submission 203089) | Populus trichocarpa ectomycorrhiza microbial communities from riparian zone in the Pacific Northwest, United States - 9_EM | ecosystem: Host-associated > Plants > Roots > Unclassified | place... | reverse complement strand
CGAAGCGTGCTCACAGTGCGGCAACGGCGTGGTCGAGGCGGGCGAAGCCTGCGACGACGGCAACGCCAAGAGCGGCGACGGCTGCGACGCGACCTGCACCATCACCGAGCCAAGCTATCACTGCGATGTGCCGGGCGCTGCCTGCGAGCTGTGCGGCGACGGTCACGTGGACCCGAACGAGGTCTGCGACGATGGCAACAGCGTTTCGGGCGACGGCTGTCGCTTCGATTGCGACTTGGTCGAGGCCGGCTGGGACTGTTCGACTGGCAAGTGCGCCAAGTGCGGCAACGGCAAGCTGGAGGCCAGCGAGGTTTGTGACGACGGCAACGTGCTGAGCGGCGACGGCTGCAACGCAACCTGCCGCGCCCAGGAGCCGGGCTTCAATTGCCCAGTGCCCGGCGCGCTCTGCGAAGAATGCGGCAACGGCGTGGTCGAGAGCACCGAGACCTGCGATGACGGCAACGACGTCGACCTCGACGGCTGTTCGGCCGACTGCGGCGCGATCGAGCCGGGCTGGTCTTGTCCGGTCCCGGGGCAGTCGTGCGGCCTGTGCGGTAACGGCGTCGTCGAGAGCAACGAGACCTGCGACGACGGCAACACCGTCGACGGCGACGGCTGCAACGCGACCTGTACCGGCAAAGAGCCAGGCTTTCAATGCTTCGGCCAAGGCTTGTGCGAAAAGTGCGGCGACGGCGTGGTCGACGCGCATGAAGTGTGCGACGACGGCAACCGCCTGAACGGCGACGGTTGCCGTTACGATTGCGACGCGATCGAGCCCGGCTACGCGTGCACGCAGGGGCAAGCCTGCCACAAGTGCGGTAACGGCGTGCTCGAAGCGACCGAGGTCTGCGACGACGGCAACGCCGCCGACGGCGACGGCTGCAACGCGACCTGCAGCGCCGAGGAGCCTGGTTTCAATTGCCCGACGCCCGGCACGGCCTGCGAGCAATGCGGCAACGGCATCAAAGAGAGCAGCGAAGCCTGCGACGACGGCAACAAGAACAGCAATGACGGCTGCAGCTCCGACTGCATCGTCGAGTCGGGCTTCGCCTGTCACGTGGCCGGGCAGCTGTGTGAACGTTGCGGCGATGGCATCATCGACCCGAACGAGACCTGCGACGACGGCAATTTCGTGAGCGGCGACGGCTGTAACGCCACGTGCACCGCCGTCGAGCCGTGGTTCACGTGCCTTGCGCCGGGCGTGAAGTGCCAACACTGCGGTGACGGCGTGGTCGACTCGTCCGAGGTGTGCGACGACGGCAACAACCTCAGCTTCGACGGCTGTCGCGACGACTGTCAGGTCGCCGAAACCGGCTTCAAATGTCCGGCCGGCGGCGGCGCCTGTTCCCGCTGTGGCAACGGCGTAGTCGACGCGGGCGAGCAGTGCGACGACGCTAACCTCGCGAACGGCGACGGCTGTAGCTCTACGTGCAAGACCGAAGGTGCGCCCTTCACTTGCGCCACGCCCGGTGGCCCGTGCGACCGCTGTGGCAACGGCGTGAAGGAAACCAGCGAGGCCTGCGACGACGGCGGCAAGTGCGCGGGCGGCGCCAACGCCGGCACGAGCTGCGCTAGCGACGCGCAGTGTCCGGGCAGCAAATGCGCCGCGGCCAGCGCCGACGGCTGTAGCGCGACCTGCACGCTGGAGGCGGGCTGGGTGTGCCCGGTGCCGGGGCAGCCCTGCGGCAAATGCGGCAACGGCATCTTGGAGCCGAACGAGATTTGCGACGATGGCAACACGGCGGGCGGCGATGGCTGCAGCGCCGACTGCAGCGACGTCGAGCCCAACTATTCGTGCCCCGTGGCCAACAAGGCCTGCGTGCTGTGCGGCGACGGCAAGGTGACCGCGCCGGAAGTCTGCGACGACGCGAACAACCTTTCCGGCGACGGCTGCAGCTGGGACTGCAAGATCGTAGAAGGTGGATTTTCCTGCCCTGGTGGCGGCGGCGCTTGCACGAGCTGTGGCAACGGCGTGCTCGAAGCGCCGGAGAAATGCGACGACGGTAACAAGCTCGGTGGCGACGGCTGCGCTGCCAATTGTGGCAGCGTCGAAGCGGGCTTTCGCTGTGAAGTGGCGGGCACCGCCTGCTACGAATGCGGCAACGGCATCAGCGAAGGCAGCGAGGCTTGCGACGACGGCAACAAGACCGCGGGCGACGGCTGCTCGAGCAGCTGCAGCATCGAAGCTGGCTGGAGCTGCCCGGTATCGGGGCTGCCCTGCGCCAAATGCGGCAACGGCGTCGTCGAGCAGGTCGAAGTTTGCGACGACGGCAACGCCAAGGGCGGCGACGGCTGCAACGCCACCTGCACCGCCGTCGAAACGGGCTACCAATGCCCGACGGCGGGCGCGAGCTGCGTGAAGTGCGGTGACGGCAAGGTTCAAGCTCCCGAGGTCTGCGACGACGGCAATCGGCTGAACGGCGACGGCTGCCGTTACGACTGCGGCGCGGTCGAGACCGGCTTCAGCTGCCCGACGCCCGGCGCGGCTTGCTTCAAGTGCGGCGACGGCGTGCTGCAAGGCCCCGGCGTCGGCGGCAACGAGGTCTGCGACGACGGCAACCGCCAGAGCGGCGATGGCTGCTCGGCGGACTGCAAGACCGTCGAAGTCGGCTTCAGCTGCTCCACGGCGGGCGCGTTGTGCGAGGAATGCGGCAACGGCATCAAGGTCGCCCCCGAGGCGTGCGATGACGGCAACAAGCTCGCCGGCGACGGTTGCAGCAGCAGCTGCCAAGTCGAAGCCGGTGGTTGGGCTTGTCCGGTTCAGGGCGCGGCCTGCGAAAAATGCGGAGACGGCAGGGTCGGCCCCAACGAGAGTTGTGACGACGGCAACACGAACGGCGGCGACGGTTGCAACGCGACCTGCACCGGGGTCGATCCCTTCTACTCCTGCCCGCCGACTGGTGGAGCGTGCGAAAAGTGCGGCAACGGTACGCTCAAGTCGCCCGAGCTCTGCGACGACGGCAACAACGCCAACGGCGACGGCTGCCGCTCGGACTGCACCGCCGAGCCCGGTTGGAAATGCATCGCCAACGTTTGCTACGAGTGCGGTGACGGCTTCGTCGACGCCGTGGCCGGCGAAGTTTGCGACGACGGCAATCGGCAGTCGGGCGACGGCTGCAACGCTACCTGCACCGCCGTCGAGACGAACTACTCCTGCCCGACCTCCGGGCAGCTGTGCGAGAAGTGCGGCAACGGCGCCAAAGAAAGCAGCGAGCAGTGCGACGACGGTAACAACAACAACGGCGACGGCTGCACCTCGGCTTGTAAGCTGCAGGGTGGCGGTTGGTCGTGTCCGTTCCCGGGCCAACCGTGCGAGCTGTGCGGCGACGGTTCCAAGTCGGCCAATGAGAATTGCGACGACGGCAACAACGTAGGCGGCGATGGCTGCTCCGTGGACTGCCAGACCATCGAGCCGAACTTCAGCTGTCCGCCGGCCGGCGGCGCCTGCGTGTCCACGGTGGTCTGCGGCGACTCGAAGGTCACCGGCGCCGAGAATTGCGACGACGGCAACAAGGTCGGCGGCGACGGTTGCTCGGCGTCCTGTCTCACCGAATCCGGCTATTTCTGCCGCACGGTGGGCCTGCCCTGCGAACGCTTGCCGCGCTGCGGCGACGGCGCGCTGGGCCCCGGTGAGCTGTGCGACGATGGCGGTAAGTGCGTCGGCGGCAGCAACGTCGGCGCGGCGTGCACGAAAGACAGCACCTGCACGGGCGGCGGTACTTGCACGCCGAAGAGCGGCGACGGCTGCTCGGCGGATTGCAAGACGATCGAGAAGGACTACTACTGCCCGACGCCGGGCTCGGCTTGCACCTACGCGCCGCTGATCTGCGGCGACGGCGTGCTCAGCGTCGGCGAGGAGTGTGACGACGGCAACAAGCTCGGCGGCGCGCTGATTTGCTACGGCGGCACGAACAACGGCACGACTTGTATCGACGACTCCGACTGCGGCACCAAGCTCGAGGAGATCGGGCTGTCGTTCTCGGAGCAGACAGTCGACAACACCGTCATCGCCGCCTCGACCACGGTGAACCGAACTGTCACTTTGTTGAGCACCGGCAAGAAGCGCCTGTTCGTCGCCAGCGCGGCCATGGAGGCCGCCTCCAGTGCGGGAGGCCACGTGACGGCGATGAAGCTGAACGGCGTGGCGATGACCCAGGCGGCCGTGGCGACCGCCACGACTGGCACCAACGGGACCACCGTTCGCGCGTACATCTTCTACCTCAAAGAGGCCAGCCTGCCGGGCCCTGGCAGCTACACCTTGGCCACCACGATTGACGCCGAGAACGGCGGCGTTGGCTACGGCGACCTCGAGCTCGACAACGTCGATCAGACCACGCCGATCGAGGCGAGCGCGACCAACAACAACCTTTCGACGGCGACCATTTCGACGAACATCACCACCCAAACGGCGGGCGCGTGGGTCCTCGATGTCGTGGTCAGCGGCAGTGAAAACACGGTCTTTACCCCCACCGGGGGCCAGGCCAAGCTTCAGGACTCGGATCCGTCGAGCTGCCAGGTTGCGATCGGCGCCAAGACGGTGGCCACGGCCGGGGCGACGACCATGAGCTACGGCGTCACCAACGCCAACCGCACGGCTCAGGCCGTGGTGGCGATTCGGCCGGCGACGGTGACCGTGCCCTGCCAAGCCAAGGGCGGCGACGGCTGCAGCGCGCTGTGCGAAGTGGATCCAGGCTGGACGTGTCCGTTCCCGAAGACCAGCTGCGTGGCCGCGCAATGCGGTGACGGCTACCTGGCGGGCTCCGAGGAATGCGAGCCCAACCTGCTGAGCGCGACGAGCCCGATCGCGGCCTGCACCAGCAGCTGTACGGTTGCACCCGGCTACGCCTGCCAGTGGAACGCGACCACGCACCAAACCGACTGCGTCGCCATGTCCAGCGCTTGCAACAACAACGGCACCAAGGAGCTCGGCGAGCCGTGCGACGACGGCAACAACAACATCGGCGACGGCTGCAACCCCTTCTGCGAAGTCGAGCCGAACTGTTCGGCGCGTGGCACAACCACCGGCTGCGTGTCCGGCTGCGGCGACGGCAAGCTGCTGGCCGGCGGCACCGAGCAATGCGACGACGGCAATCAGACGCCGGGCGACGGTTGCGACGCGAACTGCCAGGTAGAGCCGGGCTGGAGCTGCTCGGTTGCGACTGGCAGCTTGCCGGCAGAGGTAGATGTACCGGTTGCGTTCCGCGATTTCATCAGCTTTCCGACGGCCGGCAACGTCAAGCATCCCGACTTCGAGACGTACGCGGGCAGTGCTCAAACGACTGGCATGGTGGGCGCGACGCTCGCCGCCACGGGCAAGCCGACCTACACCGGCAAGTGCGAGTTTGGCAGCGGCTTTACGGCCGCGGCCTGCCCGTACGGCGCGCAGACCACCAGCGCTGCGGCGTTCGCTCAGTGGTACAACGACACCGCGGGCGTGAACATGACGCACGTCACGCGGCTGCCGTTCTTGCAGCAAGGCGGCGGCAACACCTACCTGCATCAAAACAACGCGCTGTTCCCCTTCGACGGCATCGGCTTTACCGCCGGCGCCACCCCGAAAGAGAACACGTCGGGCGGCCACGACTTCGGCTTCACCAGCGAGCTCAAGTTCTGGTTCGAATACAACGGCGGAGAGCTGCTCAACTTCTCGGGTGACGACGACGTGTGGGTGTTCGTCAACGGCTACCTGGCCGTGGACTTGGGCGGCTTGCACCCGCAAACGACGGGCTCGGTCACGCTGAACCTTGCGGCGGAGCCGGCGGCGCACCAGCTGCAGGTTGGTCGCCTCTACGAAATCGCGCTATTTCACGCCGAACGGCACACCAACGCCTCCAACTTCGTGCTGACCCTCGGCGGGTTCAAGAAGGGCGTCTCGACCTGCACCTCCAAGTGCGGCGACGCCGTGGTCGTGGGTGGCGAGCAGTGTGACGACGGCACCGCCCCCACGCCACCCCGGGCCGGGACGCTCGGCAACGCCAACGGTTACGGCACCTGCCAGCTCAACTGCCAGATTGGCCTGCGCTGCGGCGACGGCATCGTGACCGCGGGCAAAGAGCAATGCGACGACGGTATCAACCAGGGCGGTTACGGCAGCGGCACGTGTTCGCCGGGCTGCGTGCTGGCTCCGAAGTGCGGTGACGGCGTCGTCAACGCCACCTTCGGTGAGACCTGCGACAACGGCGCTGCCAACGGCACGTACGGCGGCTGCGGCACCGATTGTCGCCCAGGTCCGTCTTGCGGCGACGGTATCAAGAACGGTCCCGAAGCCTGCGACGACGGCGTCAACACCGCCGGTTACAACAGCGGCGGTTGCGCCTCGGGCTGCGTGCTGGCGCCGAAGTGCGGCGACGGCACCACCAACGCGACCTTCGGCGAAGCCTGCGACGACGGCAACACCAAGAGTGGCGACGGTTGCTCGAACACTTGCCAATCGGAGGCTATTTGCGGCAACGGCACCAAAGAAGGCGCCGAGCAGTGCGACGACGGCAACCCCAAGAGCGGCGACGGCTGTAGCTCGCTGTGCAAGATCGAAAAGTGCGGCGACGGCACGCCGCAAGCAGCGCTCGGCGAGCAGTGCGACGACGGCAACATCCTCCCGGGTGACGGTTGCTCTGCGACGTGCCTGCTCGAGACGGCCTGCGGCAACGGCACGCGCGAAGGCGCCGAACAGTGCGACGACGGCAACAAGCTCAGCAACGACGGCTGCTCGGCCAACTGCACGAGCGAGAAGTGCGGCGATGGCGTTACCCAGACCAGCGAGCAATGCGATGACGGCAACGCCATTTCGGGCGACGGCTGCAGCAAGACCTGTCAGTTCGAGACCATTTGCGGCAACGGCATCAAAGAAGGTGCTGAGCAGTGCGATGACCACAACAGCATCTCAGGCGACGGTTGTAGCGCGGCTTGCAAAACCGAAGTCTGTGGCGACGGCGTCACCCAGTCGGGCCTAGGTGAAGAGTGCGACGACGGCGCCCTGCTCAACGGCGACGGTTGCTCCTCTACCTGCCAGCGCGAGACCATCTGCGGCAATGCCGTGGTGGAAGGCGCCGAGCAGTGTGACGACGGCAACAAGACCAGCGGCGACGGTTGCTCGGCGGCCTGCAAGACCGAATTCTGCGGCGACGGCACTACCCAGGCGGCGCTGTCCGAGACTTGCGACGACGGCAACACGGTAAGTGGCGACGGCTGCTCCAACAGCTGCAAGCTCGAGACGAGCTGCGGCAACGGCGTCAAAGAAGGCGTGGAGCAGTGTGATGACCACAACAACGTGTCCGGCGACGGTTGCAGCGCGAGCTGCAAGAACGAAGTCTGCGGCGACGGCCTGACGCAGAGCGGGCTCGGTGAGCAATGCGACGACGGCAACAAGACCAGCGGCGACGGCTGCAGCTCGACCTGCAAGACCGAGGTCAGTTGCGGCAATGGCGTGCTCGAAGGCAGCGAGCAGTGCGACGACGGCAACAAGACCAGCGGCGACGGCTGCAGCGCCACGTGTCAGACGGAGGTGGTGTGCGGCAACCACGTACGCGAAGGGGCCGAGCAGTGCGACGACGGCAATAGCGCGAACGGCGACGGCTGCTCCAGCCTATGCCGCTTCGAGTTCTGCGGCGACGCCGTCAAACAGTCGAGTGAGCAGTGCGACGACGGTAACAACACCTCCGGCGACGGCTGCAGCGCCACGTGCAAGACCGAGATCTGCGGCGACGGCTCGCTCAACAGCTTCCTCGGCGAAGAGTGCGACGACGGCAACACCACGAGCGGCGACGGCTGCAGCGCGATCTGCAAGCTCGAACCGGCAATCTGCGGCAACGGCAAGCTTGAAGGCACGGAACAGTGCGACGACGGCAACACCACCTCTGGCGACGGCTGTCGCTCGAACTGCACGCGCGAGGTGTGCGGTGATGGTGTGGTCGACCCGGCGGAAGCCTGCGACGACGGCAACACCGCCAGCGGCGACGGTTGCTCGAAGAGCTGCAAGCTCGAGACCTTCTGCGGCAACGGCGCAATCGAAGGCGTCGAGCAGTGCGACGACGGCAACAATTCGTCTGGCGACGGCTGCAACTCGATCTGCAAGAACGAAATCTGTGGCGACGGCACGCGCCAGCCGGCGCTGGGCGAGCAGTGCGACGACGGCAACACCAAGAGCGGCGACGGCTGCAGCGCGACCTGCAAGGTCGAGACCGTCTGCGGCAATTCGCTGATCGAAGGCGCCGAGCAGTGCGACGACGGCAATAGCGCGAACGGCGACGGCTGCAGCACGAGCTGTCAGCTGGAAGTCTGCGGCAACGCCGTGGTCGATCCCGGCGAGGCCTGCGACGACGGCAACACCGCCAGCGGCGACGGTTGCTCCAACAAATGTGTGCTGGAAACGTTCTGCGGCAACGGCACCAAAGAAGGCCTGGAGCAATGCGACGACCACAACAACGTCTCCGGCGACGGCTGCAGCTCGACCTGCCGCCGTGAAATCTGCGGCGATTTCATCCCGCAGGTGACGCTGGGCGAGCAATGCGACGACGGCAACGCCACAAACGGCGACGGCTGCAGCTCGACCTGCCAGCTCGAAACCATTTGCGGTAACGCCATCATCGAAGGCGTCGAGCAATGCGACGACGCCAACACCGCGAACAACGACGGCTGCAGCTCGACCTGCCAGCTTGAGTCTTGCGGCGACGGCGTCAAGCAAATCGGCGAGCAGTGCGACGACGGCAACCACATCTCGGGCGACGGCTGCAGCGCGCAGTGCCTGACCGAAGTGCGCTGCGGTGACGGCAGCGTCAATCAGGCGAGCGAGCAGTGCGACGACGGCAACAACTCGTCCAGCGATGGCTGCAGCTCGACCTGCAAGCGCGAATACTGCGGCGATAGCATCACGCAGGCGCCGTCCGGCGAGCAATGCGACGACGGCAACGTGGTGTCCAACGACGGCTGCAGCGCGACTTGCCAGGCCGAGTACTGCGGCGACGGCATCAAGCAGACCGGCGAAGATTGCGACGACGGCAACACAAAGGCCGGCGACGGCTGCACGCCGTACTGTAAGAAAGACATCGTGAAGTGACGCCGCGGTGACCCGAAACGGCGCCGACTAACACTGGACCTTCCGAGCCGGCTCAGCCGGACGGAGGCCTTTTGAAGAGAATCACCGGTTTGGCGGCCTGCTTTGCGCTCACCTGCGCCTGCGGCAGCGGTTCGGCGCCGGGACCGGCGGCCGGCGGCGCGGGCCAGCCCAGCGCCGGCAGCGGCGGCACGACGAATGTCTCGGGCTCGTGCGCTACCGCGGGCAACGGTCCGAGCGGCGGAGCGGGCTCGGCCAGCATGACGGGCGGGGCGGGCGGCGCGGCCGGCGCGGCCGGTGGCATGGGCGGCTCGGCCGCTGGCGTCGGCGGTTCGGCCGGTAAAGGCAACGCCGGCGTCGGCGGAGGCGTCGCGCTCATGCCGGCCATGGGCACACCGGGCGCCTGGGAAGACGTGACGTCCAAAGACATGGACCCGGCGCTGTTCACGGGTCCGGGCGGCTTCGGCGTCGGCAACATCGTGACCGATCCGGCGCGCCCCACGGACATCTACGCCGGCGGTTACGGCTCAATCTGGAAGTCGACCGACTACGGCCTAACCTGGGCCAAGCTCGATAGCAAACCCAATCCGCCGTACCTGGCGCTCGGTCACGTGCTGGCGGTCGCGGGCACCACGCCCGCCACGCTGTGGATGGCCAACGTCAACGGCGCCGAGCACGTTTTCAAGTCGACTGACGGCGGGCTCACCTTCACGTTGACCGGCAGCATCGCCGAACAGCCCGACGCTGCCAGCCTCTACTCCATCGTCGTCGATCCGAACGATGCGACGCACCTTTTGAGTGGCCTGCACGAGCAAGACAAGGTGCTCGAGTCGAAGGACGGCGGCGCCACTTGGCAATTCGTTTCCGGTGCCGGCTGGCCGCCGGGTGGCAAATCTTGGTTTCCCTACTTCGTCGACGCGGGCGACGCTGCCAAGACTAGCAAGACCTGGATCGCCATCGGCCAAGACGGCGGCTCGGCGGTCATGACCGTCGACGCGGGCGCCACCTGGAGCAAACCCAAAGGCCTCGAAGGTTTGCAGCATCCGCACGGCGACACCGGCTTCTTTCAGGACGCGGCGGCCATGTTCATCGCCGGCGTGCAGGGGCCCGAAGGCGACGGCGTTTATCGCAGCACCGATTCCGGCGCCAATTGGGCGCGCGTCGCCATGGGCAGCGGCGGCGTCGTCTGGGGCACACCCAAGAATCTCTACGTCATGTGGGGCTGGGCCTGCGCGAGCTGCGGCACCAACGAAGGCGGCCCCCAATATCAAACCGCGCCTCAACCCGGCACCGCTTGGACGAAAGGCACGCTGCCCGCCGGCTTGGTGTGGGGCCCGAACAGCGTCGCCGTCACCTCCGACGGCACCCACTCGATCATGATCGGCTCGATGTGGGCGACCGGTCTGTGGCGCTACGTCGAGCCTTGAGGGGCGGATTCGAACCCTCGGTAAGCCGTTGGCAAACAAATCGGGGGCGCATACGGTTGTCTGGAGTCCGGTGACGATGCCAACAACCCAGACGACATCGGTGCAGTCGAGCGTCGAGCGCCATGGCTGTTGCATGCCTGCTCACTGTGGCGACGGCCATCTCGGGTCCACCCCAAGCGGCGACGGTTGGGACTTTCTGCTGAACGGCCAGGTCGCTCCGATCGTGGAAGCGACGGAGGCGGCGTGCGGCAAGGAAGTATCTCGTGCTCGACGCAAGCATCGCCACCGCGGGCGCGTTCACGGCTGAAGGTCGCCTCTCACTCGTGGATCGTGATCTGCGAGTGCCAAGGACTGGCAGCGCCGATCCAGAGCGCGCGCAGTTGGCGCCTAGTCTGCTCACACGCGTTGGAGGATGATCACAATCTGACTCACGGCGTAGGTCGCGTAACACGCGATGAGTGCCGAGCAGAGCGCCGACTCCAGCTGCGTCATGGGCGCCGACGAGTGCGCTGCGCGCAGCGCGGCGTGGCCGAGCCGCTGAATGCGCGCGTCGACCTCGGGGCCCGGCACCGGCGCCTGCGAAGCGAGTAGGGATTCGAGCTGATCTTCCGACGGCACGGAGTCTGGCAGCGGTTCGTTCATATCGCGAGCTCCAGCAACAGATGCGCCAGGTGCGCCCGTGCGCGCGCCAGACGCTGGCGCAGCGTCTGATAGGAAATTCCCAAGATCGCTGCCGCCGTTTTCGGCTCTAAGCCCTCGATATTGAGCAGCAACAACAGCTCGCGGTCCGCCAACGTCAGGTGCGCGAAGGCACGCTCGGTGTCCCGACTCAGCTCGATGTCCAGACCGCCGCTGCCCGGCGCAGCATCACGCTCACACTCAGCGCGGAGCAAGCGCCGCAAGTCGACTCGTCGCCAGCGACAGTAACTTCGGTACTCGTTGCGCGCGACGCTGAATAGCCACGCCTTCAGGTCCGTGTCCGGCTCGAGCCTCGCGGCACCTCGTGCGAGCTTGAGCCAGGTGTTTTGGAATAGATCTTCTGCGAGCTGGCGATGACCGCTGAGGCGGAGCAAGAACCCGAACAACGACACCCGGTAGCGCGCATAGACGACGTCGAACGCGTGCACGCTGCCGCCACGCAGCGCGCCGACGAGGGGGTCTTCCGGGGTTGCCATTCTCGACCTCTGCAACGCCCAAGGGACCGAGCCTGTGACACTTCGCGCGTCTGATTTTTGGTCGTCACACGCGTAGCCCCGCGAGCGTTCATTGGACACGAGCATCCTTGATTGGATTTGCTCGCGGAGGTCACAATGACGATCTATCAATCATTTCAAGCTGGTGGCTGGCCGATGTACTTCGTCTTGGCCTTTGGCATCTCGGCCGTGTACGGCGCGGTGCGATTTTTTTGGCATGGCCACGCCGCGCTCGAGCGCTTCAGCCGCACCATGATTCAGACGACGGTGTTCTCGTCCGTGTTCGGTTTTTTGGTCGGAATGATCGCCGTTGCGGGCTACGTCGAGGAGCATACCAAGACCCTCGACGAGCGCGTGAAACTGCTCATCGAAGGCACGGGGGAATCCCTAAATAGCCTGACGCTCGGGCTACTCTTGACCACGCTGAGCTGCCTGCTGATCGCAGTCGGTCAACGCCGCTTCCCGAGCGAGGCTTAGCAGGCCGTTGAGAAAGTAGGCGTTGGAAGCACGTGAGCAGCGTCAAGGTCTGCGCGTGGTGCCCACCCCCGTCCGTCCTCGCCACCTGCGGTGGCTGCGGGCGGCCGACCCCTCCCCAATCGCCGGCCTACGGCCGGCTCAGGGAGGGGTAGAAGCTTGGCGGGCCGGACCAAGTTGTACGCAGCTCCAACCATGAAACCGGTGAGCTTGTTCTTCGCCGAATCGGATGCTGTCTGGGCACGAAGTCTTCGGGTGAGCGAGGCACCAGCATCGACGTCTGCTTCTTTTCCTGGCCGCGCATGGCTTGAGCCTATCCATGCTCGATCCGGATGTCGATCCAGTCGCTACCCCTCCCTGAGCGCGCTACGCGCGCGATTGGGGAGGGGTCGGCCGCGCGCAGGCTGCAGGCCGAGCACGGACGGGGGTGGGCATCACAACCGCCAGCAGCTGTTGTACGCTCATCATCCATCACATTTCAGCCGGCCGCCTCGCCAAAACCCAAGATCGCGGGACGTGCTCCCAGATGTGACGAATCCTGAGGTTGTACGATCCCGACTCGGCGGTCTTTTTCAACACCCTGTTAGGGCGCACGGTGGCTCATGTCTGCCCAGGTGGCGGCGGAACCGAGACGGGGCCGTGCACCGGTGTGGCGTTGTCTTGGGCGGGCGGAATGAAGAACTGCAGTGGCGAACGGAAGAATGTCGCCAGCACCGACGCGATCAGCCGCAGCTGATCAGAGCGTTTGGCCTCGCGCGCGCGCCAGGCGACGCCCAGGGCGAGCAGGAAGCTCACGCCGAAGTTCAAGCAGCCGATGATCGCGATGCCGAGCGCCGCCGGGTAGATAGCGTGAGCGGTTTCGCTCGAGAAGCCGAGCGAGCAGATGGCCAGAGTGAGTGCGGCCGTGGACAACGTGACGTGGCGCACATCGAGCGGCAGCCCGAGGAACTTACCCATGATGGGCGTCATGGCCAGCAAGAAGCCGAGCGTCGAATTGCCGGCGAAGCCCGCAATATTGCGCTGCAAAAATCGAGACAACCAACGCATCGTGCCGCGCCCGAGCACGCGCCCGTAGCGATGTTGGGCGATGGCTTCGGGCAGGCGGCGATAGACGGCCCAGTTTTCGAGCCAGCCGGCCGCGATGCTCGACGACCAGAGCAAGACGCCGGTCAACGCCGCATAGAAAATCGTGCCGCTTTGCGTGGGGTGCAGCGACTGCAGCACGTGCTCGGCGGTCTCCTGATTCAGAAACGCAGCGCCTTCGTGACGGCTGCGCCAGAACGCGTTGAAGGCGAGCGTGGCCGGAATCACCATGCCGACGTTGCCGATGGCCGCCGCCAGCTGCGAGCGCGTGATGCGCGCGATCATCGTCACGAGCGCAGACAAGTCCGGGTGGTGCGCGCTGTCGCGCAAGGTGCCGGCCAACGCGGCGGCCGTCATTGACGGCTGCTTGGTGGCCAGCGTGAAGCCGAGCAGCTGCATCACGATGAAGCTGCCGCCGTAGTTGCAGGCGGCCAGCATGCCTTCGACGAACGGCGCGAAGTGCGCGGAGCCAATCAGAAATTTGAGCGCCGCAGTGCCGGTGGTGAGCACGCCGCCGCCGCCCGCCGAGAGCAGCATCATCACGTACTCGCGCCGTGAAGACGTGATGTAGTGCTCGCCGGTCTGCCCGGCGCGCTCGATGATTTTGCGCGCCAAAAGGTGCAAGTTGCCGCGCGCAATATCCGTGAGCTTCCGGTCGCGGAGCCGCAGACGCACGAGCTCGACCAAGAGTGCTTTGGCTTCGGTCGCGCGCGCCAGCTCCGAATAAGGCTCCAGCTGGCTCAAGAGCAGCGTGAGCCTGTCCAAGCTTTGGCCGACGAGCTCGACCCGGTAGACGACGTCGATGCTGACGCCGAACTGCTCGAGGTTCTTGACCACCACGTCCGTGGCGTCGCGGCACAGCTGCATGGTTTCGTGGCAGTCGTCCATGCGCGCGCGTAAGCGCAGCGCGCCTTGATGCGGATCCGCCCCGGCGGCTCGATACTCGCGTAAGCTTTCGAGCAAGCGATCGACCGCGCGGGGCAGGCGATGAAACGGCGAGCTGACGAGGCGAGACCGCGGGCTGCGCGCGCGAATCACGTCTGAAAGACCGGCGGCAGAGACGCGCAGCGCCAGCAAGCTGCAGGCGTCGGTCAAGTGTTCGAGCAGCGGCGCCCACGGGCCTGCGTCTTGTCGCGTGCCGCCGAGCGCACGCAAGAGCTGGGCCACGAGCTCCGCGGGCGTGGCTTCGAGCGCGCGCAGAGACGCGGAGCTGGGGAACAACTTGCCCAGCAATTGCGCCAAATCTCGCTCGTCGATCGGTTCCGGCAAGAGGCCCCGCGAAATGCGATCGATCGTTTCCGCGAGAAAGCCGCGGTCCGTCGGCAAGCCGAGCCGCCCGAACAGCCCGCCGCCCACGCTCTCGGCCAGCACGAAACTAACGGTTTGCGCGAGCCGCGAGCGAACGCTCGGCAATCGGTCGACCGCCAGCAGCAGCCAGCGCAGCCGCGCGACGTGTGCGGGCTCTCGCGGAGCTTCGGGAAACGAGGGCACGCTGCGGCGCGAGGCAAGCCACGCAAACAGCGCCTCGAGCCCCGCGACCTGCGCGGCCAGTGGCGCCGCAGCGTCGCAGCGTTTCAGCGCAGCATGCAGCTGCTTGATGGCGCGGTGCTCGGGCGCGCGTGGCAAAAGCTCGCGCCCGAACGTGACCAGGTCTGGAAAGCCGTCAGGCGTGGAGTTGAACGGCGCGCCCTGCATGCTGCTGACCACTGGTCTCATCTAACAGCCACCCGCCCGTCAAGCCCTGTTCCTGGCGAAGTTTTCGCGAGCACCGGGGCGGAGCGAAAACGCAGCCAGTGACAGGGATCGGCGGGCGCGCTCTCCGGATGAGATGGGACCCATGACAACCCGCATGCTGTCGCGCTTCAGAAGCTGCTGCCGGCCGAGGCTTTCGCGCTGCCGCCAGCCTTGGCTCCAGCGCCGGCTTTTGCCCCAGCGCCAGCTTGGCTCCGGCGCCCGCGCTCGTGCTCACGTCGAGCTCGGGTGGCGTGATCTTGACCGAGGCGCTGGCAGCTTTCGCGGCGCTCAGCTTGGCGGCCTCGTCCAACTTGGCCTTGGCGCCGGCTGAAAGCTTGGCGCGGGCGTCGCGCTTCGCGCTCGCATCGGCGTCGAGCTTGCCCTTCACGTCGGCGCTGCCCTTGGCTGCCATGCTGAACGACGCCACGGCTCCGAACTAGTGCCAGAAGCCGAGGCTGAGCGATGTGTTGAGGTAGAGCCGGGCAGCGTCGGCGCTGAGCGATAGTTGCCAGTAGTCGAACGGATGCAGTAGTCCGAAGATGCTCCAGCTGAACAGCTTGACGTCGAACCCTCCGGTTCCGTGGACGCGGCTCCGCGTTCCGGCGATGCGGGGAGGCTCGTAGTAGCTGCCGGCACGCAGCCGCAAGTAGCGCGGAACGACTTCGCTCTCGAGACCCAGCCGCGGCGAAATGATCGAGCGCTCCATGGCTTCTTCGCCGGTGAGGCCCACAGGGCCGCCGCCCTGGATGATCGACAGCTCGGAGCTGACGAGCAGGTACCAGCGCCGGCTCTGTTCGTAGTTGCGATAAAGCTCGTCTTCGGCGCGCCTGATTTCGGCCTTCGTCGGCTCGGCGCTGCTGGCTTGCCGTGCGAGCTCCTTAGCCGTCTGGTACCTCGGATTGAATGGGCGCGCGCCGAATTGATAGGCGAAGCCGAGGGCCACTTCCCAGGGCACGAGCACGGTGCTGTCCGGCGCTCCGGCGCTGCCGGGGAGCTTGGCATTGATCGGCGACTTTACGGCCGCCGCTGCTCGGTACTGTCCGGTCGGTTTGACGATCACACCTGCCTCGTAGCCGACGCCGGCGGTGCGGAGCAGCCCCGAGCTGCCAGAATTGCCCAAGAAGCTCAGGCCTACCAGGCGTGGCCCCGCACCGAACAGCAGTTGTCCGTCAAGAAATCCGTAAGCCAAATTTACGTGTACCAGCCCGTAGTTGGCAGCAAGCTTGGTGCTGATACCTTGATCGCCCTGACTCGCGGAGTTTCGTAGCGCTTCAGCGGAAAGGCCCAGCCCGAGCTGGCGGTAGTTGACGAGCAAGGCGAGCGACCCGAAGAGCGCGCTGCTTTGCCCCGACTTCTTCGGTGCCTGGCTATTCTGCTGGTTGTAAAAGTCGTTCTTGGGCAGCCACGAGCCGACCGCGACGTCTACGCCAACGCCGTAGTCCCAGTCTGACCAGGAGTAGGGCAGTCGCACCGCGCTCGACGCCGGGTTGACGGCGACGCCATCCGTGTCGTCCGCGACGGCGACGAATGCGCCTCCCAGTCCAATGCGCCGCGTGCTGCCGGTCACCGGGCCCCGCGCGGCGTCGACCGTCTGCGGCTGTGTCTCCGTGCCGACGCTGGACTGAGCCAGCGCGGCGCTGGCAAGCGTGCTCACCACGACCCATGTCGTCCCGAAAGCAGCCGAGAATTTGAGCCGAAGGCGCGGCTGACCTCTGGCGACCTTGGTCAATCTCCCTGCGAAGGGCCTGAGTGCTTGCGGCGTCATCTAGCGCGCAGCGTCAGAGCAAGCCGCGTTCCACGCGAATTTTCCCAGCGAAACGGGCGTCCCTCCACACGTTCGAGCGGGGGCCGCGAACGGCTTGCGCCCGCATAGGCTCTACAAACGCAAACGGTGCAGCAACCGCTGACCCTCGACGACCGTGTCCAGGCGGGGCGTCGCGCCGTCCGGCGAGTTGTGCTCCCCTAAGGATTCGTCACATCTGGGAGCACGTCCCGCGATCTTGGGTTTTGGCGAGGTTTTCGCTGCGCTCCGATGCTCACGTACTCAAGTACGCTCCGCTTCGGTGCTCGCGAAAACCTCGCCAAAACCCAAGCTTGCGAGGCGGCCGGCTGAAATGTGATGAATGATGAGCGTGCTCCCAAACTACGATTTTCGAAGCGCCGCCGCGGAACCCGCGCAAGGAGTCGAGTGTATCGAACATGTGTTGACCGCGCAGGTTCCAAGACGCTGCCGAGCCGTAGTACATGATGCGGTAGTAGCGTTCGGCGTCGGCGACGAGCCGCGCGCTCTGAGCGGCATCTAGAAACTCGTGACCGTCTTGAGACCGAGTCGATGTCGTCGACGGCTTCGGCACTCTCATGGGTCAGACGGGCGCCGGCGCCCGCGCCTGAGCGGCGCCCTGGCTTGCGCGAGCCTGGTGTGCCCGTGCGACCCGCTGCGTTCTCGTCCCAGCCTTGCGCTCCGATCAGGGGCACGAAATGGGCTGCGCGCATGTTTCCGGATCTCGGTGTCACGTTTTCGGATGCCTAGCGCCCTGGTGTCTGCTCCGCGGCCAGCGTTTAGGCGCAGGAGTTGGCGCGCGCACGCAGCGCGGTAAGCAGCCACGACGTCTCATCGACCAGCCGGGCTAAGCACACGGAAGCCGTGTCGTAGCGTGCGCCGCGCCCAGCGGCCTCCAGCTCTCGCGCGGTCCGATGGGCGTCCGTGGCGGCCAGATTCAGCAGCATGCCTTTGAACTCGTGCGCGGCGTCTTGCACGCGCTGAGCCTCACGAGCTTGAATCGCGTTTTGTATCTGGCCGATCAGCAACTCGGCACGAGCTTCGAAGATTCGGCTGAGCTCGAGCAAGAAACCGGCGTCGCTGCCGACGCGATGCTCCAGAATCGCACGCCGATAGGGGGAATCGTCGTCCGGCGACGGCGGCTTGGCGCCAGCATCGGTCGGAACTCGCTCCAGCACGCGCTCGAGCTCGGCGAGATCGAGCGGCTTTGCCAGGTATCCATCCATCCCCGCTTGCAAGCAGCGCTCTAGGTCGCCGCTCGCACAGCGCGCGGTCAGCGCTATCACCGGCGTGCGGCGGGCGCCCTGTCGTTCGCGCGCTCGCAATCGACTCACGGCCTCCAAGCCGTCCAACCCCGGCATCTGCACATCCATCAGGACCAAGTCGAAGGTCTCGAGATCGAGCTTTGCCAGGGCCGCGTGACCGTCACTCACCAGGGTCGCGCGGTGGCCGACTTCTTGGAGCGCGTGCTCAATCAGGCGTTGATTGAGCGGGTTGTCCTCGGCGACGAGAATGTGCATCAGTTCTCGTCTCTGCGTGGCAGCGGCGCCTTGCGTTTGGGGGCTCGGTCGCCAACACCAAAGCCGACATCCGAAGTAGCTGGCGCGCTGGCGGCTGCGCCTGGCTCAGCTGCCGTCGACTGCGGCGGCAAGTGGCCGCCGTGCCGGGTCGAGCTCTCGCGCAGGCCGCGCGGGCTGCGCACCGGGGCGCCCCACAAGCGACCCTGGGCGCGGGGACAGCCGATGCTCCGCAGCAGCGCTAGCTGCTCGCTGCTCTCGACGCGCTTGGCCACGACGGACCAGCCCAAAGTGGCGGCCACTTTGACGATCGCTGCCAAGGCTGAGCGTTGTCGCTCGGACTCGCTATCGGCCAGAAATGATTCGTGCAACTTGATGGTCCTGATCGGCAG
>Ga0307508_10002678_pt1 | contig 18650 bp, 13 predicted proteins | sample 9_EM_MG_FD_203089 | JGI IMG/M metagenome (GOLD analysis project Ga0307508, IMG submission 203089) | Populus trichocarpa ectomycorrhiza microbial communities from riparian zone in the Pacific Northwest, United States - 9_EM | ecosystem: Host-associated > Plants > Roots > Unclassified | place... | reverse complement strand
ATTATGATGGATTATTGTATTTATTCAGCCTGATGCATGTAAGCGGGAAGTACCAGATTATTAAGCCATGATGAGTAATTGGAGATATTTATCATCACCTGTCAGGGCGTTACAGCCCGGTCCGGTAATAAGCTTAAGGAGCCGGGCTTTGAATACCAGCGTACTGTTGGTATCTGGTAATCAAAATACACTCGATTTTACCTCAAATAATCTGCAGGAAGACTACATTGTTTTTATAGCAAAAAACGGGCAAGAGGCCCTGGAGATAATCAGAAGCCATTCAATCCAATTAATTGTCAGCGATATAAACATGCCTTTAATGAACGGCTTTGATTTTTGCAGCCAGTTAAAGTCCAGCATGCGCCATTCCCATATACCAATCGTATTACTTACCGGTGGGAATGATTTGCAGGAAAGGATTGAAGTGCTGAGGCTGGGAGCGGATGCTTATATAGAAAAGCCTATCCTGCCCGAGCACCTCAGGGCGCAAATAAAAAGTCTCCTTACCAATCGCATTAAAATAAAGGAATGCTTTGCCCATTCCTCCCTGGCGCATATGTGCACGATGGTTTATTCAAAGTCTGATGAGCACTTCGTTGGAACACTAAACGATGTTATATTCAGCAATATTGAAAACCCTGATCTCAGTGTCGACTTATTGGCCAGGCTCATGAACATGAGCCGTCCCACATTGTACCGGAAAATAAAGAATATATCCGACCTGACGCCCAGTGAATTGGTAACCATGGCCCGGCTAAAAAAGGCTGCAGCGCTTTTGACAGCAGGTGATTACAAGGTTTTTGAGGTAGCTACCATGGTAGGATTTAATTCACAAAGCAGCTTCGGCAAAGCTTTTTTAAAACAATTTAAAGCAACACCCACCGAATTTAAAAAGCGCCTTGTCAATGCTTCCTTTTCAGGGTAACATACTCTGAAGGCAGCATGTTAAACTTTGCTTTAAATGCTTTTGCAAAATAATTAGGTGTGGCAAACCCGGTGGAATAAGCTACCTGTGCTACATTCATATCGCTTTTTTCCAATAAAACAGCTGCTTTATCCAGCTTTACAGACCGGATATATTCTACAGGGGTTTGGCCGGTCAGTTCCAGCATTTTACTGTACAGCGAGCTTCGGCTCATTCCCATATGCTTGCTTAAACCCTCTACCGACAGGTTGATATCGTTCAAATTGTCCTCAATATAGCGCATCACTTTTTGCAGAAACTTTTCACTTTCCGACGCTATTTCCACATCGGGGGCAAGCATTTTGATCTGTTTGGTAAAAGTATCCTTCAACAGGCGATTTTGCTGTAGCAGGTTTTTGATGCGAACATGCAGAATTTCAAAATTAAACGGTTTGGTCAGGTAGTCATTGGCGCCTGTTGCCAATCCTTTTAACTGTATATCCTCTCCTGTTAAAGCAGTGAGCAGTATGATGGGAATATGGCTGGTTCTTTTGTCAGCCCTGATTTTCTGGCTCATCTGCATCCCATCCATCAATGGCATATTAATATCACTTACAATTAAGTGGGGGTGATGCGCCAGTGCTTTCTGCCAACCCTCTTTACCATCAGCGGCCTCCACTACTTTATAAAAGGCTTTCAGATTGTCTTTCAGGTAAAACCTGAAATCATCATTGTCTTCCACCAATAAAACCGTGGCTCTTTCTGTTTTGTCTTCAACCGTTGATCCTTTTTCATTATCTGTGAATACTTCACGTAATCCGCTATCAGGCTGTGCTCTTTCTGTAAGCGTCCTATCAGGATAATCCAGGCCTGCAAAAGGAAGCTGCACCACAAATACAGTTCCTTCTTCCGGGCGGCTTTGTACCGTTATGGTGCCGCCATGCATGGTTACAAACTCTTTGGTAATAGACAGCCCGATACCGCTGCCCTGGTTTAAGATAGCTGCAGAGGTGTCGTTCTGAAAAAAACGTTCAAATATCTTTTCCTGTTTATCTTCCGGTATACCGATCCCTGTGTCGGAAACCCGTATCGTAAGCCAGGTAGTTTTCCCGTCAGAAAGCGCATCCATTTTTTCCAATCCCAGTTGTATAGTACCTCCGGCCTGTGTAAATTTAAAAGCGTTGGATACCAGGTTGAATAAGATGCGTTCCAGCTTGTCGTGGTCAAACAGGGCAAACAGGGCCGGCACCCGGGTATCGAACACATAATGGATGTTTTTTCTTTCCGATAAATCTTTAAATGAATCAAATACCTCTTTGATAAAAGCGACTACCTCGCCCTGGGATACATGTAATACCAGCTCATGCTCCTCCATTTTTCGAAAATCCAGCAGCTGGTTTACCAGGTTTAGCAGCCTCCTTGCATTCCGTTTGATCATGTATAAATGACCGGATGTTTTTTCATCATTGGGCCTTGACAACAGGTTGTCTACCGGCGCCATGATAAGGGAAATAGGTGTACGAAACTCATGACTTAAATTGGTCAGGAATTTTATTTTCAGCTGGTCCAGCTCCCTTGCTATTTCCGTTTCCTTGCGTTCCTGTTCAAGCGCCTGTGTAGCCAATAATTTTTCCTGTTCTGCAGCAAATTTTCTTTTTAACCGGTTCAACGTTCTATGCCTGGAATATAACAGCAGGCCGATTATTAATACGAAATAAAAAAAGTAAGCGTATGGAGTTCTCCATACAGGAGGCTTTATGTGGATAATAACAGAGATCTCCTTTGCGCTCCATAACCCATTTTTATTGCTGGCGCTGACACGAAAAACATAATCGCCCGGGTCTATATTGGTGAAATAAGCTGTTTTAGAAGCGCCGGCTTCATTCCATTTTTTGTCAAACCCTTCGAGCTTATAGGAGTAAGTGTTTTGCTCAGGCGATGTGTAATCAAGGGCGGCATAGCTGAGTGAAAAACTTTGCTTGTAATCGAGGCTGATCTCTTTAGCGATGGATATATGCTCCCTGATAGGGCCATTGGCAGATGGCAGTACGGATTGATTCGCGACTTTCAAATCGGTAAGTAAAACAGACGGTACGTTCTTGTTTTGCTTCAGGTTGCGCGGATAGAAAAAATTGAACCCGTCCAGGCCGCCAAAAAATATTTCCCCGTCGGGCATTCGTATACCCGAACCCATAACGAAATTATTATTCTGAATACCATTGTAGCGGGTATAATTGGTAAACCGTTTTGTCGTTACATCAAAACTGCTAATGCCGGCGTTGGTGCTTACCCAGAGTAGTCCACGCTCGTCTTCTATTATTTTATAAACAATTCCATTTGCCAGGCCTTCTTTTTCTGAATAGGAAATAAATCGATCGCTCTGCTTGTCAAACATATTCAACCCTCCGCCACTGGTGCCCACCCATATATTGCCGGTATGGTCTTCTAAAACCCCTAATACCGCATTGGAGGGTAATTTACTATTACCCCTGTTGTATACCCTGCATTTGTTGCTAACAGGGTCCAGCATCGCAATCCCGGTTCCATGAGATCCTATCCAGAAACGACCCTGCGTATCTTCTTCGATGCACCTGATATAGCCATTTAAAGGGAGATGGCTGTCGGCGGCACCTTGTGGTTTGTTGGTATAATAATGAAAAGTACGACTGCCCGGATCATATACATTTACACCTCCGCCGTTGGTGCCAATCCATATCTTCCCTTTTTTGTCTTTTTTTATACAAAAGATATCGTTATTGTTCAGCGAGGCTGGTGCGGCTCCCCGTTTAAATTGTGTATGTTTTCCCGTGATGGGGTTCAGGTAGAAAAGACCCGTTGCGAAAGTACCTATCCATAATCCTCCATCGCTTCCTTTGCCCAGGGCAAGAATAGAAAGATCGCCGGAAGCAGCTGTTTCCTTCTCAGCCAGCTGGATGTGCGTAAATAAACCACTTTTCCTGTCAAACAAATGTAGTCCGCCGCCATCGGTACCTACAAATACATTTCCATTATTGCCTTCTGCAAAGGAAGTTACCGCCGACGCGCGTAGTCCCTTTGCATCAAAGGGGTTGCTTTGCTTTACCTGGAAGAGGTTCAGGTTTTTATTGTATTTATTGATGCCGCCCTGGTAGGTGCCCACCCAATAAATGTCCTGCTCGTCTACATACACTGCCCGGACAGTTTTCCTGTTTAAGCTGTATGCGTTCCTGGTGTCGGGCCTGATAACACTACATTCACCGGTTTTACTATCCATTATACTAATACCGTCTTCTGTTCCCAGCCACAATTTATCCCCGGCATCAATGGCTATGGCATGGATAAGATCGTTGCTAATCGTTTTATTATTTGCTTTGCTATGCGTGAAATTCCGGAAGTGACTGGCGCCCGGGGCCAGTTGGCTTAAGCCGCCCAATGTGCCTATCCACATATTTCCTTTTTTGTCTTCGGCAATTGTTTTTACAGCATTATTGATTAGGCTGCCGGCATCTTCATCTGAATGTTTGAAGGGGTAAAAAACGCGCTTATCCCGGTCGAATAAGAACAGGCCGCTATTGGCTCCTATCCAAAGGCGGCGCCTGCTGTCTTCGTAAACACTTACAATAAGGCTGTCTGTAAGCGTGTGCTGGCTATTTGCTATAACAACAGTCTGTTTAGTCACTTTTTTTGCTACCGGATCAACCAGGTACAACCCGCCAAAGCCGACTACCCAGATATTGCCCTGGTAATCGCTGCAGATGGATTTTACGGCGCTATTTAAAACCCTTCCGCTGAAATTTGATTGAACATCTGTAAACGCATCCTTCTTTCTGTCGTAAAGACTCAGAAAGCCACCATTGGTGCCCACCCATAAATTACCCGCTTTGTCTTCAAGCAGGCAGCTAACATCATTGCTGGGCAGGCTGGTGCTATCATTGGCTTTATGGCGGTAAACGGTAAACCTGTTGCCGTCGAACCTGTTCAGCCCATCCTCTGTAGCAAACCACATCCACCCAAACCGATCTTTTAGTATCGCATTTACTATATTGGAAGAAAGGCCGTCTTTGGAAGTCAGGGAAGTAAAGTTTACCTGGTCTGTTTGCGCCCATGCCCCTGTAATACAGCAGCCGGCAAATAGATATAATAAGAAAACAGCTCTCCACCTGTTTGTATAATGCGCCATCATGTCGACAGTTTCTGACGAATTGCTTTATCGCTTATAGCGGGTTTAAATATATAGATAAACCTGTTAATTGGCTGAAATATAAGCCAAAAGTAGTAAAGACTATGTGAGCGGTGTGGATAATTTGAGACAATTAAACCAATTTTTGATAAAATTAAACCCGTCAAACCGGACGTTAATTGAGTACTTCATGTCTTCTATGCAAATGAAAATAAGTGCGATAGCCGTCCTGTTGCTTTTCTCTATGGTATCATTGGCCGAAGTGAAATTGCCCCGGTTAATACGGGATAGTATGGTGTTGCAACGTGATGCTCCAATAAAGATGTGGGGCTGGGCATCCCCCGGTGAAAAGGTAAAAATTACTTTCAACAAAGCCGGTATCAGTACGTCGGCAGATGCTAATGGTAAATGGTTTTTGCTATTGCCTGCCATGAAAGCCGGTGGCCCCTACGATATGCATATCGATGCCGGCAATCACCTTGTGCTTAAGGATATTTTAATGGGTGATGTATGGCTTTGTTCGGGCCAGTCAAATATGGTGCACCAAATGGAATTGCACAGCGTTCGGTATGCAAATGAAATAGCCAGCGCCAACTATCCTGAGATAAGACATTTCTGGGTGCCGGATATTGCCAGCCTGGGTGGCCCCCGGGATGATTTACCAGGCGGTAGCTGGAAATGGGCCAATCCAACAGATGTCCGTGAGTTTTCTGCCGTTGCTTATTTTTTTGCCAGAAAAATATACGAAAGATATCACGTACCTATCGGTCTAATCAATGCAAGCTATGGCGGTACACCCATTGAAGCATGGACAAGCGAGGAGGGTTTTAGGGCTTTCCCGGATATGCTTGCTACGGTGCAGAAGAATAAGGATACGGCTTATATTAATAGTTTAAACAGAACCCGAACGCCGGGCGACAGGCCGCGGCAGGACGACAAAGGGTTAGCCGGTGCAAAACGCTGGTACGATCCCACCTATATTCCGCAGGGCTGGCGAACCATCAATATACCGGGTTATTGGGAAGACCAGGGGATTAAGGATTTGGATGGCATAGTATGGTTTAGAAGAGAAATTGATATTCCTGCTTCCATGGCAACCGGGCCGGCAAAAGTTTTCATGGGAAGGATTGTGGATGCTGATTTTTTGTACATCAATGGGACGTTGGTGGGTAACACCACTTATATGTACCCTCAACGACGCTATAGCCTGGCCGCCGGCACATTAAAACCGGGTAAGAACACCTTTGTAATCCGTGTTATCAACAACTCGGGCAAAGGCGGGTTTGTTCCGGATAAGCCCTATCAATTGATTGCCGGAAATGATACCATTGATTTAAAAGGCACCTGGCAATACAAAGTGGGGCAGGTTAATATTCCGCAACAGGGCACTGGCGGAAGAAGGATTGCTTTACAAAGCCAGCCAACAGCTTTATATAACGCAATGATTGCCCCGATCGTCGGTTATGCGCTTAAAGGATTTATCTGGTACCAGGGCGAAACAAACGCCGGCAGGGCAGATGCGTACACAAAGCTGCAGCCGGCAATGATTGCAGACTGGCGGAATAAATGGGACGAACCCAATGCCCCTTTTCTATATGTGCAGCTTCCCGGTTTTATGGATATGAATTATTTGCCAGTTGAAAGCCAGCTGGCGGCATTCCGGGAAGCCCAGTTGAAATCATTATCGGTTCCACAAACAGGAATGGCAGTTGCGATTGATTTGGGTGAGTGGAATGATATTCACCCCGATAGGAAAAAAGAAGTGGGGGAGCGTTTGGCCCTGGCAGCTTTTAAGGCTGCCTATGGAGAAAAAGATATTGTTTACTCCGGGCCCCTGTATCAATCTGCGAAAGTTGAGCAGAACAGAATCATTATATCTTTTAGCAATATTGGAACCGGGCTCATAACCAATGACGGGGAGAAACCGGCAGAGTTTGCCATTGCAGGAAGTGATAAAAAATTTGTCTGGGCCGAAGCAAAAATTGAGGGAGACAAGGTGATTGTCTGGAGTGATGAAATTTCCAACCCCCTGTATGTTCGCTATGCGTGGGCCGACGATCCGGTCAACCCCAATTTATATAATATGGAAGGCCTGCCGGCATCGCCCTTTCAAACTGGCCGGTAAACGTACCCGGTAAACGTAGACCTATATTTTAACTTAATTGGCTGAAACCATGAAAAAACAAATTATATACCTGGCTTTTTGTGTTCTTATCGCATGCCAGGGTTCTTTCGCTCAACAAATTGTGCTGGACAAAAAAGCGCCGGGCGCTTTTCCGGTTGCTGCGGCTGACCAGCTGGCAACCATCCTTTTTGATGAAAAAGATGATTCGTTAATTCAAATAACTGTCAATCTTTTTGTGAAGGACATAGAAATGGTAAGTAGCAAAAAGATAAACATTTCGTCTTCATTGCCATCCGCAAAGAGCATTATCGTCGTGGGCACGCTTGACCGCTCCCGCTTCCTGCAACAATTGGTGAAAGAAAAGAAATTGAATGTTGACGGGCTCCGGGGTCAATGGGATGGTTATCAAATCCAGGTAGTAAAAGCGCCCTTTGCTGGTGTTGATCAGGCTTTAATCGTTGCGGGAAGCAACAAACGGGGCGCTGCCTATGGTTTGTGTGAATTGTCCGGGCAAATGGGTGTTTCTCCCTGGTATTGGTGGGCCGATGTGCCGGTAAAAAAGAAAAACGAGATATACATTAAAGCAGGTGCTTTCCTGGCAGACAGGCCCAAAGTAAAATACCGTGGTATTTTCATCAACGACGAAGCGCCTTGTTTTTCACACTGGGCAAAGGAAAAATTCGGTGCTGTCAATCACAAGGCATATGAAAAAGTATTTGAGCTGCTGCTTCGCCTGAAAGGAAATTATCTCTGGCCTGCCATGTGGGCGAATGCCTTTAATGACGACGATAAGCTGAATCCTGCGCTTGCCGACAAATGGGGTATTGTTATGGGTACTTCTCATCACGAACCCATGCAACGTGCGCAGCAGGAGTGGCGGCGATACGGCAGAGGCGCCTGGGATTATACTAAAAACGATACCGTTTTACGGGCGTTTTGGCGAAAAGGGATGGAGAACATGGGCTTGCATGAAAGCATTGTCACATTGGCTATGCGCGGCGATGGCGACAAGCCTATGTCGGAAGGTACGGCAACGGCGCTCCTGGAAAGAATTGTTGCCGACCAGCGTACAATAATTGAAGCCGTAACAAATAAGCCGGCTGCCCAAACACCGCAATTGTGGGCCTTGTATAAAGAAGTACAGGATTACTACGACAAGGGAATGCGCGTGCCCGATGACGTAACATTGTTGCTCTGCGATGATAATTGGGGCAACATACGCAAGCTGCCGAAACTAACAGATAAACCCCGTACGGGTGGCTATGGAATTTACTATCATTTTGATTACGTGGGCGACCCGAGAAACTATAAATGGATCAACACCAATAATATTGCCCGTGTATGGGAGCAGATGCACCTGGCATACGAATACGGTGTCAATAATATCTGGATTGTAAATGTGGGCGATATTAAGCCAATGGAATTTCCCATTTCTTTCTTTTTAGACTATGCCTGGAACCCCGATAAATGGAATGAAAAAACCCTGGCAAACTATTATAGTGATTGGGCCGCCCAACAATTTGGGGTAAAATACGCCGGCGAAACAGGTGATATCATGCGCCTGTATGCCCGGTACGCCGCCAGGAGGAAACCAGAACTGGTAGATGCCAATACCTATAGTATTGAGCATTATAGCGAAGCGCAAACAGTAGTGAAAGAGTTCAACAGCCTGCTGGCCAGGGCAGAGAAAGTCAATAATGACCTGCCGGCGGAATACCGTGATGCCTTCTTTGAGACAGTGCTGCATCCCCTGAAAGCCAATGCCAATCTTCATGAAATGTATGAGGCCGTTGCATGGAATCGCTGGTATGCAGCCAACAATAATGTGCTGGCCAACAAGTTTGCAGATAGGGCAAAGCAGTTGTATGAAAAAGATTCGCTGCTCTCTGTTCAGTACAACAGGGAAATCGCCGGTGGTAAATGGAGCCACATGATGGACCAGGTACATATCGGCTATACCAGCTGGAATGATCCGCCGGTCAATAAAATGCCTGAATTGAAATATATTACCGGAAATGCTATCGCCAAAGAAGTTGTGCAGCTACAGGTTGTTAGCAGGACCGCAGAAAACCTGTTGCCAGGGAATAGCAAGGGCGCAATATTTTTTGAGAAGGATGGCTATGTTTCTATAGAAGCGGAACATTTTAGCAGGGCGATTAATACAAACGGCATCAACTGGGCGGTAATACCCGATATCGGCAGAACCGGCGCCGGCATTACTCCTTTTCCTGTAACTGCCGCCAGGCAGCAACCGGGTAAGAATAATCCCCATACCGAATATGATTTTTACGTGTATGACACCGGTAAGATAATACTGCAAGCCTGGTTCTCACCTACATTAAACTTTCACAATGAAGAAGAGGGGCTGCAATACGCCGTTTCCATTGATGAAGGGCAACCACAAATCACTACCATTAACACGTACAAGGATGTAAACACCTGGAGGGGCTGGACGGCTGCCAATATCATCATCAAAAAAACGGAGCATAAAACCCTGGCACCCGGAAAGCATACCATCAAATACTGGATGGTGCATCCCGGCGTGGTGCTGCAGAAGCTGGTAGTGGACTTTGGTGGTGTCAGACAAAGCTACCTGGGCCCGGCAGAAACAATGAAAGAATAGATTAATAGCCATGCCGGAGTACGGGTACCTGTTTTTCACTCAATCCCTTCGCAGGGGCGATATGGGTGGGCCACCCTTGTGGCCATTATTACAGGAGGAATATTATGGGGTGTTTCAGGCATGGTATTATTTATTCCCTTTGCCGGTATTTTGAAAATCGTGCTTGACTATATGCCAGGTTTGCAGGCCTTCAATACCCTGCTGGCCAGGGACGCCCCCGAAAGTACCTGATTAGCTATGTGCAATGAATACCGGTGCCCTCGTTTCCTGCATCAGCAGATTGGCCAGGCTTTGCCGGAACCACATCGATAAATGGCTCCTATGGTAGGCGCCCGCCACTACCAGTACACCCGGCGCTTCATCCCCCAGAAGCGTGATAATCTCTTTCCCGGTTCCTTTCAATACCTTATATTCTGTTTGGGGAAAATGCCTTTTCATCCATTCTTTCAACAGGTTGTTATCAGGCAGGTGCAGAGAAGACGCCGCGTATTTAGCGCAAAGCAACTCTGTGGGAAGCTCTTTTCCCCCCGGTAGTACATATGAAAACATTTTGATAGCATGCATGGAAGACGCTGTGCCATCATACAGGAATACGATTTTACCCACTGGATGAAACTTTTTTGGCACTACCATTACAGGACATTGCGCATCATGCAGCACGTTCCTGATAAACCAGCCCGGCATATTTACTTCGATATAAGAAAAGCATTCCCATGCATCAATAAGCAACAGGTCCGCAAAAATTGATTCGTGCACCAGCTCCTTCACCGCGCTTTTCCTGTCGCGGTGTACGGTGTAGGGTACGCCCCCGGCCGTGCAACGCCGCTCAAAAAGCGCTGTTGCCTGGTGCTCAGTGTCCGCATCGGTTCTCTCCAATTCATGCATGATATTCCGTTCCGTGTGCGATTGTGATATCACTGTTTCATAAACCGCATAGCCCAGCCTCGTGGTTTCACGAAGGAATACCCCTGTTATATGCGCGTCATATTGCTTCGCCAGGTAAATGGCATAGTCGAGCGTACTTTCAGAAAAACGGAGGCCGTCAAAGGCGGCTATAATCTTTTTCATATTATATAAGGGAGGGTTGTGTATCCGCGTATCAAATTTATTTTCATTATCAATAAACCATCACCTTGCCCGTTTTCAGGGCGTTTTGCTGTCCATAAGATGACTGGCAACAATTGCGCCGCAGCAAATAATGTCATAAACTGTTGTATAGTTATCAGGTAATATGATGAAAAAGCTCAACAGTGCCCGCCTCAACTGCCCCGGCCGAAAATTCTCCGGTTCTTTTTATAAGCCCGGCAATGTTTTCCCTTTTTACTCCGTCTATATCCTGTTGCATAGCTTTCTTTTTCACCGGGTCTTTTTCCAGCATGCTACCCAGCCTGAGAAACAGCCTGTCCTTCCAGGATAGCTGCCCTATGACAAGCCGGCCTGGGAAAAAGAAAATTTCCATTCGGTTCCTTAATTGAACTGGCACATTTACATTAACAATTTCCTCTCGCTTTTGCGCTTGGGAAGCAGGTGTAGCGCATACGATATACAGGAATATTTTTTTATTTTTCAGTATCGTCGTATTCTCCTTCAGCCAGTCCCTGATAAGCAGCTGCCCCATATAAACAGAGCTTCCCATCACTACAAAATCACACCCGATCAGCCCATCCCGGTGTAGGCTCTTTGGTGTATACACTGGCACTCCGAGATCTTCTGCCACCCATTGGGTATATTGCTGCGTAGCCCCATACCTTCCCTTGTAAACAATAAGTGCTTTCATAACAACCATTTTATTTTGTACGCATATTATTTATTATGTGCTATAAACAACGGCGCCTTCAGCTCCTGTAGTAGCGTATCGGCCATGCTTGCCCTGAACCAGCGCGATACGGCGCCGCGTCGGTAAGCTCCCAGCACTATCAACACGTTTTCGTCTTTTTCCTTCAGGTGATTGACGATTTCTATTTCAGGTATTCCTTTCAATACAGTATAAGTAGCTTTGGGATAATGTCGTTTCATGAATTCTTTCATAAGCCGGTTATCCGGAACATGCAGCGTCTGGTTAAGGGTTTTCACCGAAACCACTTCTGTGTCCAGTTGCTTTAGAGAAGGCAGTAAATAGCTGGAAGTTCTGATGGCAAATACAGAAGTCGGCTCTCCATCAAACAGCAATACCATGCTTTCGATTGGGCTGAACTGGTTGGGTACAACAAGTACCGGGCATTGCGCTTCGCTTAACAATCCTCTTATAAATCGGGTAGGGGCATTTTCTTCATAATGTGTCAGCGTCTCCCCGCTGTTGACTATAAGAAGATCGGCATAAATGCTTTCATGCAGCAGCTCCTGCATCGCGATGCTCCTGTCATGGTGTATAGAATAATGTAAGCCTGCTTCCTGGCAGTTATTTTCAAACCTGGCGGCCGACTCATTGCGTGTTTCCCTGTCTTTTTCATCCCAACGTAGCTTTGTGTCTTCTATCGTCATATTTTCTTCTACGAGGTCGTAAATTTTATAACTCGTATAAGTAAAGTCGTCCAGGAATATACCTACCAGGTGTGCATTCATATGTTTGGCCAGATGGATCGCGTAGGTTGCGGTACTATCTGAATATTTCAGCCCGTCAATAGCAGCTATTATCTTTTTCATGGTAATGTTATTTTAATGATGTGCAATAAATATGGTCAGATTTTGCCGTTTTATAACCAGTTCGGCAGCGCTTCTTTGGATCAAATCTGAAAGCATGCTTCTGCCAAAGCTATTCCCTTAAAAGAGCCAAATCGATGACTATTGAAGGACAACCTTATGATTGTTGTCATCTGTTTATCATGGAGCCGGTAGCAAAGCCTTGGAAGAGAAACCCCGCAATGGCCATTCCCTTCAAAAGACATCAGCAGTATAAGCGGCATCGTTTTTCGTATCCTGTTAAAAGAGAAAACAGGTCGCTTCGGAAATAATGCCGCCTGAACTCGTGACTATATGCAATGGAGCCCGCAGAACTCATGCCTGGCAGGTATTTTAAGACCGGCCTGCTATTTTATATCGCCCTTTAGCGTGATGGCGGCTCTTACAGAATTGGATATCAGGCAGGCTGCTTCCGATTTGCGAATAATCCTTTCAGCTTTCTCCTTGTCATTAATATCAGTAATCGTCACCACAGGGTACAATGTGATTTCGCTGATCATATATTTCCCATCCACTTTCTCCAGCTTACCGCTGGCCACACTTTCAAAGTGTAAAAAAAATAGGTTTGAGCTATCGGCTATCGCCAGGAACGTAGTATGATTATTTTACCAGTTGATTTTATGCAAATTCAGTATTCGGAAAGCATTTCATGGATTCAGCTTTGCAAAAACAATCCCCGCTGCAAACGACTCTATAATTCCATAGACCAGCCACGTAATTACCATGGAAAGAGACACGTCAATAACACTGTAAGTAAGCCATAACACCGGCAAAAGTGCCACGATGCCGTACACCAGTGCCACTTCTACCGCACGCAGCAGAACCGGTCCCTTGAAAAGGCCCTTATATCGCTCCCAGAACCATTTCAAAGCAATGCTAAGAATAAAAGGATGCAGGTAATAAAGCCAATCCGCCCTGCCTGAATTTCTGAATACAACACTCAGGTATTCTGCTGTAATGGATGGAAGCAGGTATATAGAGGCATAAAACATGCCCAGGCTTAGTACAAACAATAATACTCCTGAAACTAAAACGGCAATAATTACTTTTTTCATAATCGGTTCTTTATAAAAGAGTTTTATTCATACCTGTATCCACAGGACGCATCACAAGCCGGAAGCGCACATTAATTTCTTCTGATACCTTTATTAACCCCGCCAGCTTCCGTGGCGGTATCAGCCCAAAATCAGAAAACAATATCTGCCGGGTCCCGCATAAATGCAGGTTCCCTTTATCGTCCAGCTGCACATTGAAATCTACCTCCATTCTTTTGGTAACGTCGGCCAGTACAATAGCAACGGAGCCCCTAATAATCTGGCTACCGCTGCGCGCCGTGAAATTGGCAATACTCAACAGCTCTATTTTCAGGCAGGAGCTTTCATCCGCTTTCAACGTCTTTCTCATATCGCTGGTAATATACCGCTGGTGGCAGTCAAAACGGTTTATATTGATGGTCAGGCCTCCTTTGATAGTTATGGATGGCTGATACTTGTCTTCTTTATAAAACACTACAGTGTCCAGGCGCAGGTATTCCGTCACATCACAGGTAAAGGCTGTTACATTCGATTTTCCTTCAATATACAGGCTGCTGTTCTTTTCAATCACCCATTTCTCTGTGACCGGCTTACCCGGATGCAGGAATAGCAATGCCATCAGGATTGTTGTTATTGCCTTCATAAAAATCGTTTTTACCAAAAAATCAGCCCGGCAATCATGGTAGTTCATGCCGGGCTGGTAGGGTATTATGGTCTTCATAGGGATCAGAATCCTACAACGGCTTCTATCACGTAGCCATTGAACTTTCCGGAACTGCGGTAATCAGTAGAGCGAAAAGAATTATAACGCTGTATTACATACTCTGCTTTCATAAGAATGTTTCTGGTTACAAACCATCCTGCTGCGCCCGCAAGGCGGTCTACACTGATATCAGTTGTCATGCCAGCCAGCCGGCCTTTCACATTATTGTATCGGGCGCCCACAAACAGGTTTTCTTCCTTGCCAAAGCGGTATACAACATCACCAGCATACTGATATATGCTCCTCATGCTGCTTTCAGTTTTGGACCGGCCTTTTGCTGTTTCATAGGTTCCAAACAATTCCAGGCCTTTTACTTTCAAAAAACCGTTCAGCATAATGGCGTTCACTTTTTTGGTAAAGCCCGGATTCAGGCGCCCGGAAAAAGCTATTGCAGTTGAGGCCGGAAGAGCGGCGCCCGCAGGTGCATTTTCCATCACATTCTGGTAGTTGGAACCGGCCCGGTCCCCACCATACAGGGTAAGTCCGCTGGCTGCAGAGCTGCCATTATGATATAAGCTACCCGAAACACGAATCCGAACGTTATCACACAACTTTCTGTCAAACCCACCTTTCAGAATGATGGAGGGTGAACGGCTGGTATTATCGTCAGCCACAGTTTTGGCCACAGAATCAACATTTCCCTTAATCATACCATTCGTAAGCGATCCCACGGCGAAAAAGCCATTTTTCTGCACAATCACTTCCCCGCCAATTTCTGTAGCGTATGCATCCAGTATATAGCTTTCCATAAAAGGATTGTAAATCGTTTGTCCTCCATCGGATCTGCGAAAATGCGCATCGCCATAATTCACTTCCATATGTCCTACCTTAATCGTGGTAACGCTCATCACGTTCTTCCAGAACTCTCCTTTAAAAGGCAGTTTGTCAAACTGTATATAGCCGCCTTTCACCCATGCTTCATTGTGGTGGCGGGTAGAAAGATAAGTGGTCACGTTCAGCCGGATACCATCTGCCAGCTGCACATCCATAAACAAATTGGCCATTGCTGTCATAAAACCAGGTGCCAGCGGATACAGTTTATTAGCCCCCTCATAGTTTACAGCCCCTTTGTTTTTTTGTTTAAGGTTCTGAAACTGCTGGGTAAAGCCCGCGCCAATGCGCATCTTTATCCCGTCAAGCACCAGTGAATCATCCTTCTTCCCTGTCTCAAACACGTTAATACCTGTTTTATCGTAAGGCCTCCAGTAAGAAGGCGAACCATAAGATACCTTTTGATCCTGTGCCCATAAGGCCGCCGGGACCAGCAGCACAAGCGCCAGTGCCAGTTTAATCGCCCGGCTGAATAATGAACTTTTCATAATAAATGTTTTTATTTGATTTTAAGATGCATTGATGATTTGAAAGCAGCGTTATTTAAATTGACTTTAAAACAAGGTTAAACTTCACGGTAATGCTGTTCCCCGTTTTAATGCTACCAAACATAATAGTCGGAGGTTGCACGTTAAAGTCCGTCATTTTCAACTGGTAAGATCCTGAGTAAGTAATACTCTTGTCCGGATTCATTGCCCCCATGGCAGTAAGAACCACATCTTTTGTCACCCCGGAAATAGTCAGCTTTCCCATTGCTACAAGCTGGTAGTTTGACCCGCCGGCCGGCCGGACGCTCGCAGATGCAGCCACAAAACTGATAGAGCTGTATTTGTCCGTGGCCAGCGCTTTATAGGTATTTTTATCCATAGCCTTATGCTCACTTTTAAGGCTTTCGGCAGGTACCGAAAAATTAAGGGTGCTCAGGCCCGTAGGAATACCCGAATTATTTACTTCAAATATGGCCGTGCATGTCCCCTTGTCTGACGACATATCCCAGTCATGTATATTGGAAGTTCCCTCAATCACGAGCTTTACCCCACCCAAAGATTGATACTTAATTTGCCCGTTAACCCTGGTGGAAAACGCCAGGCATCCTAATAGTGCACCCGCAATCATAACGAAGATCGAACGGTGCGTAGATAAACGTTTCATTTATTAGTCTGGTTTTAAAATTGATAATTACTAATTGCAAAACAAAAATACCCGCTGCAGAATCGCAATTCTATGACCTGCCGTGCCAGCTGATATGAGTTAAGTCATTCCCGCAGCTGACTAAAATATATTCTGGCAAAAAAAAATGGCCCGGTACCCGGGCCATAAAAAAAGTAAGGAAATACACTAATTATGGAGAGAAAGAACAGGCGTATGCGTTTGTAACACCAGCTGTCTGGAATGACTTTTATGAAATAAGCGCGCTGGCAACGAATGGATTTTCGGCAGTACAATCAGTAAATCAAAACTATTTCTTTCAACAAAGGAAAGGATGCCCTTATCGACGGCTTCCTTACCCGTAAAGCGATAAGCAGGATGCAGGTCTTTCATTATTTCCCCCAGCTTCTTAAATGCATCCGAAAAGGCAAGTTCGCTAAGCGATTGACCGGTTTCATTAATATGCAAAACGTACAAATGCGCCCGGAAATCCTGGACCAGCCTTTTAACAGAGTCAATGGGAATACTTTCCGGTATATCCTTCAGATCGCAGGCCATTACCACCTTTCGTATTTGTTTAAAGCGAATACCGGAAGGAACAATCAATAAAGGCCATCTCGTATCTCTGACAGCCTGCAGGCACGTACTGCCATATAGCAACGTTTCTGCTCCTCCGGCTTCACAAGGCCCCATTACCACAGCATAGGGGTGTATGGTTTCGCAAAAATCCTTTAGCTGTCCCGCCACATCACCCACCCTGACCTCCGTTAAGATAATTATCTTTTCACCGGTAATCCGGAGCAGCTCTTTTTTCAACAGCTCAATTTCTTCCCCCGCGCATATTAAGGCATTGCCCAAACCCTCATCTGTCACTGCCAGCTCGTTTATTGAATCGGGTATCGGGCATACATGAAGCAATACCAGGTCCGCTTTTAAATAGCAAGCCATATCCGCTGCGTAACGGACGGCGTTTAATGACCCCGGCGAAAAATCAGTTGCAGCCACAAGTGTTTTCATAACAAATAAATTGAATTAATAATGCCGGTTTCCATTATACGGCTTTACTATAAACCCCGTTACTATTATTTGTGGAATTATTCCGTAATAAGTGAAGATCAAAAGCCCTGCACACATTGCGCATAAAATACCGGCCCGTTTCTGTAAGTTCAAGACCCTTGCTGTCCAGGCTAAGCAGGCCGTCCTTTTCCAAGTCCTGCAGTGCCGGAAGAACAAATTTCTTTAAGACAGCCTTTTTGTCGTTCACAAACTGCGTCCTTCCCCTGCATGTAATATCCAGGATATACTTTCGGAATACCTTGTCTTCTTCATTTAGGCAGTAACCCTTTTCCACAACCGGTGTACCCGATTCCACTCCCTCATAATAGCTGCGCAGCGTTTTACTGTTTTGTGTAAACGCATTCCCAAAATCACTGATCGCCGAAACACCCAGCCCCATCACAAGTCCACTTTTCTGCGTCGTATAACCCATAAAATTCCGGTGCAGCGTGCCATCCTTCCAGGCCTTATGCAGATCATCCGTTGGCAGGGCAAAATGGTCCAGTCCTATATCAGTATACCCATTTTCAAGTAAAATTTTCTGCCCGGCAAGATAAGAGGCCAGCTTTTCATCCGCAGCCGGCAGATCCTGCTCGTTAAACAACCGCTGGCCGCGGCTCACCCACGGTACATGCGCATAGCTGTACAGCGCAATCCGGTCAGGCCGGCAACCCAGGGACGACACCACCGTTTTCACCAGCTTTTCCCGGTTCTGGCGTGGCAACCCATAAATAAGATCGAAATTAACCGAGCTGAAGCCCACTTCCCGGGCGTTTTCCGTAGCCCTTTGCACATTTTCCAAAGGCTGAATACGGTTAATGATAGCCTGTATATCCGGGTTATTATCCTGTACCCCATAGCTTACACGCCTGAAGCCCCTGTCATACAACGTTTCAAGATGTTCCCGCGTCGTATTATTCGGATGCCCTTCCAGGCTGAACTCATACGCAGGGTGAACTGCCGCCCGCATCAGGATAGCGTCAATAAGTCGCGCCAGGTTCCCGGCCGAAAAGAAAGTAGGTGTACCACCACCCAGGTGAATTTCACGTATTACCGGCACTGCCTTCATCATTTTGGTATAAATCATCCATTCTTTGATGATGGCTCTCAGGTACCGATCCTCCACGTTATGGTTAGTCGTTATCTTTTTATTGCACCCACAGTATGTACAAAAAGATTCGCAGAAAGGGAGATGAATATAAAGGCTAATACCCTCCCGGCTATTACACACATCAAACCGGTTTTTGAACGCCGTCTGCCATGCGTCCGTATCAACATGCTCATTCCAGAAAGGAACAGTGGGATAGCTGGTATATCGTGGTATAGT
>Ga0307508_10002677_pt1 | contig 18657 bp, 27 predicted proteins | sample 9_EM_MG_FD_203089 | JGI IMG/M metagenome (GOLD analysis project Ga0307508, IMG submission 203089) | Populus trichocarpa ectomycorrhiza microbial communities from riparian zone in the Pacific Northwest, United States - 9_EM | ecosystem: Host-associated > Plants > Roots > Unclassified | place... | reverse complement strand
TCTTTCTTTTTTTTTGGGGGGGGGGGGACGTACGTTGACGTGGTTGAGTGCTGGACGGGGACCGTGCGGGCGGCGGTTTGTTGAGCATGAGAGCGAGGTTGAACGCGCCGAGGAGGACGACGCCCAGCTTGACGAGCGTCAATGCTGAGAGAGGACGCATTTGGGACGGTTCTGTTGCACGCATCGACCAATTCAGAAGCAGATTCCGAGCAAGTCTAGGGTTTGGCGTTTGAGAGACTACGTGGGCAGAGCGAGCAGGTATAGAGGCGGAGTGACTGGAGCCAGTGCCGCAGACAGTGCTGGACGGGTCCGCATGGTACAGGAAACGTTGGCTTGGTGATGGTAATGAAATGAAAAAGGAAACAGAACTTGGTTCCGTGCGATGCTCATTCACAGCCTCCACAATCAGTCTCGTTGCGCTGATCGGCGGCGGCAGCGGTAGCGAACAAGAGAAACGGCGACCGGTTATTTTCAAGGCCGGGCCGAGTCATAAGAATGGACGCACAGCAATCGGGGAGCTACGAAATGACATTTGGGGAGGGGCGAGAACATTCAATCATGCAATGGGTCCTGTACAGTCAACTCTGTAACCCATACCCCTAGCCAAACCATCATCGATGTCACCCCAACGGGGTATGTCATGCAGTGATAGGGAGTTTAGAGGATACTACAATCTACCCACCAATGTTCTTCAGTCGCCTATCTGTTGGATGTCCCGATCATACTGCACGGGCTCGTGCACGACCAAATCCAGTCAATCTGTCCAACACCAGAATCGCTCTCGGCGTCTCCTCCATCGGTATTATCCCACGCGCTGCGCATTTCACTCGCATTCGACCGAGACAAATAAAGCATGGCGACTACAGCGACTTCAGCCATTGATTCGACTGAGGATGCGCTTGGCGGGGTAAATCGCCGTTGATGCCTACCATTCGCGCTGAGCGTTCGCACTTTGACGGGAGCAATTGTGTTCGTCTCGCCCGCCCTAGAATACCTCGGATCCGAGGTATGTATACCTTTCATGTGTACAAGTCTTGAGCTACTAGTCTCACCACCTTTCTTGAAGCGCACGGACGTGCTCAAAACGGTGAGCCGTAGTTGTTCTACCTCAAACTGACGGTCGAGGTACCCACGTCGACCGTCGACGATATCGCTGCGAGCCGCCCCGGATTTCGCAATGTCACGCCAAGCTTCGTTTCGGAGAGTGGGCCGTTTCACTGTTCTCAGGCCGGACACATTCGGTTTCTTGAGGGCTATAACCGGCCCGTTTTAGTTCCCCTATGCGCGATCGTGCTCTGTTCGTTGTTCAGATGAGCGCTTGAGCGACCACTGGAGCAGATGTGGTGCTGGGGTATACGCGGGCACCCTTTTCCACCATTTCTTCACCGTAAGGCGCGCGAGCCGTCTGGTGTCACCTTTCCTGCAGAACCACTGCCAGTGAGGTACCAACGTCACCCCGAATCCGCATTGGCAAATACTTATCACCGCGCCGAGACATTCTTAACGAGTGCTAAGGCACGATTGGCAAACTCTGATTGGTTGGCCACTTCGTAAATAAGGGAATTACCTCTGACCATAAGAGTAGAGGACTCATCATTTTTCTGCATGGCAGCTTTGAATTCTTCGTTGATACCTTCACTCTCATCCCTTCGTGAGCTCGTTCTTCCGCTCCATACTTACGGGTTATACACTGTGGCCCTTCTCACTTCTTGAAGTTTGGCAGGGACTTGAGTAAGTTGTGCTGTAAGGCACCTCCTCGCTTGTGAAGGGGTAGCAGCTGATAGTGCGGAAGAGGTTTTGAACTGCCGTACCATAGGTACCATTGCATAACAAAGCATGCGTGTCAGACGCAACCAGGGCTTGAAGACTTTGACAAGCATTTGACTATTTCTGGGTCGGGTGGAGAGCCAAGAACATATAAAAGGGCCCACTAACTGCATTCAGGCTGCAGACTTCACCTCTACAAATCCAGCACATCCTCCTAATCATGTTCGCACGTCTCACTGCTGTTTTCATTACCCTGGTCGCTGTGACTGGCGCTGTTGCTGATGGTGACACTTGTACTACTTCAAGTTGCACGAACGTCTGCTGTCAGACAGGCGCGCTCGTAAGTCGCGGTGTCGTTTGCTGTTGGGCTACATTGATCTGTGCGTCACCAGGTCGCGACTGGTTGGCAGGGAACAAACTGTTGGGAAGCCTCTCCAGAGCTGCCGTGTGCTTTCAACATGTGTTGCCTTATTTATGTGAGTAGCTAAAGTAACTCCTGCGACGAGATTTTCTGATTCGTATCGTCTACAGGATGGTCCAGGTACTTCCGCAGGCAAGTGTGATTGGCCCACTCAGTGCGACGGCACGGATGTCCCCAGTCCCTATTAGGGCCTGAGCTTTGCCCAGAGGGAGCTAGGCTATAGGTGCATGCATGGGGCTTGTCATGTTTCTGGCTTCTAGGATCCTTAGGTTTTGATGTCGCGTTAAACGGCGGCGGTGAGAACTGTGATGCGTACATGGGTTGTCGTCTCGAGGTCCGCGATGACAACTGTATCTAAGTGGAGCTTGGTCCCTATCATACAGGAAGCATGAGAGGAATCCCCACTCGTTAGAGATGTGCCCAAGACCGTGGAAGTGACACGACAGGCTAAGGTTGTCGCCATGCCCACGTTGACTACTGTGGCTTGGGCCATTTGATCGTTGCCCTGGCAGGAAATAAGTAGATCACCGTTGGCGATTGCCGTTGACGGTGGGCATTCGCACCACAAACAAGAGCAGCGCGTCCCCGTAGGAGCGGCTTGCAATGCTGCGCAGCGGGAGCACGTAGGAGTGGTCCGTAGGAGTGGCAAGTGTCCTGGCGAAAGTTGCCAAGGCAGAGTGAGGCGTAGCGCGGGCCATGGGGCTGTCTTTTCCTTTGACCAGGTCCACCGTGCGCAAGAGTCGTCCATGTCAAGATGGCGCAGCGAAGAAATTGCATGGACCTTCGCGCTGGGTTCACTGCCTTTTCTAAAGTACACGCATATGCGTGAAATGGTGAGTTGTACTTGTTCCACTGAGACCGAGTCCCACAAAATGTGAGCATCGCGGACGAATGGTTTCAGGTGTACGGCTCAACTGGTTTCAGTACATTCACGGGCCCATGGACAGGTTCGATGGTGATGCTACAGTCCCCCAGTGTTCGTGTCAGGCCATAACATTCCCGGGTACGCCAAGCTCTCACCTCAGGCTGCTGCCAGTAACTCGCGCAAGGCACTCTGGATGTAACGCTTGCCACCCACATTTTCTACGGCATCCGGGTTTTGGATTCTGCTATCGCTCCCAAAGCGCGATCAAAAATTTCCAGGGCATAAAGGCGGCGGCGGCGACCTTTGAACGTAGGCGGTACGGTCGTCGGTATATGTCATGTCATGTCAGTAGCAACCTTCTTCGAGCTGAAGTGTCAAGAAAAAGAGCCTGCGTTGAAAGCGACAGTAAAGGGAAGAGGACGCATGTAGGGTACGGGAAATACGGCGATTTTGCGACATCGAGTGGCGCACAGGGCTGAAATTCGGGGTAAAGTTCGCCTGGGTGGATATGGTCTGCATCGACAAGTCCAGTAGCACGGAGCTGGATGAATCCATTTGTGCGATGTTCGCATGGTCTCGGAATTCGAACGATTGCATTGCCCATCTTGCAGAAACCACTGACCTCCTCGACTGACCCTCTGACTGGTGGTTACCCGAAGATGGACCCTGCAGGAAATTCTTGGACCGCGTCGACTTAAATTGGACAATAAGGATTGGTACCCACTAACAAGCTTCCTGGACAACAAGATCGAGTATTTGACGACTCAGGATACCTACCCTCCCCAAATTCATTGCAACGGGATTGGATATGGCTACTATTTGCCACCCCAGACACGGAATTCATGCCGCATCATCATCCGGACGCATGAACTAGGTCGCTCGCAGAGTTACCACAAGAGTCGAGGACAAAGCATACTGTATGATGAGAATATTCGGCGGCGTGAGCGTATCAATTGGGTCACGGGTGTGGCAGTGCGGCTATTCGAGATTGGATACTCCCGGGACTGGCTTGTGGGGCTAGACTATTCCGTCGGAGATTCAAATATTCATTGTCTCATCGAGCCTGTCGGGATCCCAGGTACAACATCTGACTAGGATGGAGATAGCATCCCAGATCTCATTCGCTCCCCCACCAACTCTCTGTCTGCGGGCGTCTGTCTCGTCATCTCCTGGACGAATATGTTGTCGTTGGGCACGCGGATGACCTGAACCGGGGACTTAGTTCTATCGATGCTACGTCGTCTGCATGGTGGACACGTACGCGTTAGCGTTCCCCGTGTTGCTTTATCCCGCCACCATCTGTTCCTCCTTCACTTGGCCCGGCAGAGTCTACAGCGACCACACCGTGCAGGTGGCCAGCCTCTGTTACTGGTCCTTGTCCGCCGGGGTGAACGTCTGTGCGTCCTGTCTCATATGTGCGTGCTTCTGGATTCACCAGCGGGCTATCATGCAGGCGGTCGGGTCGAGGCAGGGGTCGTTTTACCTCGGGTGTATGGCAATGACGCTCGAGAGCGCATTGTTGTACACGGTGTTTGTGATCGTTGCGCTGGCGGTGTTTGTGTCGAACTGTCCGCTCGGGAATCTGTTCTTTCTCGCGTTGGGTACGGTTCAGGTGGTCTCTCTGCCGTTCGGCCAACCCAATGGTGATGGTGACATCTTTGGCTTTGATGACACAGGCGATTGCACCTGCGTTGATCATTTATCGGATCACCCGTGGGATCTCACTCGAAACGGACGAATGAGGGAGCGTCCCGACCGGGGGGCAGTTTGCATTTTTCGGCGTTGACCCTGCGTGACCAAAACCAGTCAATTTGTCCAACACCAGAATCGCTCTCGGGTTTCGCGGGCATCTCCTCCGTTGTTGCCGTTCCATGCGTCGTGCGTTCTAATCGCATCCGACCGAGATAAATAAAGACTTATCCATGTCGACTACAGTGACTTCATATTTGACAGAGGATGCGCTTGGCGGAAGGTAAATCCCCGTTGATGCTTACAGTTCGCGCTGAGCGTTCGCAATACGAACGGCAGCAGCCGTGTTCGTCCCGCCAGCTCCAGCCCCTGACTCACTCCCAAGCGCAAGTCGGTCGTTGTCTTAAGCTGGTGTCACCACCTTTCTAGAAGCGCACAGACGTGCGCAAAACGGTGAGTTGTACTTGTTGTACTTCAACCTGCTGCTCGAGGTATCCACGTCGATATCGCTGCGAACCACGGACTCAGATTTCGCAATGTCATGTCAGGGTTTGTCCCAGAGAGCGGGCCGCCCCTCCGCTCAGGACACATGGTTTCTTGAGGGCTACAGGTCTACAAGGCCCTGTTATAGTTTCCCTATGCGCAACGCTCTGTTCGTTCAAGTTCAGATGGTCGATGGGCGACAGGGGAAGACATGGTTCTTTGGCTTACGCAGGCGCACCTTTCCCAGTATTTCTTTGCTGTAAGGCATGAGCCTGTATGATGAGTCACCTTACCTGGCAGGCCAGCAGAAGCCCCACAATGAGGTCAGCGTCACCCCGGATCGGTAATCAATTCACTCTCCCACCGCCACTGCCCCGAGCAGAGTACACCCGCGGATCAATCTGTCCACTGACAGCCTGATCCCGCCTCGCTCAGCACATAGACAATTGATCACAGGTATGCTGAAGCTGGAGCTTCTGTTTATTTCGAAAGTAGGTGAGGTGACGAACTGACGATGGGCTGGCCTGCCAGTGCGAACCGAATAAGTCTCGAGAAGCCGACCCGGATCTACAATTTAAGCGAGCCATAATTTATGGCTCCAAAAAGACCGGGAACTGGACTTCCCGGTCTCGTTGCGTAACGTTCCGGATGAGTGTTATGGCACGATTTGCGAGCTCCAAGTGAGAAGTCTGATTCGTTGGGATGCTCTAACCAAAAGGGTAAACAACAGTGTTCTTCGCGCTTGTGTAAGTACTGACTTCGAATTGCTCTCAGCTTGGAGCATGCAGCCCACCCCAATGGGACGAGCTCGCTCTTCCACTCCTTATGGGTTATGTTTGGGCTCTCAATTTTGCATGGACCCGAGTAAGTTGGCAGTTGTAGTGCGGAAGAGAGATTTTGAACTGCCGTACGATTGCATAACAAAACATGTACATATTTCGGGCAATTTAAACTGAATTCGCAGGGACTTGAGTAAGTCGGCACTGTAAGACACCTCGCCTCAGAGGGCGCAGCAGCCGATAGTGCGGAAGAGATTTTGAACTGCCGTACCATTGCATAACAAAACTGTATTTCGGACGCAACCCTTGGACAGTATTTCACTATTTATGGGTCAGGTGAAGAGCCGAAAACTTATAAAAAGGGCCCACTAACTTCATTCAGGCTGCAGAGTTCACCTCTACAAACCCAGTACTTACTCCAAATCATGTTCGCACGTCTTGCCTCTGTTTTCGTTGCACTGGTCGTGATGACTAGCGTTGTTGATGCTCAATGCACGAACGTATGTTGCCAGACAGGCCAGATCGTAAGTCATGGTGTCGTCTGCTGTTGACTTGGAACCATGTTAACCTGTGCGTCACCAGACCCCGAGAGGTTGGTCGGGATCAAACTGTTGGCCTGCTCCTCCCGAGGTGCCGTGTGCTTACAACATGTGTTGTAACACTTATGTGAGTAGCTGAAGCTACCACTGGTAACTCTTGTGACGAGATTTTCTGATTCACAACATGTACAGACTGGTCCAGGTGGCGCCGTAGGTGTATGCGGTACGGCCACTGGGTGCGATGGCTTGCCTATCAATCCCTACCCGTAGGCCTAAGCTTTGCCGAGAGGGAGTTAGGCTATGGACGGACGGGGCTAGCGCCTAGGTGCTCCGCAGATTGTTATGAATGCCTCTAGTAACTTCAGGCTTAGTTGCGTTAAATAAATTGGAGTGATGAGAACTGTGCAACATGTGTTGTCGTCCTGAGGTCCACGACAACCAGTGTATCCAAGTGGACCCTGCAGGAAGTATAAGATGAATTTCCACTTATCAGGGATATGCCATTGGAGGTTGTTGCAATACTCTCTACTACCTTCCTCTTAGGAGTGTCGAACGGGGGTGACACCAACGGTTTAACGCTTTGTCGTCACTGGCTCGGCCGCGTCACCTTTGCTCGGGGTTTGAACTTCCAGAAGTCTGCTAGTTAGTACTTTCATCTACGAAGCTGCCCCCTCCCCCAACGACGCACGGGCCTGTGCACGCCCCAAACCAGCTCTTCCCACCAAATCTGTCTCACTGTTTCGCGGGCGTCTCCTCCATGAGTCGTACGTCCTTCTCGCTTTCGACCGAGACCGACCCACCGACGTTGACTACTCTCGCTTGAACCATTTGACCGTTGCACCTGGCAGGGAACAGATCACCGTTGCCGGTTGCCGATCGCGGTGAGCATTTGGACCACCAACAAAATCAGCGCGTCCCCGTAGGTGTGGCCAGCAATGCTGCACAGCGAGAGCACGCAGGAGTGGCCCGTAGGGGTCCTGACGAAGGCAGAGTGAAGCGTGGGCGAGCCGGGCTGTATTTTCCCTCGGGTGCCGGACAGCATTAATGCTTGACCCCTGTGTTTCTCCATGTGTGGGAGCTGTCCATGTCGAGAGACGAGTGGGGAGGCGTCCCGACCAGGGGCAGTTTGCGTTTTTCGGCGTTGACTTGACCACGACCTATGGTACAGTCAGTCGACCAAGACCATTTTTGATGGCTCGGGCACCATGTACACTGCCTCGGGTGCGACCGCCAAGTTAGACCGAGACTCGTTCATCCAAGAAGTCAATGACGACTCGGATGCCTGATGAATCTTGGGGTCCTAGCATCCCGGATTGGACAGTATCGTGGGCGTCCCCCCCATCGTTGTTGTTCCATGCGCTGTGCATTCCACTCGCATTCGACCGAGATAAATAGAGCATGGCAACTTCAGCCATTGATTCGACTGAGGATGCACTTGGCGGCGTGGGTAAAATCCCCGTTGTCAATGATGGGCCTACGGTATCGCACGGAGCGTTCGCACTACGAACAGGAATGCTAAGTTCGTCTCGCCTGCCCGAGAATACCTCGGATCCGAGGTATGTATGTGTGCAAGTCTGGAGCTGGTGTCACCACCTTTCTTGAAGCGCACGGACGTGCGCAAAACGATGAGCTATAGCTGTTTTACCTGAAACTGACCCTCGAGGTATCCACGTCGACCATCGACGATATCGCCGCAAGCCGCCCCGGATTTCCCAGTGTCACGCCAAGCTTTGTCTCGGAGAGTGGGCCAGTTCACCTATGCGGGAGCATCGCGATGCTCTGTTCGTTGTTGAGATGATCAGCGACCAGGAGCAGACATGGTTCTGGGGCATACGCGGGCGCTGCTAGGCCTCACGCGTATGCCGCCGGTGACCGCCACCGCTTCCAGCAGTGTTCTTTGTGGACCCACCAGTCTGTCCGCTGATACTAGCCTGATCTCGTCTCGCTCAGCGCACAGGGAATTGATCGTGGGTATGCTGAAGTTGAGGGATGAGCTTTCGTTTATTTCGAAAGTATGTACTAGGAAAAGACTCGGAGGTGAGGAAATGATGATCCGGGCCTGCGAACCAAATAAATCCTGAGAAGCTTATTATACTACTAATCGGCCGCGCATTCAAGTTGGCAATGCTTATCGCCGCGCCGGAACGTTCTTAACGAGTGCTATGGTACGATTTGTGAGCTCTGATTGGTTGGCCACTTCGTAAATAAGGGAATTACCTGGTGCCTCTGACCATAAGAGTAAATGACATCATTTTTCTGGCACCTCAGATTTGAATTCTTCGTGTAGTACCGACCTTCGCGGCTCTCAGCCCCTTGTGAGCTCGTTCTTCCGCTCCATATGGGTTAATACAGCAACACTTGGCTTCTCACTTCGGCAGGGACTTGAGTAAGTTGTGCTGTAAGACGCCTCGCTTGTGAAAGGGTAGCAGCCGATAGTGCGGAAGAGATTTTGAACTGCCGTCCCTTGGCCGTACCATTGCATAAGAAAACATGCGTGTCGGACGCAACCCCTCGACAGTATTTGACTATTTCTGGGGCGAGTGAAGAGCCAAGAACATATAAAAGGGCCAACTAACTGCGTTCAGACTGCAGAGTTCACCTCTAGAAACCCAGCACTCCCTCCTAATCATGTTCGCACGTCTCACCTCTGTTTTCATTGCCCTGGTCGCTGTGACTGGCGTTGTTGCTGATGGTGACACTGGTACTTCGAATTGCATGAACGTATGCTGCGAGACGAGTGCGATTGTAAGTCGTGATGTCGTCCGTTGTTGAGGCATGTTGACCTGTGCGCGACCAGACCCCCCAGGGATGGTCGGGAACAAACTGTTGGGATGCCCCTGTCGAGCTGGGGTGTACCAACAACATGTGTTGCCTTATTTATGTGAGTAGCTAAAGCCACCACTGGCAACTCCTGCGACGAGATTTTCTGATTCGTAACATGTACAGGATGGTCCAGGTACCTCCGCAGGCAAGTGTGATTGGCCCACTCAGTGCGATGGCACGCCTGTCCCCAGTCCCTACGACTCGACGTGAGCTTTGCCGAGAGGGAGCCAGGCTATGGATGGATGGGGCTATAATGTTATATTCCTGGCTTCTTAGTAGGCCATCCTTAGGTTTTGATGTCTACTTCCTTAGTCCGAGTCGCGTTAAATGGCAGCGATGAGAAGTACTGTGATGCATACATGGGTTGTCGTCTTGAGGTCCACGATGACAACTGTATCAAGTCTATCATGAGTATGAGGGGAATCGCCACTCGTCAGAGATGTGCTAAGGATCGTGGAGGCGACTCGATGGACTAAGGCAAGGGCTAACCCCGCCCGTTTGGAGTGTCGGGCCGGAATTACATAATGATTGGGCTGGCTGCAAAGTGTTGAACCGTTTGGCAGGACCGGCGGCTCCGAGTGTAGTACTTTCAGCTACGAAGCCTCCAACGGCGCATGGGCTCCACGATGCACGCCCAAAACCAGCCCTTGTTCCCACTGGCACCAGAGTTAGAAGTGTACATCCGTTCACGGTTTCGCATGCGTCTCCTCCATGAGTTGTGCGTTCTACCTGTCGACCGAGACGGACACACCGACGTCGACTACTGTGGCTTGGGCCATTTGGCCGTTGCGCCTGGCAGAGTAGATCACCGTTGTTGCGCTGAGCACTCGCGCCACAAACAAGAGCAGCACGTCCGGCCCTGCATGCAATAGTGCGCAGCGACAGCACCCAGGAGCGGTCCGTGGGACTATCAAGAGTCCTGGGGACAACATTAGTGCTTCAGCCCTGGGTTCCCCCTCTGTTCCATCCTGAAGGCTAGTCCATCGTACGCCAGAGTCGTCGTCAAGAGGACGCAGTGACGAAACTGCATGGACTTGCGCATGCATGTGCACCGAATGGTGAGTTGTACTCACTTCGAGACTGCCACTGATGGCTGCGATCGAGTCCCATACGACGTGGGCATAGCGAACGAGCGGACCCGCGTATACTACTCAGTAGCGCCTTGCGTCGGTGTCGTCCACTTCATTCCACGAGGATGACCCACACGGTGATATACTGCATCGAAACAGTATGGCTCAACTGGTTCCTCTGAGGAATCCTCGAATGTCTGCCTCCAGATAACCTATTCGTGTTTATATCCACGGGCTCATACACAGGTCCCGTGATAATGCTACTTTGGAGTCGCTGACCCTTCGCGTCAGGCAACACAACACTCTGACATTCTGCTATCCCTCCCAAAGGTGCGACCGAGTGGCTTGGCATAAATAAAGGTGACAACGGCGACCTTTGAAGGTAGCTATAGGTGGTATGGTACATATCACGTAACTCATACTTCATTTGAGCTGAAGTCTACTGGCGTTAGGTGTAAGGACCATGGGCCGAAATCTATGAGCGAAGAGGGACGCTCGGGCTGTCAGTCCACTCGCCTGTCCGTCGGGCGCTCCTCTCCAAGGATCAGAGAGGGACCATGGAAAACCACGTACAAGTACAGGTGGAGGTGGATAAGGAGGGGCGGGTTCGGGCGTGCGGTTTCGAGCCTGCGAAAGCTCTCGTCAGGGGGCTACCGCTACCCCTACCGCTGTCCTCCCGAGACTGTTTAGGGTACCAGCTACCAATCTTAAGCCCTATCAAGGGAGTTGGCCAAGGGGGCGCGACCCCGGATAGATTGGTTGCGATGTGGGTAAAATGAGTGGGAAGGGGGGAGGCTTCCTGCTCGGCGAAGCCTCAGGCTGTGGGCATGAGGCCAGACACGGCCGGCAAAATTCACAGGTCGTTTGGGCGCCGAGGCTCCTTTCGGAGATCCCCAGCGCACTTTATCGCTGCCATGTGGTTCCTCGCTCTTCGCCATCCGTAAGGGATTCGATAAGCGACATAGATCACAGATTATTGAAACACGGATCAATGGTGATGCCAATCTGTGAACTTGAAATGTCTCCGAAGGGGTAAGGGTTGTACACGTCCCACACAGCCCGCGCGTACAATCATTCGCCTGGGAGAACCCACTCTGACGTTACTACACGGGCTTGCACACGACCAAAACCAGTCAATCTGTCTAACACCAAAGTCCCTCTCGGGTCACGGTTTTGTGGCGTCTCCGTCTCCATCGTTGTTGTTCCATGGGCCGTGCATTTCAGCCTACTCGCTTTCGACCGAGACAAATACAAACTTACCTATGTCGACTACAACGACTTCACATTTGATTGAGGGTGCGCTTGGCGGCGGGGGGAAATCGCCGTTGATGCCCACCGTTCGCACGGAGCGTTTGCACTACGAACGGGGGCGCTGCGCCAAGTTCAGGTTCGTCTCGCCCGGCCTACTAGAATACCTCAAATCCGAGGTACGTATACCTTTCATGTGTGCACATCTTGAGATGGTGTCACCACCTTTCTTGAAGCGCACGGACGTGCGCAAAACGGTCGTCGGTGAGCTGTAGCTGTTCTACCTCAAACTGACGTTCGAAGTACCCACGTCGACCGTCGACGATATCGCTGCGGGCCGCTCTGGGTTTCAAAATGTCACGCCAAGCTTCGTCTTGGAGAGTGGGCCGTTTCACTGGGTAATCAGTAGGCCCCGCGCGCACGCCCCCACCGCCACCGCTTCCAGCGGAGTGTTTTTTGTGCTCCCGGCATCAATCTCAGGCTGTCCGCTGATAGCCTGATCTCGTCTCGTTCAGCGCACAGGCAATTGATCATGGGTATGCTGAAGCTGGAGGGCGAGCTTTTGCGTATTTTGAAAGTGGGAGGAGAGGTGAGGAATTGAGTAAGTATTGATTTTCGCTTTCAGCCCTTAATGAAGCTCTGAGCTCATCCCACAGAGAGGACCTCATTCTTCTGTTCCATACATATGGGTTATAATATTAGGCTACTCAGGGACTTCAGCAAGTCGTGCTGTAAAACGCCTCGCTCGTGAAACGGCGTGGCAGCTGATCATGTGTTGAACTGAGATGTTGAACGTTGAACTGCCGCACATTTCATAACAAAACATGCGCATTGGAGTAAGTGTTTGATCATTCCTGGGTCAGGTTCGGAACCAAAAGAAACCTATAAAAGGGCCCACTAGTAACTTCATTCAGGCCACAGACTTCACCTTTACAAACCCAGCACCTCTTCCCAATCATGTTCGCACGTCTTGCCTCTGTTTTCATTGCCCTGGTCGTTGCGACTGGCGCTGCTGCTGATGATTGCACAAACGTGTGCTGTACGACAGCCCAACTCGTGAGTCGTGGTGTCATCTGCTGTTGGGTTGTGTTGACCTGTGCGCGACCAGGCCCCGACTGGTTGGCAGGGAACAGAATGTTGGAATTCCTCTCCCGAGCTACCGTGTGCCTACAACATGTGTTGTTATATTTATGTGAGTAGCTAAAGCTACCACTCGCAACTCCTGCGACGAAATTTTCTGATTTGCACCTTGTACAGTATGGTCCGGGTGACTCCGCAGGCAAGTGTACTTGGCCCACTCAGTGCGATGGCACGCCCGTCCCCAGCCCCTACGACTCGACGTGAGCTTTTCCGAGAGGGACCTAGGCTATGGATAGATGGGGCTACGATGTTATAGTTCTGGCTCCTAGGCCATCCTTAGATTTTGATGAGCGCCTCTACTTTAGGCTTAGTCGCGTTAAATGGCAGCGATGAGAACTGTGCAACATGGGTTGTCGTCCCGAGGTCCGCGATGACAACTGCGTCCAAGCCTGGTCCGTATCATGCAGGGTATAAGATGGATTTCCACTCGTCAAGGATGTGTTAAGGATCGTGGAAGGCTGGAAGCGACACCGTGACGGCGGTTATCGGTGACCTTCCGTGTCTGGCCGATACACAATTACATAATGATCGGGTGGTCACCAGCTCGGCCGCGTCATTTGCTGATCAGGTGTCTACTTTCAGCTACGAATCTGCCTCCCCCAATGACGCACGGGCCCCACGGTGCACGCCCACAAGGTCCTTGTGCCCACTGGCACCAGAGTCTACATCCGTCTCGCGGTTCACGGTTTCGCGGGTGTCTCCTCCATGGTTCGTGCGTTCTACCCGCTTTCGACCGAGACCGACCCACCGACGTCGACTGCTGTGGCAACCGGTGACAAGTTGACTGGGGACGTGGGCTGGCACTTGACATTCTGAAGGAAGGGAAGCTGAGCTCCCACTACGTCGTGTACGTTTTCGAGCTACCTCTGTACCCTCGTTGTACGTGACTTTTTTGTACATGGCCATCAGGTTAGAAAATAGATCCGCCCGCTTTCCCGTTCAAGTTGCGCGTTATTGCAGCGCCTTGACGTAGAACATTCTGGTGAATAGCCACTAAAGTAAAGCTACGGTAGGAAGGCTTCAAGTGCAGTGGCCCATGATTAGGCTTGCACTGCAGTGGCTATACTACTGATACCGCTTGGATCCGACACTTGAAACTTCATCACAGGAAGGAGACGCTCACACGAAGGCTGCCAGGGAGAGGTCAAGTGAGAAGGAATGTTGCTTCCCAACCCGACTCTCTATTCTGCCTACCAGGAGTCATACCGATCAATCAACGTTCAAGCGAAGAGAGATCTCGTCGATCCAGCGCAGTGGGTGCCATGGACCATTCTGTCTTTGTGGTTCGCTGAGATTCTGGTGTGATACTTTTACTAGATCCCCCGCCACTCTCCGTCTTGAGCAATTCAAGAACTGGAGCCCCGAACACCTCGGAGAGCTGCTGGAAAGGTAGGCATGTTACTAGTTGCACTCGAATGCAAAATCTGATCTGAACGGGATCTCACGCAGACAGGCGTCCCCTCGCGACTTAGCGCTTGAACCCCATTACAAGTAAGCAGTACATAGTACCAGTCATCGCCTTGTTGACGAAACTCTGCAGCAACAACTTTGGTCATCGAGCCCAGGAGGTCCTTCAGTCGAAACTCCAGTCTCATGTCTTCCACAATATGCCCATACGAGTAATAAAGCTTCCAGAAATGGAGCTCATGGAAAGAAGCGAAGTAGCGTCATACCTGATCAAGACGCGCGTCGAAGACGGCGGCGATATGGCGATACACAGGGCTACTGTCGCTGATACTGCGCAAAGTTACTACCCCGGGAAAGAAATGCAGGATCGAGCTATTTCTAAATGGCTCCAAGGGGTAGCGAGGTTCGCAGTCCTATCACATACTTGGCAAGAAGAAGAGCCCGGCTATACAACCTTCAAGGAGCAACGCGAAAACGACAGGAAGGGGAAGAAGACGCTGCGAGGGTATGGGAAACTACAGCGGTTTTGCGACATTGCGCACAGGGTCTTCGGGGTCGAGTTCGCCTGGGCGGATACGGTCTGCATCGACAAGTCCAGTAGCTCGGAACTGGACGAATCCATTCGTTCGATGTTCGCCTGGTATCGGAATTCGGACGTTTGCATTGCGTATCTTGCAGAAACCACTGACCTCCTCGACTGTCCTTCTGACAGGTGGTTCACACGAGGGTGGATCCTGCAGGAGATCCTTGCACCGCATCGGCTCAAATTCTACAACAAGGATTGGTACCCACTCACAAATTTTCTGAATGACAAGATCGAGTATTTCGACGAGGAGTGGCTGAAAGACAGGGGCCAGATCAACCCCGACTCAAATTACTCTCACCAATTTCATCTTCTCCATCACGCCATATTCATGGCAACGGGATTGGATATGGCTACTATTTGTCATTTCAGACCTGGAATCTATAGCCCATCATTACCCGAACGCATGAAGTGGGTCGCTCGGAGAGTAACCACGAGAGCCGAGGACAGAGCATACTGCATGATGGGAATATTTGGGGTGAGTATATCGATTGCCTATGGCGAGGGTGCGCAGCGTGCCTTCTTCAGGCTCTTTTCAGCCATTCTCGAGATCGGATACTCTCGCGATTGGTTTATATGGGGGGGCAAGCCTATTCCGTGGGAGATCCATCCTTCGCGCATGATTCCTTCTTCTCCAGAGTGCTACCTAGCTAGGGATGACATCGGAAGGAACGACTTCACATCGATGAACCCTCGAGAGGGAGAGCTGGTTACCTTGACCAACCTAGGATTGCCGATGAAGATGCTGGTTATCCCTGCACGCGTTGATTACAACCAAGATCTGAGCACTTTCTACCAACCCTCGGACATCCGTATCTCGTGTCCTGTGTCTGACGAGCCTGTGGTGGTCCAAGGCACGGCATCTGACTGGGATGGAGAGAATGAGGGGATGGTACAATCTCCTCAATTTGCGCTCGGTGTTCTGAACATCGTTGACCCGGAGATGATGGATACTTCAGAACATCTCTGCGCCATTCTGTTGCGCAGACCGGTTCAAGAATCGCGATCGACTGCGGAGTCGAGGTGGACTTACTCCAAGTGGGAAAAGAGGGAGACAAACAAGGCACTTGTTTTCCAGCGCAGCGAGAAGTTTCCAAGGATGAATGCAGACAGTTGGAACGCGATCACTATATCTAGGTCTGCAGTCGGTTGGTCCAGGAGAGGAGACGATCCGAAAATTAGGTTACAGACTTTGTACTTGTGATTTGATAGTCCGAGAGTGCCAGGTCAGGGTGAATGTCTGATTCTGCAAAAAAATTGGTGCGTTCTTGCTGGACATGAGCCCCGACCACAGGACTATTGGACGTGGTACATTTGACTCTAGCTGGTAGAGCAATGACATGTCTTGAACTCCGTGCCACTTCGAGTTCTATCACTAAATCTCAGGTGGCGTCTACCTCCGTAACTCTGTGTTGATAGCAGGCAAGAAGAGAGCTCGTTCGCCGTGACTACCCGTATCGGAGATGATCACGTTGGTCGAGACACCGTCAATGTACCCATACGCATCCAGCATGGCCCACGAGTAAAAACAACCCTCATTCGATGTGGGAATGATGAGTCTAATAAAATAAGGCGATCAACCCATAGGCCAACTGACGACTATGAATTTGGAACACTTGCCGGTATTGGTCATCGTCCGTCGCCCAGAGTGGCAGACGCGTCAACGCTCGCGGCTGGTCGCCTTGCATGACCCGCAGTACGTCCGTGCCGTTGATAGTGTATTCGTTCACATACAACGACCCGTGGTCGATCTCCACTGTGAATGATGCCAACCCATCTGTCGAACGCCATGTGCCGACCAGGTTGTCGCGCGTGATGTCTTCCAATACACGGTCGAACGCCGATTGTACGTGGCTTGTAATGAGCTTTGTGAGTTCAATCGACTCCGACGTCGGTCCCGACTGAAGCACAATGATGCCGTACGAGTTAACAGGATTGAGGGTGAACGCTGTATGGTAACCAGGAAGTTCTCCTACTGCAGTGGGGATCAACCAAAGAGCGAGCGTTGTCAGGGAAAGTTTTACTCACACTTTTGATACAATTTTTGTTTTCTGCCATAAGAGTCTGATGAAGTGTAGATCTCCCACAGCGCCCCGACGTCAGAATAATCGTCGAACCAGGTGTGGATAGGACGCATCCATTCGCGGACTGTGAACGGTGATAGGATACTCTCTGGTCGTTGAGGATTTATCAACACTTGCATGAGCTTGGTGAGATCAGACAGTGAGCTCATCTGTCCACCGGCTGGGTTCGTAGCATCCATGAAATCTTGGTCCTGAAGGTGACTCAGCATCACAGAAGAGATAGGTCCAAAAACACGTACGATCTCCCAAGGGTTCAGTGAGGGCACCACGACGTTGTGAATATTTTCCTCCGTCATCAAAAACGAGGTTCCATTGAATCCCAATGGCTCAAAGATATGTTTTTGCACCAACCCGGCGTGCGTCGATGGTGCAGACGGACCGTTGGCAGCGATATTTGCGGCCACGTTCGCGATTCCCAATAGTGAGTAGCCGGTATTTGAATACACAGGATAGGTGTATGGAGCCACTACAGGACGGCTCTGCGCTATGCCATCAAAAACTTCTTGGTGAGAAGGAAATTTGAGACCGTTGTACTCTGGTGGCCCCCCTCCAAACGTTGACCTTGGCCAGTATCCCTGTGCGTTCCCCGGAGGCAAGTCTGTGCCGATACCCGACATGTGGCTCATCAGCGCACGAAACGTGATCGGTGCGTAGTATTTGTTATACCGCAACTCGGGGCACACAGATGAAATGGGATCGTCCCTGTAAAGAAAGATCAGGAGTTTTCTTTCAAATTGCGAGACTGATCTCTTTACAGTGTGAGCACTCCATGATCACGAAGAATGAGGGTCTCGAGCGCAGTAAATAATTTTGAGATGGACGCGAGTCTATAGATGGAATGCCTATCAACTGTGGTGCCTTGCCCGCCGTCCGATTCGTTGGCTCGACGCTTTCCCCAAAAACCCTCGTAGAGCGAGCCCTCGGATCCAACGACGGCCACACCGAGACTGTCGATTCCCCCTTGGTCGAAGTAGCGCTGAAGGACAGAATCCAGCCGGCCGAATGCCTTCTGCAGTGGTGACTCTGCTCCAGAAGGAGGCTTCGTTGCCAGATATGACGGAAGTGGTGCACGGCACTCGTGGAATGCACGCTGAGGTGACGATGATGGGCGGGTCGGGAACTTCCTGGACAGTATCATTGGGCGAATTGCAACCTGTAGGAGGCCTGCAACGGCAACTGCGTTTAGGAGGAGACTCCATCGCACCCAACTCGGAGTGGATGGCTGCACGTGTTTGTTGGGAAGTACATCTTTTGACATCACGGCAGGTGCTCCTATTCGTTATTTATGAGGAGTTTAGTTCGCGGGACGTCTCAGAAGCTCGGTCGCCGGATGGTCGAAGTGTGGTTGAGATCAGTCAATTCCATCATGGAGTCATGATGGAACTCTTCGGTCGTGTGACTTTCTAGCTCTTTCAGTCGAAGAAAACTCGCTTGCGAACGATTTTGATCGGTGCCAGCGCTTCCAGAATCCTTATTTTCCTCTTCGCTTGATCATTTCCCCTTCACTGTGACCGACTTGAAAAACCAGCATCAGACCCACAAAGCCGCACGAAAACGGGAAACTGGTCCATGGCCTGTTTGGTGAGCCCATATATTTCTTCCCGAGTCCGGGCTTGATGCTTTCAAGCAGACGGAGACCACCCACGGGAAGAGGCTCTGATCACCAGTCACCAGAACACGCAATGCCCCGTGGGTTAGTAAATGAGTGGGGTGTCTCAGAGGGCGCACAGATCCGGGTTACTGCTATCGATGCGATGTT
>Ga0307508_10002676_pt1 | contig 18658 bp, 17 predicted proteins | sample 9_EM_MG_FD_203089 | JGI IMG/M metagenome (GOLD analysis project Ga0307508, IMG submission 203089) | Populus trichocarpa ectomycorrhiza microbial communities from riparian zone in the Pacific Northwest, United States - 9_EM | ecosystem: Host-associated > Plants > Roots > Unclassified | place... | reverse complement strand
GCTGGCCCGGGCGCTGGTCGCCGGCGGGCTGCCCGCGATCGAGGTGACGCTGCGGACGCCGGCCGCGCTCGACGCGATCCGGGCGATCGCGGCGGAGGTGCCGGAGGCCGTGGTCGGTGCGGGGACCGTCATCACGCCGGAGCAGGTGAGGGAGACGGTGGCCGCCGGGGCTCGGTTCCTGGTGAGCCCGGGCTGGACGGACGTACTGCTGGAGGCGATGCGGGGGTCCGGGGTGCCGTTCCTGCCCGGGGTGTCGACCACGTCGGAGGTCGTGGCGCTGCTGGAGCGGGGCGTGACGGAGATGAAGTTCTTCCCGGCCGAGGCGGCTGGCGGTACGGCGTATCTGAAGTCGCTCGCCGGGCCGTTGCCGCAGGCGCGGTTCTGCCCGACCGGGGGGATCGGGCCCGGCAACGCGCCCGACTACCTGGCTCTCCCCAACGTCGGCTGCGTGGGCGGGACTTGGATGCTTCCGGCGGACGCCCTCGCCGCGCGGGACTGGGGGCGGGTGGAGGCGCTGGCCCGCGAGGCCACCGGACTGCGGACGCTACGGACGCAGGTGTGACGTGTCGTTGAGGAGTCGTACGCTCGCGTTGCCGTCGGCGTAGTACGCCACCGCCGAGAAGGAGGCCGCCGAGAGTTCCATGCGGAACAGGGACTCGGGCGGGGCGCCCAGGGCCAGGCGTACGAACGTCTTGATCGGGGTGACGTGGGTGACGAGCAGGACCGTCCGGCCCGCGTACGCCGCCACGAGCTTGTCCCGGGTCGCCGCGATCCGGGTCGCCGTGGCCACGAAGCTCTCGCCGCCGCCGGTGGGTTCGGCCTCCGGGTCGGACAGCCAGGTGTTCAGGTCGTCCGGGTAGCGCTCGCGCACCTCGCCGAAGGTGAGGCCCTCCCAGGCGCCGAAGTCCGTCTCGCGCAGGCCGTCCTCGACGGTGACCTCGATACCGAGCCGCTCCGCCACCGCGGCCGCGGTCTGCCGGGTACGGGTCAGCGGCGAGGCCAGGATGTGCTGGATCGTGCCCCGCCGGGCCAGTGCCGTGGCGGCCCGCTCGGCCTGTTCCCTGCCGACGTCGGAGAGGGCGGGGTCGGTACCGCCGCTGCCCGAGAACCGCTTCTGCGGGGTCAACGGGGTCTCGCCGTGCCGGAGGAGGACGAAGGTGGCGGGCGCGCCCATGTCGGCCGGGGCCCAGCCGGGGCTCGCGACGACCTTGGCGGCGCGCACGTCGGCCTCCGACTTGGCTTCAGTCTCGGTAGCAGCGGCTCCGCCGCCCGCGGCCTCCGCCGCTCCCCGCCGCACAGAGCTGGCCGAACTCTCCGTGTCCATCGCCTCGTTGGCCAACCGGTCCGCGTGCTTGTTCTGCTCGCGCGGGATCCACTCGTAGGTGACCCGGTCGGGCGGGAAGATCCGCCCCGCCTCCAGGGCCAGCGGCTTCATGTCCGGGTGCTTGATCTTCCAGCGGCCCGACATCTGCTCGACGACGAGCTTGGAGTCCATGCGGACGTGGACGCGGGAGGAGGGGTCGAGGTCGTGTGCGGCGCGCAGGCCGGCCAGCAGCCCCCGGTACTCCGCCACGTTGTTCGTGACGACGCCGAGGTATTCGTACGCCTCGACCAGCGTCTCCCCCGTCGTCGCGTCCAGCACCACGGAGCCGTAGCCGGCCGGCCCCGGGTTGCCCCGTGAGCCGCCGTCCGCCTCGACGATGAACTCCCGCACGCCGCGCGCCCCTTACAGGCCGGACTCGGACGTGCGCACCAGGATGCGACGGCAGTTCTCGCAGCGCACCACGGTGTCGGGGGCGGCGGAGCGGATCTCGTTGATGTCGGTGATCGCCAGCTCCTGGCGGCAGCCCTGGCAGCTGCGCTGGTACAGCTTGGCCGCGCCGATGCCGCCCTGCTGCCCGCGGAGCTTGTCGTAGAGCTTGAGGAGGTCGGCGGGGATGGTGGCCGAGATGACCTCGCGCTCCTTCGTCACGGAGGCGATCTCGCCGTCGAGGGACTCGAAGGCGGCGTCACGGCGGGACGTGGCGTCGTCGATCTTCGACTGGACGGAGCCGACGCGCTCGGTGAGCTCGGCGGCCCGCTCCTGCGCGGACTCGCGGCGCTCCATGACCTCCAGGACGATGTCCTCCAGGTCGCCCTGGCGCTTGGCGAGGGAGGTGATCTCGCGCTGGAGGTTCTCCAGGTCCTTGGGCGAGGTCACGGCACCGGAGTCCAGTCGCTGCTGGTCGCGGGAGGCGCGCTGGCGCACCTGGTCCACGTCCTGCTCGGCCTTGGTCTGCTCGCGGGCGGTGTCGCTCTCCTCGGTCTGCGCGGCCACGAGGAGGTCGCGCAGCTGGGTGGCGTCCTTGGTGAGCGCCTCGATCTCGGCGTGCTCGGGCAGCGACCTGCGCTTGTGCGCGAGCTGCTGGAGGCGGACGTCGAGGGCCTGGACGTCGAGGAGTCGGATCTGGTCGGCGGGCGCGGCGTTCAGTTGGGGGCTCCAGGTGAAGGGGAGTGGCTGGTCCAAGGGTCGGTGACCGTCTTGGAGACGTGGACGCGCAGGTCCCAGCCGTGGCGGTCGGAGATCTCGTCGAGCTGGGCGGCGGCCAGCTCGCACCAGGGCCATTCGGTGGCCCAGTGCGCCGCGTCGAGCAGCGCGAGAGGAGTGTGGGCGCGATCCGCGATGAACTCCGACACCGGGTGGTGGCGCAGGTCCGCGGTGAGGTAGGCGTCGACGCCGGCCGCGCGGACCTGGTCGAAGAGGCTGTCGCCGGAGCCGCCGCTGACGGCGACCGTGCGGACGGTCGCCTCGGGGTCGCCGGCGACGCGGATGCCCTGCGCGGTGGCGGGCAGGCGCTCGGCGGTCTGACGGGCGAACTCGCCGAGGGGCACCGGGTGGTCCAGCTCGCAGATCCGGCCGAGGCCCCGACGGCCTTCCGGGTCGGCCGGGTCCGGCACCAGCGGTCGTACGACACGAAGGCCGAGGGCGCCCGCGAGCGCGTCGGAGACGCCGGGGTCGGCGGTGTCCGCGTTGGTGTGGGCCACGTGCAGCGCGATGTCGTTCTTGATGAGGGTGTGGACGACACGGCCCTTGAAGTGGGAGGCCGCCACGGTCGTCGTGCCCCGGAGGTACAGCGGGTGGTGGGTGACCAGCAGGTCCGCGCCCAGCTTCACGGCCTCGTCGACGATCTCCTGGACCGGGTCGACGGCGAACAGGACCCGCGCGACCTCCTGGTCGGGATCGCCCACGACGGTGCCGACCGCGTCCCAGGACTCGGCCCGCGCGGCGGGCCACAGGTTCTCCAGCGCGGCGATGACTTCAGACAGACGGGGCACGGGGAAAGGCTACCTGCCTGGTCTCCCCCGCCGAACCGGCGCCGTCACCCGCTGCCCCGCCGAGCACAGCGGCCCCGGTTTCCTCAGGCGAATCGTTCCTCGGCCACCCCTTTGTGTGAAGTGGAAGCCTGCCCGTGCCACGTCTGTGCGTGCGAAAACTAGTTTCGTGGCCGGAGGTGACCAGACGATGACTGCCTGTGCCATCGAGCCCGCGGCGGCGGACGAGGACGGGGAGAGCCCGCGGACGGAGTGTGTGATCACCGTCGACGGCTCCTACGCGGCCCGCCTCGCGCGAAGCGGCGATTCCTGGTTCCCGGAGCGCTGGACGCTGGACGGCCCCGAGCCGTACGCGGTGCCGCTGCCCGGCAACCAGCCCGAGGAGCCCGGCACCGAGGTGCACCCGCTGGGCGACGGACGGGTTCTGATCAGGCGGTTCGCGGACGGGCGGCACAACTTCTCGCTGCTCTACCCGACCGGGCCCACCACCGGCGAGCTCCTGCTGGGCGCGGTCGAGTGCCCGGACCAGGGGACGGTGCTACGGCTGCTGCCGCCGGCGCCGGGCGGTGAGAAGGCGTACGCCCTCGCCGTGGGCCGGCGCTCCAGTGCCGTGTGGCTGGTGGCGGGCGGCGCCTTCGGGCCCGAGCATCTCGCGGAGATCCCGGGACGCTGCTCGGGCGGGGTGTGGCTGGACCGGACGGGTCGGATGCTGGCCCTGGACCGCGAGGTCGGCGGGCGGACCAAGGCGGTCGTGGTCGATCTGGAGCGGGGCGGGGAGGTGTCGCCGCTGCTACAGATCGCCGAGGACAGCGACGATCGGCTGCTGCTCGCCGACGCGGACAGCGGGCTGCTGCTGATCTCCTCGGACGCGCCGTCGCCGGGGCGGGAGCGGCTGGGCTGGGGGGTGCTGGGCAGCACGCTGCCGGTGCGCTTCCCGGAGTGCCTGCGGGTGCCCGACTGCGAGGTGACGCCGTTCGCGATCCAGCCGGGGCAGGTGCTGGTGCCGGAGACCTGCGGGGTGGCGCTGCGCGTCGACGGTCCGATGGGCAGCTGGGTGGGCGTGTGGCGGCCCGCCGCCCGGCAGGTCCAGCATCTCCCGGCGCCCGAGGGGTGGTTGGCGGGTGCCGGGCTGTGGACCGAGGACGGGGCGCTGCTGCTGCCGTACGCCACGGCGGACGCGCCGTGCGAGGTGGCGCGGTGGGCGGCGTCCTGGGGGGAAGGGGCCCTCGGTGGGGAAGCGGAGGGCCCGGGGGAAACGGGGGCGGGGGACGCGGGCCCGGAGGGTCCGGACGGCGACGGCGACACGGTCGCGCAGTCGCCGGAACCGGACCCTCCGGAGCCTGTCGTGGCACGTCCTGTGCCTTTGCAGCAAGCCCCGTTGGGCAATCTTGTAACGAAGTAGTGCCGGTTGGTGTTGCCGCCTGGATTCGCCCCGTGGTGCGCCGGTTAAACTCGCCCCGCTGTAAGAAAGATCATGTTGACGGGGTGAATTACTTCCATGAGCGACGCCAGCACGAACCAGTCGACTGCCGACGTCCAGGAGTCCACCGGCCGCGGTAAGCACCGCGGTCCGGTCTCGGTCCAGGACAGCGAGTCGGCTCCGCGCGGCCGTCACCGCAAGTCGGTCGAGCAGACCGAGGTCGCGGCCTGACGGCAGACGACACACGGCCCGTTCCTTGTCCTGTACGAGGAGCGGGCCGTTTCGCGTCCGCACCGGCTCGGAGCCGCCCGAGTCCCCTCCGGCTCACCGGCGCCCTACTCCCGCCGGAGTCCCAGCACTTCGGCCGCCGCGAACGTCTCTCCCTGCGGCCGCTTCGCGTAGTGCGGGGTGAGGAGCGCATCCAGCTCGTCGTACGTGAACGCGTCCTGCTTGCTGTCGAACTTGGCCTGCACCCGGGGCCGTTCGACGATCACGACCATCCCTCCGTGTACGACGAGCAGCTGGCCGTTGACGCGCTCGGCGGCGGGCGAGGCCAAGTAGCCGACGAGCGGGGCGACATGCTCGGGGGCGAGCGGGTCGAGTCCCGACTCGGGCTCCTCGAAGCCGGCGAAGACGTCCTCGGTCATCCGGGTGCGGGCGCGCGGGCAGATGGCGTTGGCCGTGACGCCGTACTTGGCGAGGGCGAGCGCCGTCGACGTGGTGAGTCCGACGATTCCGCCTTTGGCGGCCGCGTAGTTGGGCTGTCCCGCGGATCCGGCGAGGAATGCCTCCGAGGAGGTGTTGACGATACGGCCGTACACCGGCGCGCCCGCCGCCTTGGACCGCTCGCGCCAATGTGCGGCCGCGAACCGGGTCGTGTTGAAGTGCCCTTTGAGGTGGACCCGGATCACCGCGTCCCACTCGCCCTCGGTCATGGAGAAGACCATGCGGTCGCGCAGGATGCCCGCGTTGTTGACGAGGATGTCGAGGCTGCCGAACTCATTGACCGTCAACTCCACCAGCCGACCGGCCTGTTGGTGGTCGGCGACGTCCCCGGTGTGGGCGAGTGCCTGTCCGCCCGCGGCCCGGATCTCCTCGGCGACCTGCTCGGCGGGGCCCGTGGAGGCCTCGCCGGAGCCGTCCCGGCCCGGTTGGCCGTAGTCGTTGACGACCACGGCCGCGCCGAGCCGGGCCAGCTCCAGCGCCTCGGCCCGGCCCAGCCCCCGGCCGGCACCGGTGACGATCGCCGTGCGGCCCTCCAGGGGCAGTGACTGCGGCTCTGGCTGCGGCTGTTGCTGCTGTGACATGGCCATCGCGGCCCTCAGATCTCGATGCACGTACGGAGCGACGTCCCCGAACGCATCTGGTCCAGCGCCTCGTTGATCTCGCTCAGCGGTACCCGGTGGGTGATCAGTCCGTCCAGGTCGACGCGGCCGGCCCGCCACAGGGCGATGGTCCGCTCGTAGGAGCGCAGCACGTCCCCGCCGCCGTACAGGGACGGCAGGATCCGCTTCTCGTCGAAGAACAGCTCGAACATGTTGAGCTGGAGGAGGTCGTCCATGGCGCCCGCGCCGACGACCACGAGGGTGCCGCCGCGTCGGGTGGTGTCGTACGCCGTCCGGGCGGTCGCCGACTTGCCGACGACCTCGAAGACGTAGTCGAAGCCCTCGCCCGCGGTGACCTGCTGCTTGGCGTCGGCCAGCTCCTCCGGGGAGACGGCCCGGGTGGCGCCGAACTCCAGGGCGGCCTCGCGGCGGGAGGCGACCGGGTCGACGGCGACGATCTCGGCGGCGCCCTTGAGGCGGGCGCCCTGGATGGCGGAGATGCCGACGCCCCCGCAGCCGATGACGGCGACCGACGAACCGGCCTCCACGTCCGCGGTGTTGAGGGCGGCACCGAGTCCGGTGGTGACCCCGCAGCCGATCAGGGCCGCGATGTCGAAGGGCACATCGTCGGGTATCGGCACCGCGCAGCCCGCGTCGACGACGACCTCCTCGGTGAAGGTGCCGGTGCCGGCGAAGCCGAAGACATCACCGCCGGGGCGCTTGAAGTTGGGGGTGCCCGCGTTCATGAACCCGGCCAGGCACAGCTCGGTCTGGCCGCGCTTGCAGGCGGGGCAGGCTCCGCAGGCGGGCAGCCAGCAGACGACGACCCGGTCGCCGGGCTTCAAGTGGCTTACGCCCTCCCCGACTTCGAGGATCTCGCCCGCGCCCTCGTGCCCGGGGACGAAGGGGGCCGGCTGCGGGAGGACCCCGGCCATCGCGGACAGGTCCGAGTGGCACAGCCCCGTGGCCCGTACCCGGATCCTCACCCTGCCGGGGCCGAAGCCCACCGCCTCGACGTCGTCGAGGACTTCGAGCTTTTCCTGGCCGATCTCGTGCAGTACGGCTGCGCGCATGGTGCGGCTCCCCTCAGGGTGATCCAGGGTTCAGGAGTGTTCGACGATGGTGTCGGCGAGGACGGGCGCGTCGTCCCTCTCGACGGCGCTGACGGCGACCCTTGTGGACCCCGACGTGGATCCCGACGTGGACTCCGGCGCAGATCCCGACGCGGACCCCGCCGTGGTCTCCGGCGAGTGCCACATCCGGATCCGCAGGGTCTCCCCCGGATACACGACCCCGGCGAACCGGGTGGTGTACGACCGCACCCGGGACACGTCCCCGCCCAGCAACGTGTCGACGACCGCCTTGAGCGTCATGCCGTAGGTGCACAGCCCGTGCAGGATGGGCCGTTCGAACCCGGCGACCTTGGCGAACTCCGGGTCGGCGTGCAGGGGGTTCCAGTCGCCGGAGAGGCGGTAGAGCAGGGCCTGGTCCTCGCGGATCGGGCGCTCGACGGTCCGGTCGGGCTCGCCGACGGGAGGTTCGAGGCGGGCGGAGGGGCCCCGGTCGCCGCCCCAGCCGCCCTCTCCCCGCACGAAGATCTGGGCGTCGTTGGTCCACAACGGGCCCTCGGTGTCCTCGACTTCGGTGCGCATCACCAGGACGGCCGCCTTGCCCTTGTCGTAGACGGCGGCGATCCGGTTGGTCGCGGTGGCGGTGCCCGTCGGCGGGATGGGCCGGTGGATCACGAGGTTCTGGCCGCCGTGCAGGACGCGGGCGAGGTCGACCTCGATGCCCGGCATGGACAGTCCGCTGATCACTCCCGGCGACCCCGAGCCCGCGACGGTGGCGAAGCTCGGCAGGACGTGCAGCCGGGATTCGAGGGTGTAGCGCAGTTCGTCGGGGTCGGTGGCGGCGCTGCGCTTGTCGGGGTTCGCGCCCGCTCCGATTCCGAGGTGGTAGAGCTGGACGTCCTTCGAGGTCCAGGAGATCTCGCCGGTCCGGGGCTCGGCGGCGAGGGCGGTGGCGGCGTCGATGGGCATACGGCTCCTGACAGTGACGGAGTCAAGACCTCGGTACGGCCGTCCGCACCGTCGGCCGCACCGAGGTCGTCGCGGGCCGATCTAGAACGCGTTCCAGTCCGGCGACCTCTGTATAGCCGAGCGCACCGTACTTGTGAAGGCTCCTGACGGGGTGTCAGGTCGGGCCGAGGGCGGGGGCAGGGCCGGGGCAGGACTGGGACCGGGCATCCGTACCCGTGACATTTGTCCTGCCCGAGTCCGTACATGCGCCTCTGCCGGGCGGGCGGGGCGGCTCCGTAGCGTCGACGTCATGACAGCGACAGAGACGGCCGTCGCCTTCACGGGGGCGGTCAAGACCTTCGGCGCCGTACGCGCCGTCGACGGGATCGACACGGAGATCGCCCCCGGCGAGACGGTGGCCCTGCTCGGCCGCAACGGCGCCGGCAAGTCGACCACGATCTCCCTGCTGCTCGGCCTGATCGAGCCCGACGCGGGCACGGTACGGCTCTTCGGCGCACCCCCTCGGCGGTCCGTGACGGCCGGCCGGGTGGGCGCGATGCTCCAGGAGGCGCGGGCGGTCCCCCGGGTCACCGTCCGTGAGCTGGTCACCTTCGTGGCCGGCCGCTATCCGGCACCGCTGCCGGTCGCCGAGGCCCTGGAGCTGGCCGGGATCACCGAACTCGCGGGGCGGCGCGTGGACCGGCTCTCCGGCGGCCAGACGCAGCGGGTGCGGTTCGCCGTGGCGCTGGCCGGGAACCCCGCGCTGATCGTCCTGGACGAGCCCACCGCCGCCCTGGACGTGGAGGCGCGGCACGCCTTCTGGGCCTCGATGCGGGGCTACGCGCGCCGCGGCCACACCGTCCTGTTCTCCACCCACCACCTGGAGGAGGCGGACGCCTTCGCCGACCGGATCCTGGTGGTCGACCGCGGCCGGATCGTCGCCGACGGCACCGGCGAGCAGCTCAGGCGGTCGGCGGGCGGCAGCCTGGTCGCCCTCGACCTGGCGGGGCGCACGCCCGAGGGGCTGGAACTGCTGCCCGGTGTGCGGTCGGTGGAGGTGCGCGGCGGCCGGGCCCGGCTGCGCACCGACGACTCCGACGCGACGGTGATCGCGCTGGCCGGGCTGGGGGCGATCCGAGGTTTGGAGGTCGCCCCGGCCTCGCTGGACGACGCGTTCCTGGCGCTCACGTCAGGGAAGTCGCACCGGTCGGATGAGCCGGGCCGGTCAGGTCGGTCGGATGAGCCGTCGGCCTCGCGGCAGACCCCTTCGCCCCTCCCGGAGGCGGTGTGATGCTCGACTATCTGCGGCTGGAGATACGCCGGACCCTGCGCGACACCGGTTTCGTGATCGGCGGGATCGCGATGCCCGTGATGATGTACCTGCTCTTCACCAACCTCGGCGGCGACGAGTCCGGCTGGAAGACCGGAGCGATGGTCGGCATGGCGGCGTACGGCGCGGTCGGCTCGGCGCTGAACACCGGCGGCGGGGTCGCCGAGGACCGGGCGATCGGCTGGCTGCGGCAGCTGCGGGTGACGCCGATGCCGCCGCGCCAGGTGGTGCTCGGGCGGGCCCTGACCGGCTCGGTGACGGTGCTGCCGGCGATCGTGGCGGTGCTCGCGGCGGGCGGTCTGGTCAACGGCGTGCGGCTCGCCGTGTGGCAGTGGGCGGCGATCGCGGTGCTGCTGTGGCTGGGCTCGGTGCCGTTCACCCTGCTGGGGCTCGGCAACGGCCACCGGCTGACCGGGCAGACCACCGGCGTGGCGAACATGGTCTGCAATCTGGGGCTCGCGGTCCTCGGCGGCCTGTGGTTCCCGGTCGCCCTCTTCCCGGACTGGCTGCGCACCCTGTCGGCGTACACCCCCACGAACCGCTTCGCCCAGCTCGGCGGTTCGGTCGCGGCGGGCCACGCGCCCACGGCCGGCGCGGTCCTCGTGCTGGGAGTGTGGCTGCTGCTGTTCGGTTCGTACGCTGTGTTGTCGTACCGGCGGCACGCCGGGAACGTGTGAGCGGAGGAACGGTCATGTCCTGGTCGCGCAAACTCTCGTGCCGCGTGGACGCCCTCCATGACGGGGTCCGCCAGGCCCGGGAGAACCAGCGGTACTACGAGGCGAACAAGGAACGCCTCAAGGCCGAGTACAAGGCCGCGCAGAAAGCCGGGGAGGTCCCCACGCAGGCGGGTCTGGGCAGCGGCTTCGGTCTGCTGCCGTGGCTGCTGATGGGGATGGGCGCCTTCTCCAACCTCTTCCAGGGCGAGACCCCCAGCCCCTGGATCGGCGGCCTCGGGCTGTTCACCTTCAACTCCCTCTACATCTACATCGCCTTCCGCGCCTTCCGGAAGGAGACCCGGGAGTCGATCTCCACGCGGGTGGCGCTGGTGCTTCTGGGCCTGGTCACCTGCGCGCTCGCGGCGGGGTACGGCGGCAACTGGATGCTGTTCTTCCCCCTGTTCGGCCTCGCGACGGGCGCGGTCGTGCGGCTGCCGCAACTGCGCTGGGTCGGCACGGTCGTGACCGTGGTCGCCGGTGCGGTCTCCGTCCTGCGCGACGGCTGGGGCGGCCTCGACACCGCGTACGCCACCTGGATCTCCACGATGGTGACGGCCGCGATCATGTCCCTGTCGGAGGCGGTACGGCAGCTGCGGGAGGCCCGCGAGGAACTGGCCCGGCGTGCGGTCGAGGAGGAGCGGCTGCGGTTCTCCCGGGATCTGCACGATCTCCTCGGCCACACGCTCTCGGTGATCGTGGTGAAGTCGGAGGCGGCCCGTCGGCTGGCGCCGCGCGACCTGGACGCGGCGCTCGTCCAGGTCAGCGACATCGAGTCGGTCGGCCGTCAGGCGCTCACCGAGATCCGCGAAGCGGTGACCGGCTACCGCGAGGGCAGTCTCAGCACGGACCTCGACCGCTCGGCACTGCGGGCCGCCGGCATCGAGCCCACCGTGCACCTCTCCGGACCGCCCCTCGCCGCCCAGACCGAGGTGTTGCTGGGCTGGGTGGTCCGCGAGGCGGTGACCAACGCGGTACGGCACAGCGGGGCGGCACGCTGCGAGATCTCCGTGGAGGGCTCGGCGGAACGGGTCCATCTGCGCGTCTGGGACGACGGGCGGGGTACGGCTGCCGGGAGCGGCGTCACGGGATCGCCGGCCACCGCACCGGCTGTCGAGGTCGGGGTCACGGGAACACGGGCCACCGCACCGGCTACCGAGACCGGCCGCACGGGAACGCCTGCCAGCACACCGGCCCCCGCACCCCACGCAACCACCCCTCCCCCCTCAGAACCTCCCTGCTCAGAACCTCCCCTGTCCGACGCCACCCCCGTCATCGGCGGCACCGGTCTCAAGGGGCTCGCGGAGCGGCTCGCCGCGGCCGGGGGGCGGTTGGAGGCGGGGCCCGGGCCTCGTGGCGGGTTCGTGGTGCGGGCCGAACTGCCGGTGGAGTCGGTGAGGTTGGTGGGCGCGGCGAGCGAGGCCGGAGCCACAGGCATCGTCGGATAGCGCTGCGCACTGTGCAGTTGTCAAGGATCCCGCGCGTCAGCGCCGCGAGTTGCACCCCCGCCGCTCCCGATCGCGCGCCCTACTCTTGGGCCGTGAACGAGATGCCCCGGGACCACCGGCCCTCCAAGTCCATCCGCGTGCTGCTCGCCGAGGACCAGGGGATGATGCGTGGGGCGCTCGCTCTGTTGCTCGGGATGGAGCCGGACATCCAGGTCGTGGCCCAAGTGGCGGCCGGGGACGCCATCGTGGACGCCGCTCTCCTCCACCGCCCGGACGTCGCCCTCCTCGACATCGAGCTGCCGGGCATGAGCGGTCTGGACGCCGCCGCCGAGCTGCGCGACCAGGCGCCGGACTGCCGGGTCCTGATCCTGACCACCTTCGGCAGACCCGGTTACCTCCGCCGGGCCATGGAGGCGGGCGCCGCCGGTTTCCTCGTCAAGGACGGCCCCGTGGAGGAGCTGGCCGCCTCGATCCGCCGGGTGCTGACCGGCGAGACCGTGATCGACCCCGCGCTCGCCGCGGCCGCCCTCAGCGCAGGACCGAACCCGCTCACCGCCCGCGAGTGCGACGTGCTCAAGGCCTCCACGGACGGCGCGACGGTCGCCGACATCGCCGACAAGCTCCATCTCTCCGAGTCCACCGTCCGCAACTACCTCTCCTCCGCCATCGGCAAGACGGGCACCCGCAACCGGATGGAGGCGGTCCGGGCGGCCCGGCAGCAGGGGTGGCTGTGAGCCGCTACTTGATCACCTCCGCCGTCCTGTACTCCGCTCCCTTCGGCGCCAGGCACACGAACCAGTCGTAGGGCGAGCCCTCCGGCGTACGGATCACCGGGGCGTCCGTGCCGGTCCCCGCGGTGGCTGCGGCCCTTTCCACCACCGTCGCCGTCCCGTTCGTCCAGACGCAGTTGACGCGTTGGGCGGTCTTGGCGATGTAGCCGATGACGAGGCGTACGTCGTTCTTCGCGCCGGGTTCGAGCGGAAGGGAACCGGACATGAGGTCCGTGCCCGTCAGGGTGTCCGACTCGGGGACCGTGTTCTCCATGACCTTGGTCGTCTTGTCGCCGTAGCCGCGGTACACGAAGTAGGTGATCTTGCCGATCAGTGCGGAGGCCTTGCCGCCGTCCGGCGGGGCCTCGCCGTACAGGGCCATCGCACTGCGCTGGGCCTCGGCCTGGGCCTCGTCGCTCGGGGCGTCCCAGACGTTGATGAGGACCTTCCACTGCGTGCCGTCCTCGGTTCCGGTCGCCAGCGTGGTGCGGTGGGGCTGGTCGTGGAAGATGTGCGACGCGGTGGGCTTCGGCTGGGTGGCCGCCGGTGTCACCCGTCCCCCGTCCCCGTCCGGCAGCCCCGCCACGGCGAGCGTCGCCGAGGAACCCGCGAGCACCAGTGCCGTCGCCGCGGCCACCGCCCAGCGGCGTGCCCGGCGCCGACGGCCACCGCGGACCACCGCCTCGTAAGGGGCTATGCCGATCTCGACCTCGTCGGCGGCGTCGGCCAGCAGGAGGGCGATGTCGCTGTCGGTCATGTCGTGGCTCTTCTCCCGGTCCGCGCTCATCACTTCCGCCCTCCGTGCGTCACCATGTCGGCCAGTCCGGGTATGGCGCGAAGTTTCGCGATCCCCTTGGCCGCGTTGCTCTTCACCGAGCCGACCGAGCAGCCCATCGCCTCGGCCGTCTGGGTCTCGGTCAGGTCCTCCCAGTACCGCAGGACCACCGCCTCCCGCTGTCGGGGCGGCAACTTGGCCAGCGCCGCCAGCAAGGCGCTGCGGTCGTCGGCCTGGGCCATGCGGTCACCGGTGTCGGCGATCTCGCGGACGAACCCCGAGTCGTCCTTGGGCGCCAGGAACTCCCTGAGCCTTCTGCGGTGCTTGCGTGCGTGCGCGTTGATCATCACGCGCCTGACATACGCCTCCGGATCATCCGCCGAGCCGACCCTGCGCCAGGCCACATAGGCCTGTTCGAGCGTCGACTGGACGAGGTCCTCCGCGGCGTGCTGCTCCCCCGTGAGGAGAAATGCCGTCCGCATCAGCCGTGGCCAACGGCCGATGACAAAGCTCTGGAACTCCTCGTCCCGAGCCTGTTTCCGATCCCCCATGGGCACCTCCTAGATGTTCAAAGGAGTCCATGAACCGCCCGGACCGTTGCCTCACGTCACAGAAATTTTCCGCGGCAGCCACACCAGCATCAGCACCAGCCCTCCGAACAGCACCCCCGTCCCCACCCGGAAGGCCAGCGCGTACCCCTCCGTCAGCCCCTCCGCCGTACCGGAACGGTCCCCCGTCCGGGCCGCCGCGAGCGTCGACAGGACCGCGAGCCCCAGGGAGCCGCCCATCGTGCGCGAGGTGTTGACCAGCCCGGACACCAGCCCTGCCTCCCCCGGCGCCGCCCCCGACGTGGCCAGCGAGGCGAGCGGGGTCGTGGCGAGACCGGCGCCCAGCATCATCAGGATCCCGGGGCACATGATCGCGGTGACATAGCCGCCGTCCGCGGTCATCGTCGACTGCCAGGCGAACCCGGCGACCGCGACCGTCGTGCCGAGCACCGCCACCCACCGCGCCCCGAGCCGGCGCATGTAGCGCGGGGCGAGTTTCGAGCCGACCACGATCGCCAGCGAGGTCGGGATCAGTGCGGCTCCGGCGGCCAGGGGCGAGTAGCCGAGGACGTTCTGGGCGTAGAGCGTCATGAAGAACCACATGGAGAACATCGCGGAGCCGCTCAGGAACATCGCCGCGTTCGCCGACGCCACGGCCCGCACCCTGAGCAGTCCGAGCGGCATCAGCGGGGCCGTCGTACGGGACTCGACGAGCAGGAACAAGGCGAGCAGGACGAGTCCCGCCGCCAGCGGGACCAGGGTGGCGGCCGCCGTCCAGCCCTCGGCCTCGGTCTGCGAGATGCCGTACGCCAACACCGCCAGCCCCCCGGTCACCAGCAGTGCGCCCGGCAGGTCGAGGCGCCGTCCCTGGCCGTTGCGGCTCTCGGCCAGCCACAGCAGTGCGCCCAGGAGGACGACGGCGCCGACGGGCACGTTGATCAGCAGCACCCAGCGCCAGGACAGGGTGTCCACCAGGAGCCCGCCGAAGAAGCCGCCCGCCGCGCCGCCGCCCGCGCCCACGGCCGTCCAGGTGGCGATGGCCCGGGCGCGCGCGGGGCCCTCCGGGACGGCCGACGTCACGATCGTCAGGGTCGCGGGCGCCAGCACGGCCGCGCCGAGGCCCTGTACGGCCCGCGCGACCAGCAGTTCCCCGCCCTGCTGGGCCAGCCCGCCGGCCAGCGAGGCCGCGGTGAACAGGGCGAGGCCGACCAGGAACATCCGCTTGCGGCCGTAGAGGTCACCGGCCCGGCCGCCCAGGAGCATGAACCCGGCGAAGGCGATGGAGTAGGCGTTCACGACCCATTGGAGGCCCGATTCGCTCATGCCCAGGTCAGCGCGTATGGACGGCAACGCCACGTTGACGACGGACACATCGAGCACGACCAGGAACTGGCCCGCGCACGCCAGCGCCACCACCAGCCAGGCGGGCGGCACCGCACCGGTACGGCGGGATCCGCGGGTGGTATCGGGGGCTTCCAGCATGGTTGTCATGCTCTCAACCCGGCCGCTCTTTCCCAAGAGAATATAAAGAAATCGTTAGTACGCCGAAGCATCGGAATAGTTGCCCATGCATACGTAGTTCAGACCACACGTAACCCGACTTCCAGGCCCGGAGGCCTCCCTCACATGACGCACACGCCGACCGACCAGCCCACCCGGAGAGCGTCCGGCGCTGTCGTCCCGGTGCTCGCCTTCGCGGGCATCGTGGTCGCGGTGATGCAGACCCTGCTCGTCCCGGTCATCAAGGACCTGCCGCAACTGCTGGACACCGCCCCCAGCAACGCCACCTGGGTCCTGACGTCCACCCTGCTCTCGGGCGCCGTCGCCACCCCGATCATGGGCCGCCTCGGCGACCTGTACGGCAAGCGCCGCCTGCTCATCCTCAGCCTCGCCGTGATGGTGGTCGGCGCCCTGGTCAGCGCGCTCACCAGCGACCTGCTCACGATGATCGCCGGCCGCACCCTCCAGGGCTTCGCGATGGGCGCGATCCCCCTCGGCATCGGCCTGATGCGCGACATGCTGCCCCGCGAGAAGCTCGGCTCGGCCATGGCCCTGATGAGCTCCTCGATCGGCGTCGGCGGCGGCCTGGCGCTGCCCCTCGCCGCACTGATCGCCCAGCACGCCGACTGGCACGCCCTCTTCTACGGCGCCGCGGGCCTCGGCGCGCTCGCCATCGCCCTCACCCTCCTCGTCGTACCGGAGTCCCCCGCGCGCGCGGAGGGCACCTTCGACGTCCTGGGCGCCATCGGCCTCTCCGCCGGCCTGGTCCTCTTCCTGCTGCCGATCACCAAGGGCAGCGACTGGGGCTGGACCTCCGGCACCACGCTCGGCCTCTTCGCCGCCTCCGCCGTCGTCCTCCTCCTGTGGGGCGTCATGGAGCTGCGCCTCAAGGCCCCGCTCGTCGACCTGCGCACCACGGCCCGCCCCGCGGTCCTCTTCACCAACCTCGCGTCGATCATGGTCGGCGTCAGCTTCTACGTCGTCTCGCTCGTCCTTCCCCAGCTCCTCCAGCTCCCGAAGGCGACCGGCTACGGTCTCGGCCAGTCCATGGTCGTCGCGGGCCTGCTGGTCGCCCCGCTGGGCCTGACGATGATGTTCACGGCGCCCGTCTACGCCCGCCTCTCGGCGAAGTACGGCCCCAAGTTCACCCTGATCCTCGGCATGCTGATCATCGCGATCGGCTACGGCGCGGGCCTCGGCCTGATGAGCGCGGCCTGGCAGAGCCTCGTCATCGCGGTCGTCCTGGGCGCGGGCATCGGCCTCGCGTACTCCTCGCTCCCCGCCCTGATCGTCGGCGCGGTCCCGGCCTCGGAGACGGGGGCGGCGAACGGGCTCAACACCCTGATGCGGTCCATCGGTACGTCCGTGTCGAGCGCCGTGATCGGCATGGTGCTCGCCAACACCGCGAACAATGTCGGCGGCGTCGCGGTGCCGACGATGCACGGTTTCCGGGTGTCCTTCCTGATCGCGACCGGTGCGGTGGCCGTCGGCCTGCTGATGGCCCTGTTCCTCCCGAAGCCCAACCGGGCACCGCAGCTGCGCGCCAGCAGCGAGGAGGACGCGGGTATCGAGCACGCGGAGGAGGTCCTGCGTGGCTTCCGCGGACGTGTGCTGGATGCCGCGGGCACTCCGGTCGCCCGGGCGAAGGTCACGCTGATCGACCGGCGGGGGCGGCAGGCGGGGGCGACGCTGTCGTCCGAGGACGGCTCGTACGTTCTGGCGGTGCCGACGGAGGGGGCGTACGTGTTGGCCGCGCGCGCCGTGGGGCACGGTCCGCTGGCGTCGGCCGCGACGCACCGTGGCGAGGCAGGGGCGGTCGACCTGGATCTTTCGCTGCCTGGGGAGACGGTCAGCGCGTAGGGGGTCGTTGTCGGGTGCGGGTGGGTGGGGGCTGGTCGCGCCCGCGCGGCGGAGCCGCACATCGATACAGCCCCGCGCCCCCAAAAGAGCCGCTGGCACCCCCTGTCGAACAATCGGCCGGGGGTGCGGCAGCATGGGGCCCGCAGACGTTCGTACGACCGGAAGGACCCCCATGGCCACGGCGCCCAAGCCCGAGATCCTGGCCGCTTTCGAGGCCGCCAAGGGGTTCATGCCGGTGGACGAAGGGCTGGCCCTCTATACGGCAGCCCTGGACGCCGGGCGGCTCGGTCTCCCCCTCCTGGAGGTCGGGACGTACTGCGGGCGTTCCGCGATCCTGCTCGCCGATGCCGCCCGTGAGGCGGGCGTCACCGCTCTGACCGTCGACCACCATCGCGGCAGCGAGGAGCAGCAGCCCGGCTGGGACTACCACGACCCGGAGACGGTGGATCCCGAACTCGGGCTGATGGACACGCTGCCGACGTTCCGCAGGACCCTGCACCGGGCCGGCCTGGAGGAGCACGTCGTCGCTCTCGTCGGGCGCTCCCCGCAGATCGCGAAGATCTGGAACTCCCCCCTCGGCCTCGTCTTCGTCGACGGCGGCCACACCGACGAGCACGCCAACGCCGACTACGAGGGCTGGGCCCCCCACGTGGCCGAAGGCGGGCTCCTCGTCATCCACGACGTCTTCCCGGACCCGGAGGACGAGTTCACCGGCCAGGCGCCCTACCGCGTCTACCTCCGAGCCCTCGCGGGCGGCGCATTCACGGAGGTCTCGGCGAGCGGCTCGCTGCGGGTGCTGCGGCGGACGGGGGCGGGGATCTGAGCGGGCGGTTAGAGTCGCAGACGTGTCGTACGCAGGCCCTGAATTCGATTCCCCCCAGCCCCGCCGCCCCCGGCGCCGCCCCCTGACCGTCGCTCTCGCCGTGCTCGTGCCGGGGGCGTTGCTCGGGTGGCTGGTGTACGAGGGGGTGAGCGGTGCGGCCGACGGAGGTGGGTCGGCCGTGTCCACGCCGTCGGCCGGCGCGAGCGCTCCCCCGACGGTCTCCTCGACCACCGCCGACGACAAGGATCCGGTCGCCCCGCTCAGGGGCAAGGTCGTCGTCATCGACCCGGGGCACAACCTCACCAACTTCGAGCACACGGCCGAGATCAACCGCAAGGTGGACATCGGTACGAACCGCAAGGAGTGCGACACCACCGGGACGTCCACCAACGCCGGTTACGCGGAGGCGAAGTTCACCCTCGACGTCGCCCACCGGCTGCGCACGCTGCTGGAGAAGCAGGGCGCGACGGTGAAGCTGACGCAGGACGGCGACCGGCCCTACGGCCCCTGTGTGGACGAGCGGGCCCGGATCGGCAACAGGGCGAAGGCCGACGCGGTCGTCTCGATCCACGCGGACGGCGCGGGGGCCGGGCAGCGCGGCTACCACGTGATCCTCCCGGGCCGCGTCCACCAGGGCGCCGCCGACACCCGCCGGATCGTCGCCCCCTCCGCCGAACTCGGCGAACTCGTCGCGGACGACTTCGGGCGCGCGACGGGCAGCAGTCCCTCCAACTACATCGGCGACGGCACCGGACTTGTCACCCGCACGGACCTGGGCGGCCTCAATCTGTCAACGGTGCCCAAGGTGTTCATCGA
>Ga0307508_10002675_pt1 | contig 18659 bp, 23 predicted proteins | sample 9_EM_MG_FD_203089 | JGI IMG/M metagenome (GOLD analysis project Ga0307508, IMG submission 203089) | Populus trichocarpa ectomycorrhiza microbial communities from riparian zone in the Pacific Northwest, United States - 9_EM | ecosystem: Host-associated > Plants > Roots > Unclassified | place... | reverse complement strand
CGGGAATGACGATACAAAGCAACTCACGTGTTCGTTCGACGATATTCTCCATAAAAGACTTTCTCGCCCGAGAAGCACGAGGCTCCTCGACTCAACTAGACAAGTATTCCGGGGGAGATGGAAGTGTTGTTTCGGGTCTTGTCTCACGCAACGCGCAGTCGTGAAGCCACAATACGCGCTCGGGTTCTCAAGTCACGATGGGAATCTCCTGGGAGGTTGAGACCAATTTTGACATGAAGCAAGAAAGGGAAATCAGCTAATACACAACTTAACATTGAGAAATACGGACTCCTTGAATTGGTATTCGAAATCTGGTGTTCGGAGAACGTTCAACAACTCAGAAAAGTCTCCAGCTGAGGGATCTAAATAAGACAGCCAGTCAGCAAGGGTGAACTGGACCGCAAATCTCTGGCCCGATCGACTTACTTTATCACAAGTGCCTTGGACGTAGTTCGAAGGAAAGGATTTACTCGCTTCGACGATGGCACAAGTCCAAGATTCGAAGGCTCCAATTTACATAAGACAGACTCAAATATTCCCAAATAAACGCGTCGCGTCCTTGCCGTCCCTTTCACACGCTTATGCACAATCCTGGCCATCACCGGTCACCGGCCACCCACTGACTCAACCCATTGGAGGACGCAGAGCTCGGCTTTTGGCCACCAAGACACATATGTTGGATGGATACAATTCTGACTACGTTGTCTCAGAGGACGTGAGCACCCCTTCGCTTACTCAAACCCGTGCTGATGATGATTTCCGTCAGCTGGAAGCAATCCTCGAGATGTCTCGATTCGAGTATCAAAAAGATTTGGGTGTTGCAGAAGCACCCAAAGAATCAGAACAACCGTCTTATCTCCGCAAACACGAGATGAATGCCCGTTTATCCGCTCTCGAATCTGAGATCAAAGGGGTGGATGAACAGATAGAGCAGCTCAAGGGTCTGCGACAAAGCTTACTTCAAGAGAAGCAAGAGATGATGCGACAGAATAAGATGTTGTCAAGTGCGCAGTCTGCCGGAAACACGGCCGTCAGTGGAAAGGGAAAAGCCAGAGCGGATAGAGCAATAGACTATACCATTGAATTCGACTGGAATCATCAACTGAAAGGCACGATGAAGAAAGTGTTTGGAATCACCGACTTTCGACTCTGCCAGCAAGGGTAAGTACCTTGGTCTTCTTTGATTCTGTACGTAGTTGAAGGGGTCTAGGGTTTGCAATGCCAACATGGACGGTCGCGACGCAGTTTGCGTGATGCCAACAGGTTTGCAGCTCTCTCATTCGTGTTGCAGCTCCTCTTAACTTTCATTTTTTTTTTCGAGAGGCGGCGGCAAATCATTGACGTATCAGCTCCCAGCCTTACTAATGCCGGGCTGCACTCTGGTCATCTCACCGCTTATTTCACTGATAACAGACCAGATTCTGCATCTCCAGGAAGCCGGTGGTAAGTCTGTACTCTTTACGCGTCGATTGTGTTTACGGTGACTTTGTAAGTTGACGCTGTCATGTTGACTGGCGGAACCTCCAAGGCACAAGCGGGTGAGATCCAGCAACGGTTGACCGCAATGGCATCTTCACGAGCAGGAGCTCAACCAAAGGAGATAAAGTTGTGCTATGTCACTGTGCGTCTTTCTTTATTGGCTGGATAGACGCCCATGACCTCAACCGCTACAGCCCGAGAAGATCGCGAAGAGTAAGGGCTTTATGTCCCTTCTTCGGAAACTCGTGGAAGGTGGAAAGCTAGGCATGTCCTCCGTCTACGAACACGAACTTTCAAGTTGACTGAGACTGATCAGCTCGCATCGTCATTGACGAGGCTCACTGCGTTTCCCAGCTTGGCCATGATTTCAGGTATAGCCATCCAAACCAGAAAGATACACCGTTAATTGCAAACACACACCAGGCCTGACTACAAGAAACTCGGTGTCCTACGACAGTTCTTCCCGCACGTACCCATCCTCGCCTTGTCTGCCACGTGTCCACCGAAGGTCCTTCAAGACATCCTCAAGATTCTCCACATGAAACCAGTTGTAGATGGAAAAGGTAAGAGTGCGATAGGGTGAATTAAAGGCACAGGACCCACACGTTCGCCTAGCCGCTTCCCGTGAAGGGACGATCTATTTCTCCGCCCCGCTGTATAGGAAGAATCTTCACTATGCGGTGGTCCCAAAACCCTCGTCTGTAAAAACGATGATCGCTACCATGTCTGAGTACATCCTGCAGAAACACAAAAATGATAGCGGGATTATTTATTGCCTCTCGAAGAAGGTATGCATATGACTTCCGTGCTGGAGAGCGCCTTCTATAATGGACGTCAGGACGCAGAAACGGTTGCGACTAGCTTGCAAGAGGAGAGTAAAGGTCGAATCAGAACCGGGGTGTATCACGCAAATGTACCCGATGCTCAGAAGGAGGGGCTTCATAGACAATGGAGAGAGGGGTCCGTTCAGGTCGTTTGTGCAACAATCGGTATGTCTTCTTGTTCCGCTTTACCACAAATGGTGTGTACATGAATCTGGGCAGCGTTTGGACTTGGTATCGATAAAGGGAATGTACGCTTCGTACTTCATCATACGGTAAGGAAATGTCCATCCTTCCAGTGATCGCTTGAGTCCTGACGAACATAGATGTCTGTGAGTGGTACCCGGGTCCTCTGAATCCTTGTTGTCTGCAGTGTCTAAGGTAGAGCCTAATTCCTAAGAAATCGTTGGACGGCTATTACCAAGAATCTGGGAGAGCTGGAAGAGACGGCGGAGACGCAGACTGTGTTCTCTACTACAGACCCCAAGATGCTACACGCCAATCAGCCATAACATGTTCGGACACGGACGGACAGGCAAAGTGTGCGTATCGCCTCGCTTCTTCGGCGCCAACCTCCCGTGTTCACTGAACTGTCAACAGTATATGAGATGCTGCGCTTTGCACAAGACCTAAAGGAATGTCGCAAGATCTTGTTCGCCAAGTTCGTCTTCCTCCCCACCCCCAGCTCTCAGCGCGTTGATCTAAATGATCCATATCCCCTATTCCAGATACTTCTCGGCCTCCTCTGATCTTTCCATGGCCTCGTGGACGACTGAGGAATCGAGTGCGATGGATAAATGCGGACATTGTGACAATTGCACGCGTCCTGCGAGCATGGTGTTCTACAAAGACGTCACACTCGAGGCATGGCAGACTCTCAAGATTATTCAGGCTGTCGATACCGAGGGAGGGAGGCAAACGGTCGCCGGATTTGGCGATTTGGCGAGAGGGGCAGCGGGAGGGTCATTTGAAACAGGGGGTAAGCGGAGGAAGGGCAAGGAAAAGGTCCGCTTGGATTACAACGCCATCGCCGGAGGAGAAGTCGAGCTGACGAAAGACGTACGTCATCACTCTGACACCTTCTTCGGAAGAGTGCTCTATCTTGAATTGCAGCTTATCTCTTCAAATGCCGCCCCTTGCCTTGCCGCCTTTCCTATTCGGAACTGACGGTGATGGGGCGGTGGTTTGGACGTTTTCTAGGACCTCGAAGTGCTTATCGTGCATTTACTCGTCTCACGACACCTGGGGGAGGCGTTCTCGTCCACCGCATACAGTGTCAACGTGTACATCGTACCAGGCGAGCTTGCCATTCGGCTCACGCGGTTCACTCGTGCAGAGATACTTGCTGGCAAGGGTCCGCGTATCCACTGCTCCTTCAGACGGCAGCGGCGGCGGAACTCCTCGCTGGATACGGCTGCAGGTAGGAAGAAGAAGCAAGCTGTGCAAACCAATGGTGCAGCTGCAGTGGTCAACCCCAAAACCGGAATGCACGATGCACGAGTGCCAGGGGCGGCGGGACCGTCGCGGCTGCCACACCCGCTGGGTAATGCACCCGAGAAGAAAAAACGACCGTATGAATACGTTGAGGCTTCGGAAGTGGACGAAGACGGCGTGGACGATGAAGGAGAGGATTTCGAGGAGGCGATACGCATGATCGATGAGGCGCCACCCTCGGATGCGGAGAGCAGCGAAGACGGTGGTGGTGGTGGGGATTGGGAGTATTCATTGCGGCCCCCGACAGGGACGTCGAAGAAGCGGAAAGTGAGTTTGCCGTTCAAGGGCCCTTCGAAGCAGGCGAACAAGAGGGATCTAGATGACGATGTGATATCATTGTCGTCGGATTAGGGGACTTTTCTTCTTTTGGGATCCGAGCAACGTTGGACATCGTACATTATTGGGGAGCAACACAGTCGACAAAAACTAACTACATAACTTAGCAGTATCTGAAACAAACAAACATAGATCATAGTTTTATGGAGAATAAATTATACATAACCACACCCCTCGTTTTGTCCAACACCCTGAACCAGGAAAGACGAAACCTAACCATGCGCTAACGACATTATCATACACACTCACAAGCGACGAAAATGAACTGCGGATTGATTTCGGCTTGCAAAGTTCAAACCCTGTCCAATCCATTGTCCAATCCTGGATGTAATGGTGACGGCGACTCGGAAGAAAAGTGTGGCACTTGCATATCTGCGGCCAAGATATTTCGGGAGGCGATACTGCGCGCGCGTATCCTGGATCCGTAAAAAAATAACACCTATAATGTCATCCACAAGAACCGTGATTATGAATCAGTTTACGCCGTCTATCCCCGCTAGGGAGGGAAAACGAAACTGGACGTACGAATGGTGTAGCCTAGGGCCATCACGAGAGCGATAACCGCAAAGAGCGTGAGCGCCCATTTGTACGTCAACGTGGCAAACATTTGTTGGGAGATGAGCGGGAATACTAAGGCCATCAAGTTCCCTACGGAAGGACACGTCTGAATGAGGATATGGCAGTTGCAGGCGATCGAGTGTAAACGACGTACGGCATAAACTCTGCCCAGCTTGGGCAGAAGATACGTATGTATTGTAACTAGTTGACGTCAATCGTGGGCAGACAAATCCTCTCGAGGTCGGGACGAACGTACCAGTCTGCGAGGTACAGGAACGTCACTTGGAAAATGATCATGAGACCGCTCGTGAACACCTTCAAGACAGAATGCGAGGAATACTCGAGGGAGTAAAGAAAGAACCGCAGCTCACCGACAGCCAGACAATAGGTACCATCCAGTTTATTGTAGGTGATGCAGTCCAGGCAAAGATAAACATGCCAATAGTCGGAAGACACAGCGCGGCGACGCATACAAGATATAGTCGCGCTTCCTGTTGCCTGTGAGAAAAGTATCTCCTAGTAATAATATACCAATCGTTTTCGATCACATTGGGAGTACATCCAGGGCTCCTACCTGTAGAGTTCATCCTGATACAGGTTGGCAAAGAATCCGAGTGTGGCGCCGATGCTTGTGTGACATGAGTACTTCAGTGCTGATCCGAATCGGGCAGGGGTTTCGACTCACCACGATGCTATTGATACATATCCGGTTTGCTGAACAAACAGAATTAAGGCTGTGACATCAATGGGCAAGCGTTTTTACTTTATAGGCAGCAAGGATTGACTTATAGTGCCACTCGTACGATGATCAGTCCCAACTCTTGAATGATTCAGTACTTCTCTGTCACGCCTAGGTTTCTCGAGCTCAAAGGTGACTTGCTGTTCCCAAGATGCCTTCGCAGAACAGGTCAATGTGGACCGTAGCCTCCCCCGGTTTTCATGAAACGGTGGCCAGTGAGCTACTGGCAGCCTGAGTGTAGTCACTTCCGCAGAGATGCCAGCGTACCGATCGAATCGCACACAGCACACTGCGTCCAGTACTTGTGGTAATCTTCTCGATCGGATATTCTCCTAAGCCCCGGGGCCAACGATCGTCGCACTGCCACTCGGCTGAAACTGAAAAAAAAATGCGATGAAGACGACCAGACGCCTGGCACTGCCCCCGACTACCCATCAAGCTTGCAGAGCGGGACGTGGTCCGAGTCGAACTTGCAGATGAGTCCCAGAAGGAAGCAGAAAGTGAGCTTGGCGCCCAAGGGCCCATCGAAGCAAGCGAGAACGAATTAGATGACGAAGTGGTATCATTGAGTCGTTGGATTAGGCCGGGGGTTTATCTTCTGTTAGGATCCATGGCAAGCAGCACTCGATGGGCCTCTTTACGTTATTGGGGAGCAACACAGCGGTGAAAACTGGCATTGAAGCAATACAAACATCGACCGTAGCTGCATGGATATAACCGTACTCATCATACCCAACACCCTGAACCAGCAAAGACGAAATCCACATCCTACGATATAACTTCGTGCATATGACTACCATGCCAGTGCATACTCACAAGCGACAAAAATGAGCTGCGGATTGGTTTCGACTTTGAAACTCTGTCCAATTCTTTGTCCAATCCCGGATACGATGGCGATGGCTACTCGGAAGGCGAGTGTGGTGCTTGCGTATCTGCAGCCAAGATCCTTCGGGAGGCGATACTGCGTGCACGTATCCTGGATCCGTAAAAAAACAACACCTATAATATTATCCATAAAAACCGTGATTACGAATCAGTTTACGCCCGCCGATAACAAAAGCGAGGTGGGGAAAAGAGGAGTTGGACGTACGAATGGTGTAGGGGCCATCACGAGGGCGAGAATCGCAAAGAGCGTGAGCGCCCATTTGTACGTCAACGTGGCAAACATTTTTTGGGCGAAGAGCGGGAATATCAAGGCCATCAAGTTTCCTGCGGAAAGACCGTCGTCCAAATGAGGATACAGTTGCAGGCGGTTGAGTGTAAATGACGCACGGAATAGAGCCTGCCCAGCTTGGGCAGAAGATGCGTATGTATTGTAGCTGGTTGATATCAATCGTAGGCAGACAATCCTCGGGAGGTCGGGACGAACGTACCAGTCTGCGAGGTACAGGGATGTCACTTGCAAGATGATCATGACACCACTCATGAACACCTTCAAGACGGAATGAGAGGGATGCTCAAGGAAGTAAAAAAAGAATCGCAGCTTACCGACAGTCCGACAATAGGTACCATCCAGTGTATTGTGGGTGATGCCGTCCAGGCAAAGATAAACATGCCAATAGGAAGACACAGTGCGGCGAAGCATACAATATATAATCGCGCTTCCTGTTGCCTGTGAGAAAAGTGTCTCCTAGTAATAGTATACCAATCGTTTCGGTCACATTTGGAGCACATTCAGGGACCCCCTACCTGTAGAGTTCATCTTGATACAGGTTGGCGAAGAATCCGATTATAGCGCCAATGCTGGTGTGACATGAGTGCTGATCCGAATCGGGCAGAGGTTTCGACTCACCACGATGTTATAGACACGTACCCAGTTTGCTGGACGCTGAAACCATAAATCGTTTGAAACATGGGAGTTATTGCTCTAAAAGCCCGATGGGTCGGTACGTCCCTGAATTGTGGGCGGGCCACGCACTCTATCAAGCAAAAAACCACGCCCCATGTGAAACCACTCCATATCTACAGCCAAAAATGTCAGCCGAAAGGTGGAGAATACAACGCCAAGAGGAACTCACACTGAAGCATTGTACGGTAGGTTCAGTAAGCAAAAAATCTGATATTACAAGTAAGAATCAGAGCTGTGGATTGGAACGGGGCATGTACGGCATACACAATGGCCGAGTGCAAGATGTCTTAATCAGGCTCCAGAGGCTCTCTTTATCTATCTCAGCTCTAGCTGCATGAATGCTGTTCCCAGTGAGTTTACGTTGGGACCGTGCGATCTGGATAAGGATAATGGAGGAGCGCGTTTCGTTCATCACCAGCACCACAATCATGATGAAAAGACATGAAAACCTGTGAGGGGCATGTTGATCTAGTGACAAACTCTAAAGAAAGTGATTCCTTACGCGATATGTATCCATTGGACCCATCGCCAGCCAAGAGAGGATTGAATCACACCTCCGATGACTGAGCCGAGCCCGATCGAAAATAGCGATGTAAAAGCCCATAACGTCATCGGTAAACCGCGCCTGCACAGTACCATGAGAGTGAGAAGAGACATAGTCCAGACAGCACTTACTCCCGGGGTCTCCAAATATCTGCGACACTACCCCCGGCCAGAGAAGCCCCTGTAGAGCCGAATATTCCCCCAAGAGCGCGTCCCCCGAGTACCGTTCCGATGTTTGGTGCCCTATGTGGTAGATATTTTGAGCATTGTGGGAGATAAAGGGTAGAATTCTTACAGTGCAACCATGACATGGGTGAGGGTGTACAATACTGATGAAAATATATATACCGGTCTTCTACCAACTTCCTAGAAAAATATGAATAGTAGATCAAAGACTTGTGATGAAAGCGAACTTCGCTGAACGATGAAGTGACCAGTGGAGTGATACCGAAACCCACAACGTAGATGCCGAGGCCCAGCGCTGCCTGTAATTCGGTAGAATGTAAATCCTGTACCAACGACGGTGTACTAATAGAAAATGAGGATGCAGCTGCGACTAAAGGGCACTATGAGCGTCCACCGCGTCCGTCGTGAAGGTAAGATAAGCTACCTGTCATTCCGGTGAAGTAGCAGGCTGTCAGAGTGATGACCCATTTTTTGACGAAAGGAAAGTTTTGAGGGTTTCGCTGATCCCCATCTTCAAACTCGACCTGTCAGCGGTAAGCAACGCATGCTAGTAGAGCGCAGGGGAAGGGCGTACATAGATGATATTCTCTCCATTTCCCATGACAGTAGGAATGGGAGATGCTTTTGAGAGCGTACCCACTGCGCTCTTGCCTGGCATGACGTCGAAATCAAGTGGAACGCAGAGGATGCCACTGGCAGTGAAACTGCAAGCGGGCTGGTCACCTGAGTAGTATTGAGCGCAAAAGCACTTTCACCCTGTATGGATAGGGAGATGGACAGGGCGCTATGGGGGGCACCTGTCAGTTGGTCTGGTGACCAGCCCGTCTAAAAGAGGCAAGGGGCAAGCCGTCGAGCCGTTGAATTGCGCTTGCCTCAGATTAGGACGGACTGGTCACCAAATCTACGGTATCGACTCGGACAGCGCGAACTCGGGAAAACTCACACATGTTGCCTAAATATTAGTATTTCTTTTTACATAGTAAGTCTAGACTTTGGTTCCGTTTCCGGGTGCGCCCTCGGTGAGTCAAAGTTTCCCTTTTTTGATTACATACCACTTTTAGAAATTTGTCCCAAGTGATTCGGACAATGATCGATCGATCGATGATCGTCGCAAGTACTCAGGCTGCTGCTTGGCCGAGTCAATTCTCAGAGTTGCGGCGAGAACGATCAGACACCTGGCACCAGATAAACCGTCCCGACTACCCATCAAGTATGCGGGGTCGGACGTGATCCTCGAACTCCTCCCAGATGGGTCTTAAAAGGGCCAAAGCGATGCCCACCGACTCGTCCAACGTACCGGAATTCGAGCTTTCATAGGGCAGTCACGAATACGTATCTGTCCCTACAGCGGGGAACCTTCTCCAGGTGATCGGATTTCTCCAGGGATGGCTTCCCAAAGCTGGAGAATGGGCAGCCACGCGATTGCAGACGCCTGTATTACTCATTTTATCTATCAATTACATCTCGGCCCATCGAAAATGACATTGGAAAGGTCCCGGTGGGAAATGGCCCAAAGTTCGGCGAGTCGCTCAAGGATCCCGAGTATGTACGCCAAATCCATGTCATACGTGAGTACCGTTACAGAGAGGCTAGTGGCCAAGGGGACCTGCGTTCCGGTGAGCGGAGTTGAACATCCTGTTCATGTTTGTGTTGATCAGAGGGAAGAGATGAAAAAGGAAAACGTGAAGGGATTTTGGATGAGACTGTTCTGCAGGGCGTGAACGCTTGAACCCTCATCAAACCATAGTGTCGCTCATGCACCCGGGAAGATACACGATGGGTGTTTGGCAGAGCCAAGGTCAATGGGTTTGTCTACCATTCAATGCTTGAAATGCCACGGATACACGTCTCCAATCCAAGTGGATTGCAACTCCACAAAAGAAAGCCTCATATATTTCCAAGAAATAGTGGGAAAGTCCCATAATTATGACGAAGGATTTTAGAGCGGAGTCCGGGACGATGAAACCAGAGATCGGTGATTAGTTTACCCAATAAGGACAAACAAAGGATTTCCAAGTCCGCGACAATGAAAGGATTGTCTAAAAAAGGCAAATGTTGTTATGACAAAAGGAGACAAGGACAATGGGAGTTGGACGACAAAAGGCCAACGGCGCGGGACAATGGCCCAGGTTTACTCTCCAGGTTATCCTATTGTTGCTCGTCTGCGACGCAGCTCATTATTTACTGCAGCCCGTCGATATATATCGTTCCACTGCGCTTTGCTTCATCCCCTGGGCCCCGGCACACTTCTTCAGGTCCCTCGAGCCATCCGAGTCCTATTATTGATCGACAGCATAGAACTTGACCACAAAGAACACGATTTGAAATGAGTATGTTATAATATTATCAGTCAATCTCAGTCGAAAGGCTCACATGTTCCACAGTCATCTCTCGCGCTTCATTGAAGCGCTCTCCTCGAACCCGTACCCGCAAGAACTCCACGTCTACGGATACCGACATTCTATATCCACCTTCCCGTTCTTCTACCCTCACTCGTCGAAAAACCCGACCTCCGCCACTCCAAATCATCCCTGAGTTATCGGAGGATGAGCTCGACATAGATGCTATCCATTCACCAGCAACAGCGCGTCCGACGCAGTTTGGTCCGCAACAACCAGAGTTGGTTTCTTCTCGCATCACCCTCTCCGCTTACACCTTTTCAATCGATGATACACTACTCTTGCCCGGCGGGGGCGCACCTAGCTCCCCCGCTCTTTCTGCTTCCTCAACCACTGACGGTGCCTCGAGTGAAGGCGTTCCCACCACCCCCGGGACCTCAGATGATGAGGACAGATATGACTTCATGCTTCCCGCACCTCGTCACCGTCCCCAGCGTTTCTCCATCCGTCCTCTTTGTATCACTAAGACGCGATCCTTGATCTGCCAAGAAGACGAGGACATTCACAACTACTTCGAGAAGGAAGGAGAGATAGCTATTTCTCTTCCCGTGACTGAAGGGAAGCCCAAACATCGCGCTGAAGTTAAGGGAGCGAGGGAAACCGCAGAAGCGGCAGAGCAAGATTTCTACGCCCGCGAATTTGAGGATTTCATTTCCCTCTTTCCTGCCATTCCTTCTCCCCGTTCTCCGGCACGCCGAGACTCCCTCATTCTCGTTGCTGAAGCTTTACCCTCTGTCATCGAGGCTCCTGGACAAAAACCTCGGGGCCGTAGCAGACACTCGAAGCCTCTCCCCCTACTCCCCCCGGCTACCCCTCCTGCCTCTTCTTTCCCTTTCATCCCAACTTTCCCTCTGGTGCAGACAACCGCTCAAAAGTCAGTCGTCCGTCGGAAGCGCAACACCGCGCCGCTTCCCGACTATCCTCCCCCGCTACCTCCAGTAGAGTCTCGCCCACTCCCTCGAATGGCGGTTCCTATGGACATCGAGGATTGCATCTTTCCCGAAGAAGATTTTAACGTCCCATCCCGCGGGTCAATTGTCATCGAGCAGGTTTACGACGCAGAGGAGGACGCAAGCATCTATTCTCAGCCTTCTTTCACATACTCTGCCTCCACCTCTCCTAGCCCGCTCCCACGTGCAATCCAAGAAACTCCCGGGTATGGAATGTATGGTAAAGCAACACCTTTACGTTCGAGCATCGACTCGGATGCCCCGCGCTCTTCCATTGATTCCACATCATCCTTTACTTCTTCAACCTCTTCAAATACTCCCATCTCACCCTTCTCTTTCCCAAGCTCACCTTCCTCCGAAGATCGCCTGCGCAGCCGTTGGTCCTCCAGTACGTTAGCCTCTGTCGTTGTCGAGCCATCACGGACGACCACGCTTCTCTCGCCTCTTAGAAACGTCCTTGGCTCTCGAGTGCGTCGGGTTCCTCCCTCTCCCCCAAAGGTTCCGCCACAAAAGGCTCCATATCTCTCACCATCGAAGCTCCCAAAGAACAAGCAAGGCTTTTCCACGTCGTCACCATCGAGCACTCTGGGAAAACACATCCGTCGGCAGGGATCGCGGTCGTCGACGTCAAGCGCAGGGACAACCTCATTCGAATGCGAAGGCCATGATGGATCGCCTAGCAGGCTGAAGAGGAAGCCCATTCCTGTGGCAATGTTCTTGCGTGGCACCTAATGACCCCGGATGATTTGACGGCTCGGATCTGACTTCGGACGACACACTTGACACGCTTAACGATACATTTCGGCGTTCATGTCAATTACCTTTTTTTTGTTGTATTCCTATTCTCCTTTACCGTTTTATCCCTCGGGATTCGAGTATGTTATTGATATTGTTGTATTGCTATCATCAGCATTTCACGCTCATTCTACATACGACATCTATACGCACACATAGGATCATCGCTGTAGCCTATACATGTGCTGTGCACAAACACACACGCACGCGCACCTTCGTTTTCGCCTCTCTCACTTGACTTTTCTACTTGTCAATCGAATGTAGCTGTTGTCCAGGAATGAATGCACCTTTACCTCACACATTGATCATCGGTCTTCAGTTTGAGCCAGTTTGGCGCTATGATGTATATCAATGTACCTAGCACTTTGTGCTCGGTGTGGGTGAAACTTGAGTACTTCCCTGACGTTGGGTGGGCCAGTGAAACTTGTGAGCGCATTCACTAAGAGCTCCGACAACCAATGAGCGTCACGTGAAACACCATCACGTTATTAGCGCTTTTGCGTCATCCTCTGGCGTATCATGCATGACTCAGCATGCGTGACTTCTAGCTGGATCAATGCGTCCGTTGAGCTGACTCGTGGCGAACTAAACCAGGTGTGTCTGAGAAAGCCAAATGTTGTTAATCATTTTAGGTCACTTGAGTCATGACACGAGTGTCATCATATCAGTCAGTCATAACCCCTTTCTGCCGGAGGTGTACATATAATATCACGCCGAAAGCCCGTAAGAGACCATGGCCTCCCAAAAAGCACTCTGGCTTAATAAACCTGGCAAAGACCTTGTCCTCGCCGGTAACGAAATCCCCGAGCCTGGTCCCGGTGACGTCCTCGTCAAAAACCATGCCGTTTCTCTCAATCCTATGGATTGGTATTTCCCCAAGGCTGGCTTTTACCTGATGAAGAACTTTCCCGTAGTCATCGGCGAAGAAGGTGCTGGCGTCGTCGAAAAGGTTGGGGAGGATGTCACGAATCTCGATGTTGGAGACAAAGTGTAATCACTATCTCTTTCTTTTGTGGTTCATTGTCACGTCGATGCTCTTCTAGGTTCTACGCAACAAAGTTCAATTTCCAAAGCAAGTACGCGGCTTTCCAAGAGTATACACTTATTTCTGCGGACTTCGCTGGCAAGGTATTACGATGGCATCCATTACGAGCAATTATTTCTAACATGACCTCGAGATGCCGGACAATATCACCTTTCAGCAAGCTGCTTCAATCTGCGTCGGCATTCTCCCGTTCGTGGTCCCCACCTATACTTCGGAACCCCATGGTTTCGGCTACACCGCGCCGTTTGAGGATGAAGGTGGGGTTGGAAAATACGCTGGCCAAGCGATCCTCATTATGGCGGGCGGTTGTTCGCTCGGCCAATATGGTACGTTCTAGACCCACTCAACTGCACACCCACCGAGATGCGAACATATACTCAGCGATCCAGCTTGCGAGGCTTTCCGGATTTTCTCCAATCGTCACCACTGCATCCTTACACAATACACAATACCTCCAATCCCTCGGCGCCACACACGTTCTGGATCGCTTTCTATCCAAGAAAGAACTGAAAGAACGCATCGTACAGATCTGCGGCGACACATCGCTGCTCTACGCTTTTGATGCAATCTCTCTCGAAGACACACAACGGGTTGCATACGACTCCCTTGCGCCGGGCGGCAAGTTCACCGAGGTACGTCTCCAGTACTTACCCAGGCACGATCCGGCGAGCGGTAAGAGGGTGTTGCATGCGTGGGGATCATTCGAGGTAACGACCCCTGGCGTGCGTGAGTTTGGGCAGCGCTTTATGCGTGAGTTGTCAGGGTGGCTCGCTGAGGGTAGGATCAAGGTACGGGGATGTTTCTCTGGGATGTCTATCTCTCTCTGAATTAAACTAACGATGGTGCATCGTGCTGATTGTAGCCGAATGTGGTAGAAGTGCTCCCGGGAGGCTTGAGCGGCGTGAAGGCAGGGCTGGAGAGGCTCGAGCGCGGCGAGGTCAGTGCCCGCAAGCTCATCGTACGCCCGCAAGAAACAGAACTTTGAGAGCGGATGGTCGTTCGTACCAACTACTGTTGTTCGGAACTGTTGCATGCTCATCCCTTGTACTACATGTTGATTCAGGTTCCTTCCCTTGCTTCCTTGCCGCTGGGCAGTGCATGTGTTGACAGTTGGTGGACACGCGAATGACCCAGTCCAATGACAACGTGACTGAATCCTCTGTACCCACAAACTCCGAAATCCAGCAGCAGCCCGAACGCTATGCGCATGGCCCCTGCTGGCATTATCTTGACAAATTCTTCGGCCTCACCACACGGAGCTCGACTTTTCTCTCCATATGACCCTCATATGACACGTGTTCGCCGATGGCAGTCAGGAAATGTAATCCCGCATTGCCTGAGCAGAAAATGGAGGCCCATATAACATACAACATACGGCACCCGATACCCCGACAAGCCAGCAGATCAAGAACAACGTTGCAGACCTACGCCTGCCTGTTTTCCTTGACATCCCAGAGACCACAACGACCCACCCCGACCATTCTCACTGAATATTCCTTGTGCTCAAACCATGGCACCCATACCCGCGTCTCGCAAAGCTTGGTATCACTGCCCATCATAGCGTATTTAGTCCCACCTAGCAGTAGCGGCGTTCAATACCAGGTTATTGCAGACACGTGTCCGACTCGGAGTACAACGCCTCACCTGCACTTGCTAACCCCATGAGTGGTGCTGAGAGGGGTACACCAATCCCCCCCCAGCCCGTGAAGAGGGACGTGGCGCCAATGACAACCGACGCCGTCCCCGCTGCGCACGCTGCACCTATCGTCGCACCCGCCTCCCAAGACTCGCCTGGGGAGAACTCACGGGATCGATAGACAGCCCCGCTATCATGATCCGCGCGCTCTACCCAGCGTGCTTGGAAATAGAGCGGAAGAGTTGGCAGGTGCGTCGTCCAGCGCTCTCCCGGCTGAAGGTTGTTCTTCCAGTTGGTCGGTGCAGTAATGAAGAACGCGACGTGAACGGCTTCATCGAGGTTGTTGATGATGGTGAGGTCAGGCATGTTTGTTCTTTGGAGTAATGGGTGAACTCGAGGTGGTGGGTGAGTGGGTTGGGCGCAAGAGGATCAGATGCATGCGTATTTATCTGGCCTGAAATGTGTTCGGTGATCCTCCTAAACAGGTGAGGATAGCATCGCGGTGCAACTCCTATTGCTAAATTAGAGGCAACATGCGGTAACGTCGTGGTTAGGCCATGCATGCATGGACCTCCATCAGCTTATTAGTGATCACTATTACGTCTGGTTCACCGCTGCATACCCACTACCCCAAATCGAACATGCTGGTAGGCAATTCAAACCTTGATCTAACATTCGACATTCTTCTCCGAAGACCTGAAATAAACGTATGCATTCGCATCATCGATATGCCCCGGGGATTGCAATCTCCCCGTGTACTAAACGTACATGCCTTAACATTATCTGGCGAGTCCTAGAAATACTCCGAGGGACAATAAGTTCCGCCACTTCTTGGGTTCTGGTCAAGTCTTACCGTCGCTGCTGTTGAGTCGCCGGAGACTCGCCGGAGAGTCGGAGTATGTGTAAGTCGACATTGACATGAATCAAGTATCTTGGACCGATTCGAGCAAGATGTTCAGTACGCCTGATCCCAAGATTGTTTCAAGGAAACCATAAGTCTGCTTCCAAGCCGCATACCGATGGGTTAAACCCCGGGGTGGAACCTAGCCCTGTGGTTGGTGTTAGCTCGGTTAAGTTTATTTGAAGGTGGGTATATCACTGTGCTGACCTTTTTTATACGGGCTTTCTTAAGTCCCTCGTCTGCCTGCAGTAGCGTGGGTCGCCCTGGACGAAATATTTTTGTCACTTCGGAGATTTCAAATTTGGGCCACAAGCTCTTAGTGGCAAGATTCCGAAGTTCGAACCCTCGACTTTGTGCGACTTTCGGTTCAGACTTTCTTTGACCACGTGACGTGGGGCGACGCCACTTATGATATTGAGCTCATGGACTACTCATACAAGAACAAAACGACAAAACGTGATCCGCAAAGGCAACATCTGGACACACACGGATATCATACACCGAACAACTGATGTCTGTTGGCAAACAGAGACATTGTTTTTCTTTATCCTTTTTTTATTACTCTTTTGGGGGGTTTTTTGGCAGGACGAAACAGGAGTACCGATCGTTGTCGACTCGTTGACGGTGGACTCTGGATGTCCACATGAGGGCCTCTGTACCTGTAAACGACGAGAAAGTAAGCGTTGAGACTAGCATCAGACCAATAAGCTGCAGAACCCGCCTAAAGCACTTTCCATCCACCGCTGTCGCCAAATGTACCATGAGTAACGTGCTGCTCGAACTTGATGGCAGGAATGGCGGAAAGGGTATCCTCAGGCTCCGCGGATTGGAACTTGATAACTTGCGAATGAAGCGCGAGCTTGGGTGCCTGGATCTCTTCCAGGGGCGAATTATTGGGAGCGACGTGTGGGCCTGCAACAGCGAGTGCTGTCCCATCTGGCTTCACCAGTCTCATTCCGAAGCTTTCCTGGATCAGAACAACTAGATGACCCAACTCGGTGATCATTGCGCGCTGGTCAGGAGAAAGTTGACCGATCAGGTGGAGGATGATACGAGGGTCCAAATGCATGTAGCCACGAACGTAACTCCCTGCGGTCTGTCGGTCTCTGCAAGCAGCACATCTCTCGGGATCTGCGCGCCCGAGCACCGAGATGCTGTTTACGACTGTTCCCTGCGACCGATCACCTTGAAGCAAGAGAAGTTCGAGACGATACGATCCGGGGAATGCAAACTCTGGCAGTTCTCCGATGATGAAGAAATGACGCAGAGACGAAGATTCGTTTTCCTCTTTCAAGAGAAGATCGGGTTGTTGAAGTAGTGTGCTCAGGCTCCGATGTGTCTCGGCAACAGCGGCGAGTTCATACGGACTCCACTCATTCAGGAGAATGGCTTGGTATTCCTCTCGGAGAGATATCTCATTCACATCATAGGGCACATCAACCTTGACCTCTTTACCCGTTCTGGGGTCTTTGATAGCAGGGTATGTGTAATCTGTTCAAACAGACGTTCATTACAGAGTCACGTAAATGAACAACAAAAAAAAATACCCACATTTATTTGTCGGACTGGTATTCAGTAGGCCACGCGTGTCATCCGAGGTCCAATAGTCTAATGTCTTGGCCCGGAAAGGGTGGAGTGGGGTAGCATGGCCCACCGGCGCATTTTTTTCCGAATAAAAGGTCCCATCGGGAGTCCCTGGAGAGCATGAATGATGATCCAAGGATACGGGATGGGAAATACACATACTAAATGGAACGGTCTCCCCTGTCTTACTAGACTTCCAACCTTCTCCGATCCAGTACTTGGGATAGAGATACTCCCAAAAGGCGTAGAGACGGTCAACGTTGCAGTGATGGAGGAAGAAAATCGGATCATAGCCTACAGGCATTTCATTGATAAAATATTTCATCAAGAATAAGATTGAGATTACCCGCATATTCGTTCATAGACTGCCATGATTCCGTGAATTAGCATCAGCGAGTGGGAAGGCAACGGTAACATGCGTACCATAGATCCATTACCCCCAACATCAAGATGGACCATGTCATGAGATTCCTCGACCGATGCTGGGCGACATGTTAGAACTACACCAAACAACAATCACTCTATGAGCATACCTGGCATTTCTTCCATTGGAGGGTCAACCCCGTCCGACTTCGCGGCAATGTTCGAGAAGTATCCCCACCTACAGCGCACCATTTATGAGCCATTTCTTTTAGAGCAGAAACAACTTACATGTTGGGGCCATATGAAGGGTCCTCGAGTATTAGATCGTATTTAAATAATTCAGCAACCTTTCCCCTGAGCCAACTAACAGGTTGAAGTTCGTATGTATATTTGCCCAGCTGTAGGGTAGTCCCAACAGAAAACGCCCTGGTGATATAATCCCAACGTCGCATATCAGAGATAAGTAGTACTCGATGATACAGTAGCTTACTTGAGTGCTTGATCATACATCTCCGCCGTTGGGTCCTCGTTTCGGTTGACCCACCGATAGGTCCGATTCCAGGAGCCCATATATTTGAGTGATGGCTCAGACACAGAACCCGGTTTCAAAGTATACCGATAGTGATTCAAGGGATTAGGGACTTGACGAAATGATCCACCAGGATTTTTAATAGTAACCTCTGCATCTTGAAAGATCTTTGGGATGCCCTCCTTGGCAGTTTCGAGCTTGGTCCAATCCCAGAACCTGGAGAAAACGTCAGACTCGCCACCAGCCTGTCTTGACTTTACCTACGGGAAACGAAGTTCCTTCGCGGCTTGCAGCCATTTTTCATCCTTGGCAACAGGATCTTTTTCTTCGAGCTCGGAGGCGATCGCAATCGCTTCGTTGGTCACAGCTTGCTACTCAAGGTGTGTTAAATCGGACGGATGATGACCGGAATGCCCGACCGACCTCCACCAACAAAACCAAAACACGGTGCC
>Ga0307508_10002674_pt1 | contig 18663 bp, 19 predicted proteins | sample 9_EM_MG_FD_203089 | JGI IMG/M metagenome (GOLD analysis project Ga0307508, IMG submission 203089) | Populus trichocarpa ectomycorrhiza microbial communities from riparian zone in the Pacific Northwest, United States - 9_EM | ecosystem: Host-associated > Plants > Roots > Unclassified | place... | reverse complement strand
CCTCACCGACACTACCACCGAACCCACACACAAGATCTAAGATTATTCCATTGTGAATTATCGAAAGTAGCCTGATTACCTTTGATTCTACCTGCACTCCGGTTACGATACAACCCCAGTGTCACAGCTAGACACCGGCTGCGCAATAGCCTTGATTAACCAGGAAACAGTCAAACGATTGGGAATCCAACGATCCCAACGCAAAAACCCGATACGAATCGAAAACTATACGGGAGAAGTAGTGGAAGATGCGGGGAAATGGTGCACCGAGCCTATGCGATTACAACACCGAAACCATTATACAAAAGAACGTTTCGACATATTGCCCATGGACCCGGAAATCAACATTTTCCTCCCCTTCTGGTGGATCGATAAGCACACTCCACAAGGACCTTGGAACTCGAGGGAGGTGCGATTTGACAGCCCAAACTGCCAAACGAACTGCACCAAGTACGAAACAGATGAATTCTCCTTAACCTGGGATGAGGATGTATGTTTGGACGACCAGGCTCGCATTATCGGCTATGTCTCGGCGATCGAAACCCAAGACCCCCTGGAACAAGTCCCGGTGGAGTTCCGCCAGTATCTGGACCTGATGAGAAAATCCTTGGCAGAGGCGCTGCCAAAACACACCACCTACGACTGCAAAATTGACCTCGTGGAAGGAAGCTTGGCGCCATGGGGCCCGATATACCCCCTCTCAGAAACCGAGTTGCAAGCCCTACGAGAATGGCTGAAGGAAATGGAAAAAACAGGGAAAATCCGACACAGTACCTCGCCAGCAGGATCACTGATCCTGTTCGTCCCAAAACCAAACGGGAGAGGACTAAGGTTGTGCGTTGATTATCGGGCCCTCAACCGCATTACCATCCCAAATCGCTACCCGCTTCCGCTAATGCAGGAATTACAGGACCGCGTGCAGGGGGCCCTGTGGTTTACCAAGATGGACCTAAAGAACGAATTCAATTTAATCCGGATCCGAGAAGGCGACGAATGGAAGACGGCGTTCCGAACCCGTTATGGGTTATATGAATTTCAGGTGATGCCGTTCGGATTAACCAACGCACCTTCCACGTTCCAAGACATGATGAATCACATCTTCTCGGACATGCTCGACCTAGGGCTTCTGGCTTACATGGACGATATCCTAGTCTACGCCAAAACCAGGAACGAACATGACGAGATCGTCCGAAACGTGTTAAAAAGGCTCCAGGAAAACGGGCTGGCAGTGGCTGCGGAAAAATGCGAATGGAGGGTGACGGAAGTAGAATTCCTGTGCTACGTGCTAGGAAGGCAAGGAGTCAAAATGGCGCAGGGAAAAGTGGAAGCCGTGCATAGCTGGAAAACCCCCAGTTTACTCACGGAAGTACAGTCCTTCCTGGGCTTTGCTAACTTCTACCGACGCTTCATTCAAGACTACTCACAGGTAGCCAGGACGCTCATGGAATTAACAAAAAAAACGGGAGAAAAATGGAGCTAGAACCCGGAAGCCGAGAAAGCGTTCCAGAAACTCAAGCAAAGGTTGACTACGGCCCCAATACTCGCTCACTTTGACGCACAGCGACCAGTGATCATCGAGACAGACGCATCAGACTTCGCTTTAGGAGCAATACTATCGCAACGAGAAAACGAGGGAAAGCTACATCCAGTGGCCTTTCACTTCCGGAAGTTCCAGCCGGCGGAAATCAACTACGAAATCCACGACAAAGAACTACTGGCAATAGTCGATGCATTCAAAAACTGGAGACGCTACTGTGAAGGAGTCGTTCACCAAGTACAGGTGTTCTCGGACCATCAAAACCTGGAATACTTTACAACGACCAAGGTGCTCAACCGACGACAAGCCCGATGGGCACAGGAACTAGCAGGAATCGACTTCCGGATCTATTACCGACCAGGGACACAGAACGGCAAGCCGGATGCGCTGTCAAGGCGTTCGGAGTACAGCCCGGAAAAAGGGGGGATAGAAAACCATCCAATCATGGCTGTTTTGCAAGAGAAAAACCTCGCAGATCGAAAAAACCAGTCATTCATCTGCTCATCGGCAAGACTTGCATCCCTCCCAGGAAGGAAGAGGATGGAGGAATTCTTGACAGAAGTTAAAAAGGAAGGAAAAAAAGACGAGGAGTACGAACGGGCAATGAAACAGGAAGCGATGCCAGAAGAACTGGCGCCGAAGGACCGAAAGGCTGGGGAAATAAAAGAGGAAAACGGGGTATTGTACAGAGGGAACCTGCTCTGGGTGCCGAAGGGGCTAATACAGCCGGTGTTGGAATCCGAACACGACACCAAGATAGCGGGGCACATGGGACAGGACAAAACTATCGAAATCATACGATGAAACTTCTGGTGGCCAAAGATGAACGAACGGATAATTGACTTTATCCGAAGCTGTCCAGAATGCCAGCAAAATAAGGCTTCCCGACACCAGCCCTATGGGCTATCCTCACCAATGGAACTCCCGTACACCCCATGGCAGTCGATCGCGATGGATTTCATTATGGAACTGCCCCTCTCGGAAGTATGCGATCAGTTATGGGTAATCATTGACCAGTTCACCAGGATGGCGCATTTCCTACCGCTAAAAAAGGACAAAAAGACGACGGGGGACCTAGCGGTCACCTTCACAAAAGAGGTATGGAAGTACCATGGACTCCCCACTGATATCGTGTCAGACCGAGACTCCCGCTTTACGTTGGAACTGTGGAAGGAGTTTCTAAGCCTGTCTGGAATCCGACCCCGGATGTCCACCGCATTTCACCCACAGACGGACGGACAAACGGAGCGACTAAACCAAACCATTGAGAAATACCTCCGAGCATTCGTAAACAAAGAACAGGACAATTGGGTCTCACTCCTGCCAATGGCCAAGTTCGCCTACAACAACTCAGTCACAATAGGAAACGGAATAACACCCTTCTTTGCAAATTACGGCTTCCACCTCGCGACCGTCAACCCTCCAACTCAGGAACCACTGAACCCCGCAAGCACCATCTACGCCCACTGGATGCAAACGGTACACGAGGACTCACGGCAAGGACTGGAAGCCGCGCAGGAATGAATGCGGCGATATGCGGATACGGCCCGAAAGGAACCCCCAGCATACCAGGTGGGAGACCTGGTAATGCTCAACGGACGCAACATCAAAACGCGCCGACCCACGAAGAAGTTGGACCACAAAAATCATGGTCCCTTCCAGATTGAGAAAATCGTTTCCCCACTTGCTGTCCGGCTCACGCTTCCCCGGAAATGGAAGATTCACAATGTCTTCCACGTCTCGCTGCTCGAACCTTTCCGAACCAGCGAACACCGACCCCTGCCAGACCCCTCGAAGGTACTCCGAGAGGCGGATGACATTGAGCAAAGCGAGGAGTACGATGTGGAAGAAGTTATGTCCTCAGTCGAGCGCGGCTGGGGAAATAACAAACGAGTCCTCTATCTGGTCTGGTGGCTATTCTATCCGAGGCGCAAGGACTGGACGGAGGAGCCGTTCGACAACTTTTCGGTAGGCGGTCTGGAGAAACTCCGGGAGTTTCATCGACGGAATCCGGACTCGCCGAGGGACTACCGGCTCACCGAGGAATAGACCAGATCCCCCGGGGACCTGGCGGTAGGGGGGCTGACGGGGCGGAGGATGTCAGTACCACAGTGTCACGATCCAACAAAAAGACCTGCTTCACAGGCAACCACGAGAAGCCGCCGACCGGGCACCCGACGAGGAGTGCACGCGACCGAAACTGTTGAGAATCAGAAAAACCGTTCAGAACAGACGTATCGACCTCTCGGCGACCGACTCGGACTGGCGGAACCGGCGCAGAAGGCCCATAATCGGTGAAGTGAGTCCCCGACAGCGCTGTCACTGCTCCAGCATACTAGTCTCCCCCCGGAAGGATGTGGGCGCGGTCACTGCCAAGCATACGGGTCACTAGCACGAAGGACACCATGCCTCTCCGGATTCCCTGGTCCCACTGCGACCCCGGAACCTCACCGAGCCAGGAAAAGCCTGGACGCAGCGCGGCGGCGAGTACGATTTAACATGACCCGATCAGTAAGAGTACGCACCGGCCTACTCTGAGGGCCCCATCGTCCGAGGCTTGCCGGTGCCGAACCGGCTGGCCAACGATGGGGAGGGATGCAGGGGTGGAGGACTGCATTCAGCGGCAAGTATCATGACCGAAAAAGAATCTTCAGAAGGAGACAGGCTACTCGGGAAAAACACTCATTAGCTTCGGGACGAAGCTAAGAAGAGGGGGAGGTAGTGTTACACTGGAATATTATCATGGGTCAGCACAGATCCTTGGGGAGGTACGTACCAGGATAAGGACACGGTAGTTGGCTATTCAGGAAAGATCGGCTCTCAGAGTCTAGGAGGGAGATAAGGAACGGAGTTAGAACTTACGGCCGAGATCGGATGTAAGGGAACTAACTCCGGGAGTTGAGGGGGTTGCGGGGAAGCAAACGAGTGGAAACCGGCAGACTTGGGCAGGTTCCCCGAAAGGGAACTGCCACGTCACCCAAAAGGTGTACGAGAAAAAGTCTGATGCGATTACCCCGCTCGGCCGCAGGAAGACCCTGCGGTGCGAAACCGACAAGGCTCATCTCTCCTTATCCACACCCTGCCAGGACCAATGAGTTGCCCACGGGGTCAAAAGCCTTGGAGGAATAGTTAGCCCGAGTCACCCGATCTCATGACGCCCCAAAGTAATTTATAAAAACAGGCTCTTTCCTCCCGAAAGGAAGAAGAGACAGACCAAATACTACCACCGAAAACCCACACACAAGATCTAAGATTATTCCATTGTGAATTATCCAAAGAGTAGCCTGATTACTTCTACCCTTACCTGCACTCTGGTTACGAGACAACCCCAGTGTCACACTGTCACTCTGAGAGCTGCGCTAACTATGTCACAAAGCTCACCATCATACTCGCCGCGTCCTAAAGTACCAGGCCAAAAGTTTCCGTACACCCGCCCCAACGACGCCACCCCACCACACACATATACCTCTCTAACTCAGCAACAACACCATAGAAAGTAATAAAAACTTGCATACATAGTCTCTAGATACAAGTGCAGCTTCTAACAATTTTACAGCCAAAAAAAATTAGTACTTTGTGTACCAGCCCTTCGCTTCCAGCAAAGCAGCCACCCTCCTAGGCATCGACTCCCACAGCATCTCCAGAAAGTCCCCCTCAATCTCTTCCCTCCAAGTGTCGGTGATAGCCTCTGCAAGGGCCCTTCTCACTCTGTCCGGACCGCCGGGTGTCTTGTGAATTTCTGGAAACCTCTTATGCATCCTCTCCTTCAGCCTCTTCCACACATGCTCAAGCGGGTTCATTTCTGGCGAGTTGGCTGGCCATGTCATGACCTGAAAGTTGTGCTCCTCGAACCAAGCCATGGTATCCTTCGCAGTATGTATTTTTGCATTATCCTGTTGAAAGACAGGGTCGCCGAATGTGTTGTGCACCTCCTGGTGGACTTCGACAAGGCCATCCTCGTCGACTCCGATATACACCCATCGATTTACTGACTTCTCGAAGATAGGGATAAGAGGCCCCTTGTTACGCCCCCAAATACACCCCCAGACCATCAACTTTACCCCAGGACCCTTTGTGACCCCATGGATACAGTCTTTGTGGTACTTCTCAGGCGATGTGCAAAAGACCCAAATCGCCTGTGGATTCTTACTCTTCTCGACAGAGCACTCATCACTGAAGATAACCCCTTCCCAGTCTGCCTTATCCTAATTCTTATGCTCCGTAGCCCAGGCAAGACACTGAGCAACATGGTCTTCAGTCAGAAGCGCTCTCTTCTTCGCCCTCCACTTCCTGATCTCCTCCTCGGCGAGTACCCGCTTGATGGTACGCACGGATGCGTTGGGAGCAACCTCGTTGGTCAACTCGCGAAGAGGTAGTTGTCTAGCCTTCTTTGACTCTCTGACAACACGTCTTCCTGTGCGAGCGGTGATCAGTTGGGGTCTGCCGGCGGAAGGAGTGTTTTCGTGGAAGTCACGACTTTCGTATCGATTGAGAAAAGTCTGTATCGTGGACTTAGGGCAGTTTATCTCTTTGGCTATTTGAGATAGAGATAAATTTTGCGTGCGAAAAGCAATTATCTGACCCTTATCGAAGTCGGACATACGTCCTTGGAAGTTGTTTGGCATTGTAGTCGTGGTGAGCGGTGTTTGAAAAATGTGGTGTGGTGGCGTGCAACACATCAATGAGGCTAAGAGTACGGAAACTTTTGGCCTAGTACTTTACTACTGCATGTTATGATCATGGCGAAGGGTGTGACGCTGGGTGCTTTTGCTGGAAACGCGAAGTGTGTAGTAGCATATATAGGTGTATATACCGTAGATATAAAGAATAGAACTGGACTGAGTCACTATACCTGGAACCCGCTGTGTGTTTGTGAATGCAACCTGAGTATTTGCTGTGATGTTCCATGTCTTGACAGCCAGCGTAAACGTGGTGCCATGACACGCATCGTCCGGACGCGTCCAGTAGGAAAATGCCCTGACACGGCTACATCCAGAAGGAAAATGCCCTGACATGGCTGCATCCAGAAGGAAAATGCCCTGACACAGCTGCGTCCAGAATGTAAATGCCCTGACACGGCTGCGTCCAGAAGGAAAATACCCTGACATGGCTGCATCCAGAAGGAAAATACCCTGACACAGTGCCTCCAGAAGGAAAATGCTCTGCCACATTCCGTCCGGTAAGCAGATGCCGTGGTGATCTGCGTTCGGATGCACGGTGCCGTCGCAATCTGCATCCAAGTTAAGCAGGTTGCGTCTGAAATGTCCAGTGCATCTAGTGCGTCTGGACGCTCAGGATGCAATTTTTATTTTTCCTGATGGACGGCATGTCTTTGGAGCTAAGGAATCCCGAGAACCAGCAAGAAGTGTCCTAACTTGGTGATGAAAGCGGGTAACATTTCGGTGTGATCCTGTATTTGACAGGAAATCTTGGTGAGTTATGTGATTTGGCCGGATTCGATGGGTCGTCCATCGGTTACTTCGAGATCTCGGGGAGGGTTTAGTCTCTAGTGGGGAAAGTTGTGTTGGCATACAAAGTTTTGGTCGATAAATGCAAAGCCCGTTACGTCTGTGTCAATCATTGCAGAAGTTTGGATAGAATGGTCACCGTTACGGAGAGTAGCTGCAACAAAAAGATGCTCTCCTTCTAATTCACATTCTTCCACCCCTCGACCAACTACAGCAGGCAATTGCAAATATGGAAACGACGAAAACAATGGGGAACGTCCCATACTGGTGCCAACCAGTTGGCATGGAACAGCTAGTTTTCCAACTGCTCGTTCGGAACAGCAGTATCAGGTTTGGTAGTTGTATTGATAGTTGCTGCCATAGCCAGATGGCAGTTCCGAGAGGCAGCGCATTCTGGGCATTTGTGGAGGAAGTACCCAACAGTTCCGCAATACAGGCATTCACCCAGGGCCATGCGTTCCTGTCTGATGCGATTCTTTTTGGCAGTCCTCTGTATGGCCGATAAGTCCATATGCGCCACGCCATAATGACTACTGTTTGTGCCTGTCGGATTCGCTGGAGCCGGGGTGGGGGCGCTGGTCGTAGATGGTGCGGAGTGGTGCAGTGGCTGGATACGGCCAGGCTGGACCCATTCTGTGACATGTGTGCGGATCCGGTTGTCCATCTCCCAACAGATCTGGATCAAATGACCCTGACTATCGTAATGAGGACGGGAGGTAACCAAGGCATCCTTTATTTCATCTGAGAGGTCTTCGTACAATTGTTCTATCTGGGCCTCTTCGTTCCAGTTTAGGTCTCCTATGATCCGACCAAACTCGGCGAAATAGGCGGCAAAGGTGCCATTCTTTTACTTGAGTTTCCAAATCTCTTGATTGGTGGTGTGGGTTCTGTTGTGGTCGTCGAACGCCTGGCAGAGGTGGTCGAGAAGTGCGATCAGGGATTCGAGCTGGATTCGTCCAGTATTCTCAGATACATAGGTGCGAATCAGGTTGAGGGCAGCCTCCGAGAGGCAGTTGACCGCATATCGGAGGCATGCTTGGTTGTCAGGGTAATGATGGGGTTGCGCAGACAACTTGTTGCGCAGTTAGATAATCCAGGTGCGTAATTCTTCGGCCTTACTGCTGTCAAAAATTGGCGCATCAGGAATCCCCTTCTGGGTGGTATTGGCACCACCCTGAGCTGTAGCCATGGCCACTACCTGGGCCTGCAGCTGGGTGAACTGCAGTTCGAGGGTGAAGCCGGAAGCGTCCGTGTCCATAGGTTCCAAACTCATCATGAGTAGGTTAGAATAAAGGATGCAACCTAGTGTAACGGCGGCAGTTCTCCAAGGTACTCGAGTGAGTTCGAGTGACGCAGGGAGAGTGGGAGCGGAAGCAGGTTTGGAATGGGAACAGGAATGGGAACAGGAACAGGAATGGGAACAGGAACAGAAACAGAAACGGGAACGTCAATGGACGTTTCCAACGGGAACAGGAACAGGAATGGACAGTGTCAAATGGACATATCAACAGAGACGGACAGTGTCAGATGGACGTGTCTGACAGGGAGACTGACAGTGTCAGATGGACGTATCGAACAGAGAGACAGACAGTGTCAGATGGATGTGTCCGACAGGGAGACGGACAGTGTCAGACTGACGTGTCGAACAGACAGATAGACAGCGTCAGACGGACATGTTGGACAGAGACGGATGGCGCTGGACGAGCGTTGACGAAATGAAGGAATCAGAGGAAGCTGAGGAAATGGAAGCGAGGTTGATATTCCGAATAGAATACAAGAGGTTGCATGAAGAGAAGAAGAAGACAAAACACAGGAGACAGCCCTCCTTATATACACAGTTCTCGCAACTCCCATCTGTCCTCCTACCCATACCCGCGCAACTCACATATGTACTCATACTCACATATGTGCTCATAACTGCGCAACTCATACAACCTTCTCTTATGCAACCGGGGCCCAGAACCAACACCCTTTCCAAGATCTAGACATCCGGAGCAAGGTGATGACACTCTTTCCAAGATCGAGACATCCGGAGCAAGGTGCCAACACTCTTCCCAAGATCGAGACATCCGGAGTGAGGTGCCGGCATCGACAATGAAATCAAACAGCCAAACCCAAACCAAGTACCGAGATCTGTGCCGTGACAGCAGCGAGGGCTAGCATCATATGTAGGCTTTGCAACTTTGCTACTGGAGTGAAAGTTTCATCGAAGTCAACCCCCATCTGCTGTTCAAAACCTCAGATAACAAGCCTCACCTTATACCGAATGCCACCTCCTGGCAACTCCTTGGTCTTAAAGACCCACTTGGAGCTAATGGGCATGACGCTGGCTGGAACATCTTCTAGCCTGATGTAGTTCCAGGTTGGGTTTTCAGCCAAAGATCTGAGTTCCTCATCAACCGTATCAGACCATTTCTGGCCAAACCTCGGGTGCACAATCGCTTCCCGGAGGACACCGGATCTGCAGAATCCATTGGTTCCTCTTCCACCCGGATCTGGTGGGCGACTGCTCTAGGTCTCTTCCGAAGATTATACTGGCCAGTGTTTCCTTCCAAATTGTCAAGACTTCTACTTGAGGCACCGAGTCCAAGTCTGACCACCGAGGCGTCGAGTCCGAGTCCGCTCGAGGTGCTGAGTCTGAGTCCGACCGCTGAGACGCCAAGTCGGAGTCTGTCCGAGGAATTGAATTCGCTCCAGGTGCTGAGTCCGAGACCGACTACCAAGGCGTTGAGTCTGAGTCCGCCTGGGGAATTGAGTTCGCTTGAGGCACCAAGTCTGAGTCCAGCCGCCAAGGCGTCGAGTCTGAGTCCGCCCGAGATATTGAGTTCGCTCGAGGCATCAAGTCCAAGTCCGACCGCCAAGGCGTCGAGTCTGAGTCAGCTCGAGGAATTGAGTTTGTTCGAGGAATTGAGTTCACTCGAGGTGCCGAGTCCAAGTGCGTCAGCCGAGGTGTCGAGTCCAAGTCCGACCGCTGAGGCGTCGAGTCCGAGTCTGACCGATTCTATGAAGGTGACATTTGATACCTGGATTACCTGCCCCCTATGGGGATCCCAAAAACGCCAGATAGTGGTACTGTCATGCCGACATAGCTGAGCATAAATAGAGGGTGAGCATGTGTGCCGAACTTGCTGCGGTGGGAGGCTGGAAGTGATTTGAAAGCTTTGCGTCCATAACGTCGTAGATGGCTAACTTCTGGTTTTCTTCTGAAGAGCTTTTCATAAGGAGTCATACCGTTGTTCGATAAGGTCAGGCTCCAAGCATGCAAGTAGTTCGCTGTGGAAATGGCTTCTGCCCACATACTTGGTGGGAGAGTACAGTCCAGTAGCATATGCGAGCCTTTGCATTGTAGGTCTGAATCATCCTTTCAGAGACCCCATTTTTATACTACATGTATGGTGGTGATGGCTCGAAGGTAATATCGTATTCTGTAAGGATTGATTGAAATGCTTCGTTGTCGTATTCTCCTTTGCCATTGTCGCACCGGAACCAAGTGATATGATGCTTTAGTTGTAGCTCGACAAGATTTTTGAAGTCTCTGAATACTGTGCACACTTCCGATGATGACTTCGAACATAGGAAGCATACCCAGGTGTAGTCGCTGAAGTCATTAATATACAGTATGTAGTATTGGCGTCCGGACAGTGATTGAGGGCTGATGGGTCCATATAGGTCAGAGTGAATCAGTTCCAGTGGCTTAGTTGCTCGCCAAGCTGGAATCTTCCTTTGAAACTTCTCCTTAGCCTTTGCTTTGATGCAGATGTCACAGGCCGTAAATGTGGCAGTTTCCTTTTCAGAGTAGGATCCCTTAGGCAGTAGCTTTCAGACATCGCTGAGGTTGAGGTGACCAAGATGTTGGTGCCAGGTTTGGATATCTGTCCGAAATGCCGATTCAGAGTTTGACCGAGGTGCCGATTCCGAGTTCGAGTGAAACGCTGATTCTGAGTTCGAGTGAGGTGCCAAATCCGAGTCTGACTGAGGCGGAGCATTTGCTCGATTTGCAGTGGCGTTTGCATGATTTCTTTTGGAGGTTACATTGCCAAGGAGGACAAAGGACATGGATCCAGGTGCACATCTATCCAGAGGTTGTTCTGTGAAATCCTCTGATGTAATGTAAGCAGTGAGTGAATGGGAATGGAAACTGACATCAATGCCATCCTTGATCAATTGGGGTACCGAGAGCAGGGAGGTTCCGAAGTCTGGTACATATAAAGCTTCCACCCTGAGGAGTATTCTGCAATCGAGCTGGAGGTTGATGCTGCCAGCGGCTGTTGCTAAACTGACAGAGTCGGCTGACTCGACTTGTAAGAACTCCTCGAGTGGGTGGTATTCATGAAAGTCCATCAGATTTGGTGAGATGTGGTGGGTCGCGCCTGAGTCAATTATCCATTCATCGGTATTGCATGTGTTTCTGGCCACTCTTGCCATCGCAGTGAGGCCGTGTACTACCGTGTCTCCAGTTTTGACACGATGGGTGGATGCTGACTTTCTGCGCCTGCCTTCCCTTCCCTGTCTCATCTCAGTAGCTCTCTTTTTGACTTCACAGTCAATCTCTTTGTGTCCCCTTCTTGTGCAGTAGTAGCACGTGATGTTGCTAGGGTCTGAGGTGGCCTGTTTCTTATTGTAAGGCTTTTGATGGTGTTTGCCTTTTCCGTTGGTTCGATGGTGCTAGCCGCCGTTGACGTTGGCAGATAGGGCATTGCTGGATATTCCGGCCAGATTGAGATTGGAGCCCGTCATAGTGTTATAGAGGGCTCGTGCGGTTTCGTGTTCAATCAGAATTGTACTGATGGAGTTGAGTGTTAGTTCTTCGATCGGTTGGTTCTGGAGAATGTCCACAATATTGGCGAATTGCTCAGAAAGGGTCGCGAAGATACGCATAATCAGGTATCGCTCCGTGACTTCATCTGGAGTCCCTTCCAGCTCCTGACTGATATCTGAGAGTGAGGAGATGTTGTCGGATACAGATATTCCCGGCTTCATCACGGTAGAGTAAAGGCAGGCAAGGGTGGTGATACGTGCAGACTGGGATACGGTGACATCATATCATTTACGGAGAGCTTCCCAGGCTGCATGCAGATCGCGATGTCCGAGGCGATTGAGAAACGTTCAAATGCTGGGTTCATTTGATGACCAGATCATTCCAAAGGCACGTTGCGACCGCTTGCAGTAGTCTCAAGCATGTGCTGTTGCGTTACACGTAGGTGCGAGCTCCATCCCGAGGACAATTTCAAGGGAGTCGTCCATTGCGAGGAGGTTCGTAATGTTGTTCTTCCATGAGTGGTAGTTTCTCGCGCTGAGGATGGGTGTCCAGCCATGCTTGCAGGTGTACATGGTGGAGTCGGTCATAACGCGATGTTTGTTGAGGCTTAAAAACGAGAGTGCAGGGATGAGATGCAGGAGCGAGGCGCAAAGTGGCAGGTACGGCGGGAGCGATTATTGATGGGTAGCGGATTGGCAGAGCGTTCAATCCGGGCTCATAACCTGTTGGAATATATGGATCGATAAACGTGAAGATTGTGAACTGATTGTATTACCGCATTATACGGGCGCAAGATCTCTCTATATACAGGAAGGCCGTCGGGACAAAGGACGGAAGACTGCCCCCCCCCGAGCCGGTGCTCGGGGACTCAGTCATGTCCGGACGCCACCTCCGGTCCGTCATCTCCGGACGCCCATTATTCTGACACAACTGGACGAAGAATCGGCCCACCCCGCAATGTTGGTGGTGCCGGTACCCGAACCAGACTCGGGAGTACCTCTTCAAGGTGTGTCTGGAGTGAAAGCCGCAGTAGAAGATCATGTGGGCGGAGGTGCGGAAGGAGACTGGAAGGTGGAAGGAACGATGGAAAATCCGGGACCTCCTGGCGGACGAGAGGTGCAGCCAGGCGGTGCTTGACTTCATTGCTTCTATGGATGTGGGAAGTCGGAGGAAGACGCAGCGAGCGAGGTGTCGGAGGCGGAGCTGCGGGAATGGGAGGAGGAGCAGGAGGCCAGGGAGCTAGGCGCCAGGGAGGAATCACCACTGTAGTCTGTTCCTGTCCACGCCTGACTTCATGGCGTCCGCAGGAAGGGGCTGGCGGTTTCATTTGTCTCTCTCCTCTATCCTTTCCTTTGTTATTTCCTTAGTGCGCACCACATCTCCTCAAGACAGGCCTGGGCGGAGGGCAAGGGGGAGCTTGAAACGTGCCGCCACCGCGCGGACTGCGGATAGGAAACGGACTGTATATAATCTCGCCATGATCTAGATAGGTCGCATGCGAGTAATGATTAAACAAAAAAAAAGTCCACGCCTCGCTGCACTACAACAGCTCACACCGGCCGCACGCGAGATTGTCTGGCGCAACTTCGGCGCCATAATGGACGTCGCACACGCCGACGCCGATTACTGCGCCCTCGCGAGGAGCCCGCTCGGCGGCCACCAGATCAAGGACGTCTTCGGCACCGCTCAGGCCCTCGCCGCCGACGAGGGCGAGCGCATCGACATGGCGCACGTGAACACTATGCTCGAGGTCAGGAAGGGATTCGACCTTGCCCAGATGAAAGGCCAACTGTGGCACAAACGGCATGGAGAAGTAGGGGCATGCACAAGAGGGGGCCGGAAAAGTAGTGGGCGAGTATGTACCATAACGGTTTCACAATTCAGGCAGCCGGTCCGCAACGACGGGTGCGCTCCCCGCACCGCCGGTCAGTGACACTGCAACGTACAGCCAGTTCAGCGCTGGTAAAGCTTAAACACGTTTTCCACCCACTAGCATATTACCAAGACCCCAAATCTTGAGTGCCACTACAAACAGAAAAGGGTAATGCCTGCGAATGTTTTTCCAAAACATTTTGGCATCTTCAACGGCCGGGTCCCGGGGCTCCCGATTCCACCTTTCGTACTAACCCAACCCGTAAATAAGTTACGTTTACAAACTGCTAACTAATATTGTACTTCCATCACCATGCAGATATTGCCCGATATTTAGTGAGCTAGTTAGTTCCGAGTCCACAATAACGTAACACCAGTGTCGTACATCTAGTGTGTTATGTTACGAGAAAGTCAAATTTCGTCATATACTAGCGGAACTGAATTTCATGAAGACGGAAGATCGTGAAATAAAGTACTTGAATTCGCGAGCTGCACCAGATAGGTCGGTTGTGATTGACACAGCATCATAAAACAGAAGGAAGGCTACTGCGAGGAGGGCGGGTGGTGGCGGTAGCGAGAAATAGGGCCAGCGCCTGGTGCCCGCGACGCACCGCACGTCGTAGCGGCGTCAATCCGTTGCGGTCGGTCGCCGAGAGGTCAGCGCCTCGATCCAGAAGTAGGCGAGCTAGCGCCTCGTGCCCGTTCTCCGCCGCAAGGTGCAGTGGCGTCGATCCGTCGCCTTTTGCCGCCGAGACAGCGGCGCCTCGATCCACGAGTTGCATGGCCAGCGCCTCGAGTCCGTTCCGCGACGCTTCGAGCAGTGGCGTCCACCCGCCGCTGCTGGCGGCCGAGACGTCAGCTCCTTGATGCACGAGTAGCCGGGCTAGCGCCTCGTGCCCGTTCTCCGCCGCGAGGTGCAGCGGCGTCCACCCCCCGATACTGGCGGTCGAGACGTCAGCTCCTCGATGCACGAGCAGTCGGGCCAGTGCCTCATGCCCATTCCGCGCCGCTACGTGCAGCGGCGTCCATCCCCCACTGCTGGCGGTTGAGATATCAGCTCCTCGATCCAGGAGTAGCCGAGCGAGCGCCTCGTGCCCGCTCCGCACCGCTTCGAGCAGCGGCGTCCACCCCATGCTGCTAGCGGCCAAGACGTCCGCACCTCGGACCAAGAGTAGCTGGGCGAACGTCTCGTGCCCGTTCTTCGCCGCGATGTGCAGCGGCGTCCACCCGCCGCTGCTGGCGGTCGAAACGTTACCTCCTCGATCCACGAGCAGCCCGGCCAGCTTGTCGTTCCCGTTCTCTGCCGCGAGGTGCAGCGGCGTCCATCCACCGCCGCTGGCGGTAAAGACGTCAGCTCCTCGATCCAAGAGTAGCCGGCAAAGCCCCACATGCCCGTTCCGCACCGCAACATGTATCGGTGTCCACCCACTGCTGCTGGCGGTCGAGACGTCTGCTCCTTGATCCAAGAATAGCTGGGAGACCCCCACATGCCCGTTCCGTGCCGCAACGTGTAGCGGTGTCCACCCGCCGCTGCAGGCGGTTGAGACATCAGCTCCTCGATCCAAGAGTAGCCGGGAGAGCTCCTCGTGCCCTTTCATCGCCGCGACGTGTAGCGGCGTCCACCCATTGCGGTTCAACACCGAGGGGCCCGTGCCTCGATCTAGGAGCAGCCTGGCCACCGCTTCGTGCCCGTTTGCCGTCGCGATGTGCAGCGGCGGGTCTTCGCACAGGTTGCTCACCAAGACGCCGGCGCCCGCGCCAAGCAGGTGCTGAGCAATATCAAGGTCTCCAAATCTGGACGCGCAGAGTAGCAATCGGTGTAGACGGCCCCTTGGCACCAACTCCGAAATGCCTGTGGTGGGGAAGTTCAGTTTTATACAGTCCATCGATCCCAATTGGAATTTGGATATGCTGGCAATCATCGGACTTAATCCAAACACGCAGACTGTGGAAAGGCGGTCCCTTCCCACTTGATGCAGAGTTTTCGATCTAAGCCAAAAAGTGTCTTCAGCAGACCGGATTTGAACACGCTGGCAATGATAGTCGATCCAGCGCCGGAACGTTGCTTCTGATACAAAAGCTTCCCAAAGGGCAGCCAAGATTTGACAGCTGTCATTGCAATGAAGCAAGTGCCATGGCCAAAACAACGCCGAGTAAAGTAAGAGGTGACGATCGTGGTAACGTCCTTCTTCTGTTTCTAGGATTAAATTGTAGTCTGTCCAAGACCTCGAAGAGCAAACCAGCGATAGGCAGGTTTTGGCGATTTCGGTATGAGAATCGACCTTGGGTTGCTGGGTCTGCACGTATTCTCCTACCGAAAGGTGGGCAAACCGGAAAACGTTCAGGCGTTCGTCCAAAATGAGGAGGTTTTGGCAAACTTTCAACAAATCCGTCGCACTTAGTGCCGTGCATTTTCGGAAAAACCCCCCCGAGCCACTGACCCCGACTGTGACTGCATCAAGCAACGTTTCCGATCGCAATGGTTCGTACGAGCACTGGACCCACCGAAAGGCGTTTAGTGCTAGCTGAGAAGCGCTGCCTCTCTGGTTACGAATGCGGTTGTATATTTCGCCGTACGCGTCTGTTAAGGTTTCCGGGAGGACGTTTAGGCTTTCCCTTACATCGTCTGGGATGACCATGTCGCAGAGCAAGGTGATCAGAAGCGCAGCAAGTTGAAACCTTCATCCAGCCGTTAGATTTGACACTGTTCTATTTGTATTTCAGGCGAACTTACATTCCCTTGGATCGCTCACAAAGAACTCGGCATATTTCTTCTTTGAGCACATTTGAGACATTGCCGTGCAGCAGCTGTTTCCGTTCGATCGCGCCCTGTACCTTCTTTTTCACAAACTGGTTGATGTCATCGACGTTGTCATCAGGTTCCAACTCAATCCTGGGAAACATCTCGAATTGCGAAAGGATATCTGTGTCCATTCGAGTAGTCGCAAAAACCTTGACCAGTGTCCCTGATTTTTCCACCACGTGCTTGAGTGCCTCCAGTAATCCCAAACGCGATGTGTGGTCGACTTCGTCCAAGGCGTCAATACAGATCGTCGTCTGAGGATATACAGCCAAGAGCTGAACTAGGAGGTCCTGACATTCTTTAAGGGTCAACCGCGAAGAGAGTTGCCCCTCCTTCTCCCGGGCCTTGTAAACATCGAGGACCGGTGCCAGGAGCTTGTCTTCGGATGGAGTCTGCGAAAGCTGCTGAATAAGAGTGCGCAGAATGCTCTCGGGATCTCGGCGACTTTCCTCGGCTCGATTGCAGTAGAAGTAAGCCAACTTGGATTCGGCTGTTGGATTGGAGAGGAACCAGTCAATGACCTGTGATGCAATGTACGTTTTTCCGGCTCCAGCTAGACAAACTAATCAGAAGACGCTTCTTCCGATTGAGGATTCCGGAGACTTACGGATTCCCCGCAACAGCAAGAGCAACGAGCTGGTTGATGATTTCCAGGTGCGGTACTTCTCCTTCTTCAAGATCCACTCTCCAGTGCCTACTAGACGGTCTCCACTGATACGCTTGTGGTGATTTGTGTACGGGACCGTGGATATCCATTTCAGGATCTCGCTTCTCTCTAGCTGCAGCGTCAGTCAGGGTGCATGTTTCCGGTGGATATGCCGCTTACTGTTGAATCTACCGGCGAGGTCTCGTTAGCCAACCTCAAGAACCTGTCGTATCACTCTTTGCCCGATATCAGTTACTTACCCGCCAGCAACAACGGTGATCGCGCCATGAAAAACATTTCCTCGGAACTCGACATGCGTGGAATCGCGGTAGTTCTGTTGGCTCTCTTTGCTCTTACCAGCACTCATGTTGGAGTGGTGGAAGAGTCGGACTGAAGCGGAGTTGGAGAGTAGGGGCGGCGATTGGTGAAGTGCAAATCGCCGCGGCGGTGAACGGTGAGGACTTTCTTGGGTACTAAAGTGATGTTCGTCCGACCGAAAAAAACTTGGAGTATCTCGTTCTAGTTCACTGTGCGGTCTGGCGAAATTGGTACAAACGGTGTTTTCTCAGATATTATGAGTTTTCGTGCAGCGCGCGCGGCTTGGAGGGTCTAGGTACGTACCTCAACAACCCCGCTTTTTCCACACTGATATCTCATTGCACCACTTCGAGCGCCCCCCGAAACACGTGGACGTGCGATATGCATGAGCAGAGAAATACCCAGTCATTCCGTTTCCCTATTGGCCAGCGATGCCATGTATGCCGTGTGTGCAGGTGCCCGTGTACATCGTAGCTCGGGTTGGTTATCCGTTAGTCGTCGCCCCGCTTCGACCGGCCCCCGCCGCCCCCCCAGGCCCAACCCTCCGCTTCCCCCCATTTCTTCTCTGCCACCTGTCTGGAGAGGTGTTCCAACGAGACAGGGGCCATACGTCTCGGTCAATTGTCGGTGGTGAGCCATCAGTAGCAATTTTTGCCCATTGGTCTGCATTAGGGAGGTTCTCAAAAGTAGTGGGCACTACAAACGCCCTAGCAGGGGTGATTAATTAGGAATGGCTAGTTCAAGTTGTGAGAGGTAATGACAGTGGTAGTTTTGGAGGTTTAGCGGTTTTGCAGTTGTCGTCTGAACGATAGAAAAAATTTTCTTTAGCCCCATCGCAGAATCATCCACCCCCGGATCCAGAGTCCGCGACACCATCTGCCCGAATCCACCTGCCCGAACCCACTCGCCCGAATCCACCTGCGCGAATCCACCTGCCCGACGCCTGCCCGTCCTTGATCACCTGTGTAGGCCCGCATAGGAGAGCAGCTACTGTTGAAGATTACCCGATCACCGTCCCTTTTTAGAGACTTCACAAGTAGAAAGGGAGAGAGAAAAGAGGGAGACGGAATGAGATGATTTGATCGTTGACGCGTAATGGAACAGCTCAGACAGGCGCGTCAAGTCTTTTTCTATGAGAAAAGGTCTACAATGCCAGAACATACGCTAAAAAAGTCCACAATGCCACAACGGTTCCACCATGCCAGATTTTAGTAAGGAATTTCTCGGCTCGGAATATTGCGGGTAAGGCAGGTAGAGTAT
>Ga0307508_10002673_pt1 | contig 18666 bp, 24 predicted proteins | sample 9_EM_MG_FD_203089 | JGI IMG/M metagenome (GOLD analysis project Ga0307508, IMG submission 203089) | Populus trichocarpa ectomycorrhiza microbial communities from riparian zone in the Pacific Northwest, United States - 9_EM | ecosystem: Host-associated > Plants > Roots > Unclassified | place... | reverse complement strand
CGTTACGTGAATTAACCTCCTCCTACGTGCCATACCTCATCCCGCCCCGCATCACCGGTCGCCCATACCCTACCTTGTTTTGCCGCCGAACATTTTGCCGTCTCTTGCACACCTGCCTGCCCCTCTGACTGCCCCAATCGCTTTGCGCCCCTGCAGCCTCAGTCCTTTTCCCGAAGACTTCCTCGACTGCACATTACATCTGGAATATCAACGATGGCCCGACCACGTGGTAAAAAATCGGAACCATATCGCCAGAACCAATGTACCAAGAGCCAGGAGACTATCAAAAGCCGAGAGGTAGCACCACATGAGTCGGCGGAATCAGATCATTACTCCCACCACCGTGAAGTAAATGAGGACACTGAGTCCATGGAAGAGGTACTCGACGAAGAGTCAATCCCTGATGTCTTTAAAGGTCGGAAGAAGGCACGTTCCAGTCACATTTGGCAGTCTGAAAATGGAGAAGAATACACATTTCCAGGCATTACACGATGGAAGTGTCTGAGATGTAAGTTTCCCAGAATTGACAATTGCGACAAACTGTTATAACTGACCTTGACACTCACAATTAGGCCCCAAATTGACTACGTTTTCCATCAAGACGACGAAGAACGCCATCGAACACCTCCGTTCAAAACACAACATCGGCCCTGGAGGCCTCATCTCTGGTGGACCTACCTCCTCACAGCAGACGATCCAGCAGGCCTTTGGAAGATCAATACCGCGAATCATTTTCAACCACGACGTATTCAAGGATCTGCTACTTCGATGGATCGTGGATGGAAACATTAGCTTTCGGATGTGCGAATTATCCTCCTTCCGGACTCTTTGCACATATCTTGCAGCGTGCCAGCCTGATTACTCCGGTATCTACCGTGCTCTACCGAAGAGCGGAAACGCTATCAAACGCTACCTATTGACATGGTATGAAGAGATGCGTCAGGAAGTTAGGGCTAAGCTTCACACAACTAGTGTCAAGATTCACTTTTCATTTGACATGTGGAGTGGCCCAAATCGTCACGCCTATCAGGCAGTAGTGGCACACTGGATGGACCAAGATGGTCAGCTGCATGCTTCCCTTCTTTCTCTACATCGTTTTGAGGGAGCCCATAACGGATTCAACCAGGCAGATCACATCTGGCGTACCATCGAAGACTACGAAATTGCACCGTTCGTGGGCATGTTTAATGTCGATAATGCCACCAATAATGATACCGCCCTTACCGAGATAGCCAGCCGGCTACGTCGATCAGGCCACGAGTCATTTAATCCTGTCGAGGCACGTCTTCGGTGTTTCGGCCATGTTTTGAATCTTGCAGTGAAGGCCATCCTCTGGGGAAAGGAGATTGAGGCATTTGACCTTAATCATCGAGATGCACAGAGGGAGTTGGGCATCTTGAATGAGTGGCAGCGTAAGGGACCACTCAAGAAACTCCACAACGTTGTCACGTACATCCTGAAGACCCCTCAACGTCGCGACGCATTTGAGTCTGTGGATGCTGAATGCGCTGTGTGAGGAGGATCTTTTGTAGCGAAGTGTTCGAGAGATGTATGCAAATGTCCTGTATATAACACACCACAACTCCACTCAAAGTCCGTATTGAATTACAGCGAATCATATATGCCCTAAAGCAATAAAATTTGCTGCTGGACAACGCAAGCCGGCGGTGAGGCCTCGCGGAGTGAGTACAGCAAGTTTTTGGGGGCAGCTTGGCAGACGTCTGCAGACGTCTGCAGACCGTCCAGACCTACCACGGGCAGGTCGGGCTCAGACCCGACTTGACCTTGGGTCGGTCTGTGTACATCCTGACCAGACCAGACCGGACCTCAAATTGCTCCGGACTGGTCTAGTGAGAAAAGAGACGGGCCGTCTCTTTTCTCACCTCTGCCTACAGACTTTTCTACTGCATCTTCCAGCGCTTGCAGTTCTTGAACTGGTGCTCTCGAGTCTGTTCATTGTACTGGCACCATCCGCTTTCCGCCGTGTCCGCATCCTTCTACCATTTCAAAATTCAACTTTAGCCCAGTACGGCAGTGGCCAGTCTTCATCTGCTGGAACCGCGCTGCCATACTCTGGCCACCTCTCCATTTGGGCGCTGCTTCTTCATCCAGTATTTCTTCGCATTGACCCTTTCCTTCGACCAGTTCCAGGCTTCGTCCCACTTCTTCTCCGAGATCTCGCACATAAGGTCGGCCAGGGATCTGGGAGGGGGCATCCACCTTGCCCCATACAGATACCCATACCTCAGCCACTCCACCCCCCGCGCATCTGGCTCCTCCGCTTTTTGTTTCGCCCACTCGTTCGCCTTCTCGTTGCCCTCTACTCCTTTCTGGGCTGGGAGCCACCATATCTCTATGCGCACATCTGGTCTGGCTGCTCTCAGGGTGGCTATCCACCTCCTTGCCTGCACGGCATACTTCTGTCCAGGGCCTGGCTCTTCGGCCACAAGTCTGCACATAGCGGCCTGCGTATCCGTAAACACTAGTGTTGGAGGTTATGGCCTTGCTGAATTGCTTTACTTGCGAGGGCAATATAGAACTTCACAGAGATGGGAGAGATGAGATCCTTTCTCCGTGAGACGAGACTTCGGATGGAACAGGAGTTGTGGGGACAGTCGTCTTCGGCTTGTATGTATCTACAAAGTCTCGCACTGCTCGCTCGCCGCTATACTACAGCTATGCTTGGTGCCCAGACTATCCTAGTCGCTGACTCTCTCAGCGCCTGCCTCCGGCGCCGTGTCTCCCGCGCCGTGCCTCCAGCGCCGAGAAGTCTTTCCAACATCCAACACACCCCCTCTTCTCACGCTGAGACTTTCTAAGAGACCAAATGCAAAGAGCAAAAATGCAGGACATCCATTACCCGATTCCCGTCAACCTCATTAAAACCTGTACAGTGAAAACCCTGTGGGAAAAAAGCATCTGCAATCAGGAAAAAGAGTGCCGACACCAACAATACCAAAGTCAGATCAAATCAAATCAATCTGATCGCGGCCGTTTCCATGGCTGTTGTTGGAATATAGGGACCGATAAGGACGAAGATAGTGAATTAGATTGATTGATACATAGTCGAAGGCAGAACATTCTCTCTATATACAATGGGATTCAGGGGAAAAAGGCGGAAGACCGTCTCCCGAGCCGGTGCTCGGAGACTCGGGTAGCCGTCATCTCCGGACTTGTCGTCTCCGGTCCGTCATCTCCGGACGCCCATTATTCTGACTGCTGTTACCAGTGCCGCGCATTTCCGCAACTTGATGCCTGATACAGTCGAGCACCTCGCTCCCGGCGAGTCCCAATGGCTGTGGTTCGCAAATATTATTCTCTCCAGCCGCAATTTGTGGGGTTTTGTTGGTCATACTGTAGCGAATTTTCTTTGGCAGGGTTTCTGGGTACTTGAGTGTCAGAATAATGGGCGCCTGGAGATGACGGCTGCCTGAGTCTGCAAACACCCGCACCGGAGACAGTATTCCGTCCTTTCCCCCTGACGAGTCCCTGAGGCCCGTTGCATATAGAGAGAATGTTCTGCCTTCGACTATGTATCATCAATCCAATTCGATATTTTCATCTCTAACGATCCCTGTATTCCAACATTGAGTTTTCAAGTTTTCGAGTTTTTGGGTTTTGAGGTTTCTGGCGTTCACAAGTTTCAATAACGTGACCATTTCGGGTTTTGATCCTTCATGTTCCTACGCGCGGCCGTACGCCATCGGAAAATCCAACCAGCACTTCATAAGGCGACTGGACAGGGTTGCAGAAAGGAAACCGAGTGGCGGGGAACGAGCGAGTAACGAGTGGGAATACGCAGAGCGCCACTATCAGAAGATGCTGGTGCGAGTCTACACCGAACGCAAAGATGAAGAACCATGTACTCCCCCGCGTAAAGAGTATCTGCAAGAACAAAAAAGACCTGAGCAGGCAAACGAACACTAAGCCGGAGGAAACATGGCCCCTTTGCCGGTGGGGTACCAACCATGAAGACCAACAAAAAAATGCTCAAATAGAGTACACATTCAGAAAAATGAAAAGAAACTTCAAGCACAGCGCCGTGCACCCGAAGACAGAAAAGAACAGAAAAATCCTCACTGGCGCTAATTCGAGAAGGACGAAAAGAGAATGCTCACTCCCGCAGGGCAGTGATCAGAAAAATGAACACACCAGATTGCACTGCTCTACGGTTCCATTGTAGCAGCTTGCCCTCCCTCGTTGTTTGCATCTGTCCGTGAGAAGATACGTCGCAGACTATTGCGAAACCATACGCCACCCCAGACGATCCCCACTGATCCGCGCACGATAAGAACCCTGACGAATGAGTTGCAAAGGCCAAGACAGCTGGTTGGTATCCTGCGGTCACAGACGAGGTCCGGCGGGCAAAGACCCATGCTAATGAGGCCACTGAAGGTGGCAAACCACGAGCCACAGTAGTAGACAATCGGCGGTAAAGCAGGTAACCGCTCAGCATGGGTTAGCCTTAGAAAGTTCATCTTCGGCATGGGTACGTACCGACGAGTCCCCCTTCATCTTCAAGTGGAGGATCTCAACGTAAATTGACATGCCGATCATCCCCATGGGCGAGAACTGGGCGCCAGTGGCCGCTCGAAGGGATTCTCCGTCGAAGTCCCATTCGTTGTAGATACGCCTGATCTGCTCGGGTTGGCTTTCAATATAACCGTGCTCCGCCATGCACATTACATGAAGTGCGAAATTGCGAGTTTCGGTAATCGATGCGGACGCCGGAGGAAGGGATTGCGGGGGCGCGTGGCGAACCGCAAGCTCCTAGGCCAGCACATTAGAGACAGATCGCGACGCGGGCGTAGGGTTTTTACCGGTTCCAGGGGTAGCAGCGGCGACTGTTCGACGGCGTCCTACAAAAATTGAGTTAGATTGTGCTCGTTTGAGGCAATTTGGGAATGATGTACAGTGTTCGCGCCAGTAAGGCCATCTGGACTACGTTCACGGCTCTCCTCCTGATGATGTCCGACGGCGACCGGCGTTTCCTGCAACTCCCGCATTAGAATCATCTAGCTTACTCAAGTATGGACATAGGGATCTGTAAACCGGTGGCGGCGCAGACAGAGCTTGTGCCGGATTTTCCGATGGCTCGTTCGAGGAAGGGTCGGCGAGCGGCATTTCCTGCTTGTCACATGCGTTAGAAACATCTAGTTGAATTAAATACGGAGATGGGGATTATTGTACTGTCGCAATGAGGGGAATACGGGCGAGAGGGACATCTTGGGAGGCGCTCATTTCGGTAACTCAGAGACGGCGAACGGGCTGTGGCTAGCGAGTGTATTGAAAGCTGTAACGAGGGAGAAGGACAGCAGAAACATCGGACACTATTTAAACCTTTCGAGTGTCGTACAGTGTTGGCCGACCTGCCAACTCGGGAGTGGGCAAATTTGCGCCGTCGCTGCAGCCAATGCTGTATCTGGCAAACTGTACCTACCCCGTTTCGTCCAACAGCAACAAACACCGTGCATCTTTGCCATACCGTACACTTGGCAGGGCGTGGTATTTCCTGTTCCTACTTGTCGCTGCTGCGCTTCGGGTATGGCGTTGCTGCACGTCATTTGTTGGACATGGACGAAACTGGGTGGCTAGAGTTTGCCGAGGTAGAAACAGCGAAAGAGGAAGTCTGTCTGACCGGATACGGCGACGGAGACACTCCATCTGATGCAGTGTTGGCGAAAGGCGGCCGACACCCAATCGGGAATGGTGCGGTGCAGCAGCGGGTTGTGGGATCATTTGGCCGCTATATCTTCGGAGCAGTCATGGCCGGGGATATGGCGATATCTCGCGGGAGGAGGCTCTGACGATCTGAGGATCTGACGATCTGACGATCAATCTGAGGATCCGAGACTCTGAGGATCTGACAATTCGAGGGCCGAGGATCGGAGGACTAGCGTGGGCCGAAGAGCGAACTGGATTCGGAGAAGGGAGGGTCCTCTTTTGTTCTTCGTACAGACAGTCATAGACACACTCCTACTGAGGGGTTAGTCAGCACAAGACCCTCTTAAGTGAGTGGTTGAGCGAGATAGCTCCGTACCCGGTACCTCGCACTCAGTAGTAGGGTCATGAATCACACTCTTCGTCTTCACCATTTCTATTTCCCCCCCCCCCTCCCTATCATTATAGTCTTCAGTATCCTGTCCATATCACACACTCACGGTCACAATACTATTTCTCTGTCTCCACCACTTCCTTTCCTCTTAGATTCGCTCCCGCATACGAGTCTAGTCTTCACTACCCGCTGAGTCGTCCATACGATAGAACTGTTAAAGATTGCCCAATCACCGTTCCTCTGAGAGTCTTCACACGAGCAGAGAGAGAGAGAGAGAGAAAGAGATTATGTTTGAACGAGATGATTTGATTGTTGACGGGTGATGAAATCGCCCGAGGTAGACGTAACGAGTATCTTATTCAATACTATGTAGAAGTATGTAAGAGTCTAGAAGAAAGAGTGCAAAAGACGCTATGGAAGAATGCCAAGCCGTCGTTACCAGGATCCCCTTGCCATTGCCGTTGCCATGGCGTTGCTCCCCACGGCGTTGCTGCCGCCGCCATTGCTGCGGTGTCGCTTCCGTCGGCGCGCCACACCGGAGCGGCGAGAAGCAATTCCAACACACCCCCTCTTCTCGTGCTCCGTACCAAACAGAAATCCACCAAATCAAGAACAATCCCATTAAATCCTCGTCGACCTCATTAAAACCTCTGCAGTGAAAACCTCGTGGGAAAAACACTTGCTAGTAGGAAAAAGAGTGCCGACTCACGCTTGCCGACAGGATGCAAGAACATGCTCAACAAAGAAACCTTCTTTCCTCTTCCAATTCCTTATCACCCGCACCCCCTTTTCTTCGCCAAAGAACCACACCCCCTTTTCCTTTTCGAGATCGGCGTCATTCATCGTATTCGGGTCCTCCGTCGTCGGGGCCGAATGGAGTGAGACCGGTGAGTTGCAATAGTCGTTCGTGTCGGGGAACCGCAAGAGGTTTCGTCAGCAGATCGGCAGGATTAGACTTTGAGGTAACGTATTGGAACTTACCTGCGCCTTTCATCTGTTCGTCGTAAACATGGTGATATTTTATGTCAATGTGTTTTGACTTTTGCCGTATGACTCCCGAGGTAATCAATTTGATGGCGCCTTGGTTGTCGCATCCGATCGGTACCGGTCCATCAACAATCTTTACTGCCATTCCTTCTGCTGCCTCCTTCATCATACGCCTGAGCCAGAGGCTTTCCCAGGTGGCGTGCGAACAGGCAATATATTCGGCCTCAAGTGTTCAGAGTGCCATGACGCTCTGAGACTTGGCTTGCCAATGAATCAGTCCGGACATGACGAGTTCTTCGTTGGCATTGGTGTGTCCCAGACCAAACACACATCCTCCGACCGATTTGCGAGTCGGAAGGTTTCCTGCCCAATCTGAGTTGGTATATCCGATAATGTTGATGGAGGGTGAGTTGTGAGGTGATTGTGGGTACGAAGTGAGCCGTCGGTAATGAATTCGAAATTCGGTAGTAGACTTCAGGTGTCAGAGTACTCTCGTTGCTGCCGTTGCATGCATTTCGAGAGGTTGGACATTGTACCGGCTCAGGGCGGTTACGCTGAAGGCGATATCCGGTCGACTTCCGAGTGCCGCATACATGAGTGATCCAACCATTGAGAGATATTCCACCTATGGGGGGCACATTCCCCATCCAATTAGATCTGGCGACGCACTTCAAATTCCGATCTAAGTTGATCGTAGCCACTCTGGCGGCCGCCAGCGCCGCCAATACCGGCAGGTAAAGTGACAATACCAGTCGGTATTATGCAGTACTACTGTCGCGCTGGATTTTCGCTGCGGTAAAATCATGTACAGCGACCAAAAATTTCCGGGTTTTTTTTTTCGAATTTCGTCCGGACCCTGGGCGGTACTGGATAATACTTTTCATTACTTCATCGTTTTGCAGCTTTAATAATTTTTCCGGTTGTACCGTGCCGTATGTGCCCATAGCTGACTATACCGTACACTCACTCTGAAATTGCGGGTATCGTCCAGTAAAGTACATTACCAACAACTACCCATGAACTGATAGCAGCATCACATATACCGCTACATACTGTGGCGGGACTCTATGGTAATGTCTATTACCGGTGTCAGGTCAGATTCTGCTGCGGTAATGTCTAGTACTGCGACCAAAAATTCAAGGGTTTTTTTTTTTTGGAATTTCGTCCGAGCCTTGCACCGTACTGTATAATACTTTTCATTACTTCATCGTTTTGCAGCTTTAATAATTTTTCCTGTTGTACTGTGCCGTATGTGCCCATAGCTGGCTATACCGTACACGCACTCTGAAATTGCGGGTATCGTCCAGTAAAGTAGATTACCAACTACCCATGAACTGATAGCAGCATCACGTATACCGCTACATACTGTGGCGGTACTCTATGTTAATGTCTATTACTGGTGTCAGGTCAGATTCTGCTGCGTTAATGTCTAGTACCGTGACCAAAAATTCAAGGGTTTTTTTTTTTGGGAATTTCGTCCGAGCCTTGCTCGGTACTGAATAATACTTTTCATTACTTCATCGTTTTGCAGCTTTAATAATTTCTCCTGTTGTACCGTGCCGTATGTGCTCATAGCTGACTATACCGTACACGCACTCTGAAATTGCGGGTATCGTCCTGTAAAGTACATTACCAACAACTACCCATGAACTGATAGCAGCATCACATATAGCGCTACATACTGTGGCGGTACTCTATGGTAATGTCTATTACCGGTGTCAGGTCAGATTCTGCTGCGGTAATGTCTAGTACCGCGACCAAAAATTCAAGGGTTTCTTGAATTCCATCCACGCCTTGTCCCATTCATCTGCTTTAATAATTGAGCGAGTTGTCAAGCCCTGTAGTCGTCTATACTTGGGCATACAGATATAAAATTTGGGAAGTTATATGCACGGTGTTATAATGCCACCTACAGTGTATTTTCATTCTGTACCCGCTTTTTACTAATTCTTCACAGTCAGGTGGTATATTCTTTTGCAGATGTTACTTTTGCTTTGACCCTTACTCTTTGTCACGCGAATGGGGACAAGAAAGAAGAGAAGAAGAAAGTCATGTCCTTCTATCTACGAGCGGGAGGAGCTTGCTTCTTATATACCCATTGCCAAGCCCTTCCTGCGCAGTCACTCTTCTGCTTTCGGCGGTGTGCAGCTCAGCGCCAACCGGCCCGCTGTCCTCCGGCAAGGTGCCGTTCCGGTGAGGTGCCGTTCCGGTGAGGTGCCGTTCCGGTGAGGTGCTGTTTCGGCATGCTGCCCTCCGGCAACGTGCCACCGTGAGCAAACATGCGCTGTATGACACCATCCCATGTACCCATACTGGCTTAGGGTCACAATCGCCCCAAACTTTGGATTCCACCCTCGGGGTCCCCCAAAAACAAGAACAGAAACAACATGGTCCAGACATAACAGGAAAACTAGCAAGGCGAACAAAATCCATCACATGTAACAAGTAAAAAAGAAGCAAATTGCAGCAAAGAACAATATTGTGGAACAGAAACAAATTGCAGAAAAAAACAAATTTTTCAGAAAAACCTGGGCTTTTTATCAGCGAGCCTCCATCCCATCGAATTCTTTTCTCATTTTGATGCTTACTAGTTGGCGATCGCTTGCCGGGCGTTCGGGAAGTCGTTGCCAGAGTACCAAGAGTCCCATTCTGGACCGTAACCCTTCCACCGGACGAGGAACTCGGTCTTCTTTTTGCGGCCTCGCTTCGTGGAACGTTTGCAAACAATTGCGTCGATCTCCCATTCTGGCTCACTTGCAGGTCCCGCCACTGGGGCTACATCATTCGTCGCCACTGGTCGCTCGTATGGATCAGAGCCTGGAACCGGAGCGGGTTCCTAATGTATGACTGAAATCACTGGGTGGATTCCATAGTGTGGTGGAAGTTGCAATATGTATGCCTTGCCCTTTCCGACGATCCCAAGGATTCTGAAGGGGCATGCGTTGTTGGGCCAGCTTGTGCTTACGCGTGGATGGAATTAAGTACCCAGCACCGAGACCGAGAAAAGCATAACCGGTGGAAAAGTCCAGTACGGTTCGCTTTGCGTCGTACTGCTTAGTCATCGCCCTCTGTGTGATTGCAATAGCGGTTGCTGCTTCCTCTTGGGCAAACATGCGGAGCTCGTGCAATGGAATTGCCGCGGCTGGTATTGGCAGAGGAACCATGGATACCTCGAGTGCAGTCCGAAGCTTTTTTCCATATATCAGCTCATTCGGTGACTTTTTAGTCAATGCTGCTTCCATGTTGTTGCAGGCAGTCTATAGCGGAAGGAGCTTGTTCAACCAATCGGACTGGCTGCTATTCACCAAGTAGCGTAGCATGACTTCCAGCGTCTGATTGGTTCTCTGTGACTGCCCATCTGCGTTCGGGTGATAGGCTGTCGTGGTAAGGCTCTATATGCCCGCACGAGAGAGTAGCGCTTGCCATAACCCAGAGAGGAAGCGCTTATCTCGGTCGGAGATGATAGTACAGGGGAAACCCCAGCCGTTCAAAACTACGTCTTCGTAAAAATGCTTCGACCAATCAACTGCGGACCAATCCTTTCTGCTGGGAATAAAGTGTACGGCTTTGCTGAATTTGTCTGTCACGGTCATTATTGTATCGAAAAGATCGCCATATCCTTCACGACTGCATGGCGGCCGGTCCGTTATGAGATTTATCGTGATTGTGTCAAATGGTTCCGATGGTGACACTATTGGTGACAACTTCACGTATGGCTTATGACATGCTAGCTTGTTCACCAAACAAGCAGGGCAGTGAGCGAGATAGGTGGCGATATCTTTTGCCATCGACGGCCAGTAGAAACCAGCAAGGCGCTTGTAGGTTCGGTAGAAACCGCAATGCGTTTCGTCGTGTGCAGTTGACAGTTGCTGCTTACGTAATTCCTGGCTGCTGAGCACCAGGCGTAAACGCCTATCCCTGGGGTCGATGAGATAAAGAAGCCCATCACGTAGTGCGTACTGACAGGCGCCGGGGATTGTAAGCGCCTCTAGCTGCGGATCATGAACACCCTCAAGCCTGAGTGTGTTAAAAATAGCTCTCATACACTGCGAGTTCTGGGTTACCGTGCGGAGCTGATCCATATATGCTGGGGACAACTCAACCCCCATTCCTTCCATTACGTTGGTGACGTTCCCCAGCAGCGCATCCTTACAGGATTTCTTCGTAGGTGTGCTACTGGCGGTGGCGGCTGCAACTGTGGCGGCTTTTGCTTGTTCCTGTACTTCGCGTGCTTGCTTTCCTCCGAGTCAAGTCACAGCGAAGCATTCTTTTACTTCGAATTCTTCCATCTCCGGTCTGGCGTCCAATTTCCTGGCCCAGGTACGCAACTGTTCAGCTCGTGAAGTGATCTCGTAGCGTAGTCTTGACAGCGCGTCAGGACATTCCAAGTCGGCGCCTTTGCTGTACACCACACGCATGTGATCCCTGTAGTGATCCAGGTAGATCGCCCACGAATGGAGTCTCAAACTGGATCTGTCAGTGGATGTGGTGTCGAGGCCCTGCATCTTGCACAGGGCGACGTTACTGTGGTGATCGGTGACGAAAGTAACAAATGCTCGTTCCATATATGGGCGCATATGCTTGGCTGCCCACACAAGCCCTGACATCTCCAAATGCGTTGGCCAGTATCTGGTTTCTGCATCTGTCAATGGTTTCGACATAAAATGCAAGGGAACCAAGCGGTTCTTAGAGTATACTTGCGGATCGCCAGTAAGCTGATACGCGGCCAGGCCGGTTCCGTACTCCTTTGACAAATCAACCACTGCGTATATCGGGAGATCATCAACCACGTGATACAGGTGGGGACGGGATGCAAGTGCGTTTTTCACATCGTCGTACGCTTGGACCAGCCTTGCGTCGGTAGGTTCGGTTGTTCGGGCCGCATAATCCTTTCTGCCAGGTGACGTCGGTGGTGCACCTTTTAGCAGGTGTGTTTTGCATGCCTGGGGCTGAGCTATTCGCTGGGCGTAGTATGGGATCAGGTGACGATTCCAGTTCGTAAGGCCAATAAAATACTCTAGCTGTGACAGTGTTGCGGGATAGGGGATGTTTTGCACCGTATCTGCTTTGGGTTCTGCTGTGGTCAGCCCGAGCCGATCGACAAGATAGCCGAGAATCTCCAGGGAATGGAATCTCAAGAAGCACTTTTTCACCTTGAGCGTGATGCCCAGATTCCCGAGTATACTGAATACTTCGTCGACGATCCTGAGGAAATCCGCAAACGATGGTGCGTACATCACTATGTCATCAACGTAACAGGATGCTCCTCGCCAACACAATCGCTGAATCAGCCTCACATCCATCAGGCGCTGCTGGTGCTGGACCGAGGTTTTTCCACCCATTATGGATACGTTGAAAACTTCTCTGCCCCTGTGGGTAGATATGGCTGTACGGTATCGATGGGCTGGGTGGATCAGACGCTGATAAAAGGCGGATGTGATGTCAGCTGATCCCAGCCAGTGCATACCTTGCATTGCCTGGATGACCTCCTCCTGGCACGGCAGTGGATATGTGTCGCCGATCATTGCTGCATTCAATTTGCGCATGTCGACGACCGGCCAAGCCTTGGTGCCGCGATAAACAACGAACACCTTCAGATCCCATGGGCTTGGTTTGTCCAACGCAGCCATTCGTCCATATTCTCGATTCAAATCGAATTGTTCGTCGAGAGCTGCATGCCCACGCGTGGTTAGGCGATACAGCCCGGTTGGCTTGAGGCTGACTTCAAGCTCCGGTGGTACTTCGATTCGTAGCCAGTCTTCCTCGGGTTCCCTCACACATCCCATGATATCGTTGAAGATACTACGGTGCCTCCAGACAAGTCTTCGCAGTGCGGCAATCTGAGCGGAGGAAATGTCGTCTTCTGTATTAATGACAACTTGCTCCCATGTAGACGTAGCCTTGTCGGGGGCCTTGATGTACGTTGGAAGCTCGTGTTCGTGTCGAGGCACGTACTACTGAAGGAGCCACTGTGGAATCTCGAAGGATTCGCTAGCACAGGAATGTTCTCCATCTGGTATGGTCTGGGTGGAAAGAGTAGGTACGGGCCGTGGCCTGGGCTCGCTTCGAAGGGCGTCATGAAGATCGTGGTCAGGGGCATCGGAAACGGTCAATCCGTCTGTCCGGTGGGGGTTGAAAACCTCTGTAGCAGTGAATGCTAATGAAGCTTTACGCGTAACCCCGAAGAGAACTTTAATGTCGTTCGATGCATCCGCGCACGCCAAACTTACTGAGGTCTCCCAGGAACGAACAAAACCGAGAACAGAACCCTTAAATATGGTGAGCGGTGTAGCTTCAAAGTTCGTGTATAGCAGTCCCTTCTGGTCGTACCGAACGACTGCATGGGGAGCTCCTGCACCGGTTAGTGCCGAATGGGTATGCAGCGGTGTGAACTGATAGTCCTGATTCCGTTCGAGGTACTCAGCCGAACTTGACGCCGACTACCGCGGAGGAACTGGCGGGTATGACTATACCTTCGGCGCAGCGTACAGGAATCCGGCTGTATTTTGAACCTGAGTACACCGTGATTTGGACGCAAACACCATCACAGGCACCGATACGTAGCCGGTTGGTTGAGTATAGCAGATAGAACTTTTCCGGCTTCATTATGTCGTACCCGATGAGCAGTGGAACGGAAAGCTTCTTGAATACATGGAAAGGCCTGACGAGTTGAGCGTATCGCCCGTCAGTTCCTTTCATGTAGATAGTGAGGAGAACCACGTGTGTCGCTGTGTATTCTGCTCCTCCTAGTCCTTCAACCACTCGGGGATGCGGCAATGGCAAGTGAGGCGTGTCGGGATACAGACGCAACTGTAGCTCGTCGTCGATTGCCGAATTGCCAAAACCCGAGTCGATACAGCTGACGTGCGGGTTGGTACCAGGCGTGACGTACCAGAATGCCTGGGCATAATGGAAATCGGCAAGGCCATCAGTTGGATCACCGGGAATGACGGCTTTGGATTCTACCACGACGGGACTTGCCCTTTCCAGCTGCAGACTGCCTGCTTGGCAGGGGTCACGTAAGTGCCTGTGCAACTTATTGTTTGACGTAAATCTAGCAGCGCAGTTTCTGCACGTAACTTTGGAAACCTAGGCTCCGCTTCCACTGGACTTGTGGGTGCCAAGGAAACCAAGACCCTTTTCTTCCCGGTAACGAATTGCGAAGTAGGCATTCTGGGCTTGGTCGTACTCCCTTTCGAGCTCCGTCTGGGGCTCGAGCTCATCAAAAGAAGGGGCAGTCAGGTCTATGTCCTCACCATCGCTATCTTCACGATCTACTGGTTCTGCGTAGTATGCTCGCTTGGTTCCATTATTCGAGCTCCTCTTACTTGAATACATTGCCAATCCCAATGCTCGCCATCCCCGCAGTCCGCGAAGTTCCTGCACTTCCGTAGACGATCTCGCGGCTGCTTAGTCGTGCGTGCAGAAAGACTGGAAATGCCTGAGTCTGAGCCGATGGCATCTCGAGCGCTTACAACAGTTGGTGCATTTGTGGGTGTGGAGGTTCCCTGCCTTGCGTCAGAAAAATGAGCGCGTCCACTAGTGGATTCGCGGAAGGGGGGACGGCGCATACTAGGACATGGCAGTGCCGACGGAATGTCACCTTCGCGTCTGGCTGAGTCCTGAAGTCGACTGACAGCACGTCTATATTCAGAGACGGAATTTCCACCTTCGGTAACGTACTTGTCGAGGTGCAGGTGAAGACTTGGTGCTCCTACGAGTCTGCAGTGAAGCTCTTCAACGATGTCGTCCTCATCAGTGATATTGGCCATGCACTGCAGGCGAAGCTTCTTGGCAATATACTCGGCAGGAGTACGACCCTGATTCCAACGGAATGTCTCGGCGCGTGCGGCTGACAGTCGGGTCGCGAGGTAAGGCATGAAATCTTACTCGATGATGGTAATCCAGTGCCGGCAACTTGCCCGGAGAAGCACTCGGTCGTGGTCTGACATCCCGGCGAGCCAATCTTCCGCAGGTGACCGTTTACAACAACGACGAAGGACGATGCGTGTACGCTCTTCGCCGTAATGTGAGACAGCATCACGGATAGAATCGATGAATCGTGAAGCGGCGTAGGAATCCGATTGATTCCTGGGCTCGAAGGTAGCCACATCACCCGGCTTCAGGGCTGGGGCTCCGGGCTCCTCACGAATCTGTTCGTTGGCGGGTGCATTGCGTATGCTGGCTAGCTCCGTCTGGACAGCATCGTGACGACGTTCCATTGCCATTGCGAGTTTGGCCATCTGAGTGGCGACATTATCCAGGGCCGGATTGGACTGCGGCGGCGGCTGCAGGGGATATGGTAGCGGCATGTATGGCTGGGGAGCGTAATGTGTCGGCATGTACAGCTGGGGGGCGTGCCATAGCGGTGCGTATTGTGCGTATTGTTGCTGTGGCTGCTGCGGCTGCGACGTGGGTGGCGATGGCTGCGGCGGCAAATACTGCTGTGGCTGCTGCATCGGCAAGTACTGCGGTGGCTGTGGGGTAGATGGCGACTGCTGCATCAGCGAGTACTGCTGCGGCTGCTGTGTAGGCAAGTACTGCTGTGGCTGTGAGGTAGGTGGCAACTGCTGCTTCGGCGAGTACTGCTGCGGCTGCTGCATGGACAAGTACTGTTGCGGCTGTGGGGTAGATGGCGACTGCTGCATCGGCGAGTACTGCTGTGGCTGCGGCTGCCGCATGGGCACGTACTGCGGGAAAGGCAAGTACTGCTGCGGCTGCTGTATGGGCAGAGGGGGCAGTGCCTGCTGCGGGAGCTCTTGCACCGCAGTCGTAGGAGAACGGGGCTGACCTCTGCCAGGAGTGCTTTCTATGGCATGGTGCATCACTCCTTCCATAACGTCATCTTCCTCGGAAGACGGTATGAGTGATGGCTGCCTGTAGCCATGACGGGCGAGCGGATCATACTGGCATGTGCCGGGACGAATGGGCCGCTTGCCACAAGCAACTTCTGACTGCGTAGCCCCAATTGCCAGCGGTGGTCTAGATACGTGTTCCTCTGTATCATCGTATTCACTGAGGGAGCCGGCTGGACTGCGCTCCCTTCGCTTCATTGAGGTGTCCCTGACAGACATCGAGTCTTCGAGTGAGTATCGGGCGGGTTGGTTATGGGAGTAGAGGGAGCCGTCCGAGTAGTATGTCAGAAGCTTCTGGGGCGGGGCGTCTGGCAACTCCGTAGAGCCGGCCTCAGACAAGACTGGACTTGCGGACTGGCGTGGTGAGGGAGTAGGTTCGGTGAGCTGAAGTCTTACCTTGCGCTTCTTGCTCGAGTTTTCGACTTGGACGGGATCGAGAACAGTACCGGGCGAACCTGGAACAGGATCAACTCCGGCCGGGATTTCGTAATGGACTTGCAAGTAGCGGGGCTGCTGATCGTAGGACCCAGACAGTCGTTTTCCCTGATGAACAGGTACTATAGACGGTCATTTTCCCTGATGAACAGGTACTATTGGCAATCTGTGCATCCTAGAATCCGATCCGCTCGTGTAGGGAACGAGGGCGCTGGCGTCCGCCGTGGCCTCTGGCTCGCCCTCTGGCTCCACCCCTTCCGTTTCCGTTTTCCCGAACAGGAGCGGTTTCGTTGGTTTCGTTGGTTCCCTGGTAGTACCCGTTGCACTGAGGCTGTCTGTTACACTGGGGCTGCCTGCCACGGTAGCTGAAAACTCCTCCGCGGTGGTTGAAACTTCCTCGATGGCGAGGTCGCTCTGCAGCGTGAAGATGTCTTGATGGCAAGCGGGTATTCTCAGTGTACTCGGGTATGTAACGGTCTGTGCTCTGCCTCTGTCGGTTCTCAGTTACGTAACTATCCCAGCCAATGACAGATGGAGTAGGAGAGCGTGGGGTCGGGATCGGCGCGTCAGCTAGTGTCTCCGAGTCCTCGCGAGAGCTCTCGGGAGAGGGGCACTCGGGAGAGGAGGATGGGCGCCTTGGGGTCGGTGGGGTATGATTGGCAGCGCGAGGGGACAGCAAGCATGGTCTCTGTCGGTAGCCGGAGGTGTCCCTCTGCGGCGAGCGGGAGCGTGAGCGAGAGTGGGATCGGTGGTGACTGGTGTGCTGATGGCTCTCTTGCTGCAGCGAATTGAAAGCTTGTAGCTGTGTCCGAGCGAGATCCAGAAAATCCTGATTCACTTGTGGGAGCCTATTAGCAAGCTGGTTCACCTGAGTAGATGTACGCCTCTGGTCTCGCTCTTGCTGGGTCAGTCGTGGCTGGCGCTGCTGGGACCTGCCGCTCATGGAGCGGACTGAGAGGGAAAAGGGTGTGGGGAGCGGGGGCGAGGGAGAAATTAGTGGTGGTGGGTATGGGGAGCGGGGGCGAGGGAGAAATCAGTTGTGGTAGGTGTGGGGAGCGGGGGCGAGGGAGAAATTAGTGGTGGTGGGTGTGGGGGGAGCAGGGAGCGGGGCGGAAGCTAGGACTCAGCGAAAAAATAGTTTTTTTTTGGTGGACTGGAATGGTCCTGGTGATCAATCGACTGGTTTCGGTGTTGCTACCAATTGTCACGCGAATGGGGACAAGAAAGAAGAGAAGAAGAAAGTCATGTCCTTCTATCTACGAGCGGGAGGAGCTTGCTTCTTATATACCCATTGCCAAGCCCTTCCTGCGCAGTCACTCTGCTGCTATCGTCGGTGTGTAGCTCAGTGCAAGCCGGCCCGCTGTCCTCCGGCAAGGTGCCGTTCCAGTGAGGTGCCATTCCGGTGAGGTGCCGTTCCGGTGAGGTGCTGTTTCCGCATGCTGTCCTCCGGCAACGTGCCACCGTGAGCAAACATGCAGCTGTATGACACCATCCCATGTACACATACTGGCTTAGGGTCACACTCTTCCTTCAACCCTACTACACAATATTATCTATCTGCACCAACCCAGCAACTTCTCACATCTCCACTACAAACGATAACGCCAGTTCTGTGGCACCCCTACGATGGCACTTCAATGTCACCCAGGAAGTTCCGAGAACATTCCTGAGTCGCCATCGCTTCCAACGCCTATTTGTACGTCCACTGCCCCATTCGGTAGAAGATCACCACCGTCATCTCCTCCCGATACTGCTGGATACGTCGCAGCCTCTCCACCGTATCCCAGCTTTGACCCTGATGCCGACCCTGCCAACACTGCACGGTGGTTGAAGAGGCTGTTGGATATGCGGAATGCCAGCTCGCCTCAGCCTTCCAGGATATCTTCCTCACCGTTGTCTCCCGCTATGGATCGTGTGTTGTCTGCTGCTGTATGAGACCCTAAGCGCAGCTACTCGCTTGATACATACGCCAATGAAGTCACCGACTCTTATGGTATGGACACAGTTGACAGGCAGGAGGACTCGCAGGTTGGTAACAATGTGGAGTGGGCCGACTGTGATGAAGAGCAGCCTGAGAATCGGGTCAACTCCAAATACCGTCTGCGGTATACTCAACTTCAACGGATGATCATTGTTGTAACGGCGGCGGTTCTCCAAGGTACTCGAGTGAGTTCTGGTGACTCCAGCGAGAGCGGGAGCGGAAGCGGGGGGGGGGGGAACGGGAACGGGAACGCGAATGGAACGGGAACGGGAAGGGAACGGGAACGGGAACGGGAACGGGAACGTCAACGGACGTTTCGACAGAGACGGACAGCGTCAGACGGACGTGTCGGA
>Ga0307508_10002672_pt1 | contig 18672 bp, 18 predicted proteins | sample 9_EM_MG_FD_203089 | JGI IMG/M metagenome (GOLD analysis project Ga0307508, IMG submission 203089) | Populus trichocarpa ectomycorrhiza microbial communities from riparian zone in the Pacific Northwest, United States - 9_EM | ecosystem: Host-associated > Plants > Roots > Unclassified | place... | reverse complement strand
CTCTTTCCAAGATCGAGACATCCGGAGCGAGGTGACGACACTCTTTCCAAGATCGAGACATCCGAAGCGAGGTGCCGGCATCAACAACGAAATCAAACAACCAAACCCAAATCGAGCGCCGGGACCTACGCCGTGACAACCAACGCCGAGCGAGCCAACACCGAAACCTAACACGATAACAATTGGGACATCCCCGCCAATGCTACCACCACGCACGGATGGAATACCCCTCCACCAGCACCTTCACCCCCACTGTCCACTGGGGGACAGCCGCGCGCCAACGACCATGCCTCCCTATCGGGACCGCCTGCTACGACGATTACTGTGGCGCTCACCGCCAGATGAAATATGACAACTACTACCCGCAACGAGGAAATGACCGCCACCGGCGCAACCACCGGCCCTGCAGCTGTCCCCACACCCATCCATTCGAATTAGCGGAGGTAATCCGCAACCAACACCTAAACCCACGCAAAGCCTGTGCAGACTGGCAGAAGGGAAAGCGGGTCTGCCCCGAATGCCGGTTCCTTGTCAACATGGAAAACCACCACCTCCGCTGCAGTGCCGCTGCACCGCGGAACCCCCTGGCCGACGTCACGCCACCGCAGAAAGACCAGGAGGCCGCTCTGGCAGGGCATGCTCCCGACCCTGCCACCGATCCCATTGCTGTGGCAACCATGACCACCGCATTACAGGATGAACAACTCACCCTCCTGGGAGAAATCGTCACCATGATACATCAAACAACCACCCGGGATGCCCGCCGCAACCACGTCCTACACCAGACGCTCGCCCAGCGGATGAACGAGTTCCACGACGCAGACCAACAGCAACTCCAGCAGATGACCAACACCCTGGGAGCCATCATCACCGAACAACAGCGAATGAACGAACAACTCCAAGCCCGGTAGCAGGCTAGCCGGCCAGTCCGCATCTACCGCACCCCCATCCGCCGCCGGACCCCGAAGACCCGACATGACCTCGCCGGAGCTTCGGTCTGGACAGGGGACGTACTGTCACGAACCTGGCGCAACAGGCTCCTTGGCGCCGGCGCCGGTGCCACTCTCACGCTTGTCGCCCTGTGGCTCGTCCTCGTTTCCGCTGGTGAAGCCGCGGTCATCCTGAACACTTAGGCGCCTCGACCGATCTCCGCCATATCGCACTGGTAGCAATATCCCCAACCGCTGGCTGGTCTAGACCTCTCTCCTTCGTCTCCATTATGTTACTTGTGCGTCCTTCTCCTGTCATCATTATGTATGTCGTTTCCTGTTGATTATGCTTGCGCGTCCATTCTCCTGTCCGCTACGTTTGTTGTCTCCCGTTGATGAAGCTTGCACGTCCTGTTCCCTGTTCCCTTCCTTTACTGCTTGCGCGTCCTTTCTCCTATTGCCGCGAGTAGAGTGTTGGCCACGCGGCGGCCGCGTACGATCATGTGTTTTCCTTGGTCACGGCGATCGAGTCATGATGTTAGACGAAGGAACTCTGTCAGTCTTGCGGGCAAGCTGTGATTCCACAGAGGGAAGGAAAAGTATAAAGGAAGGGCGCGGTAGCTAGTCTGGAGATTCTTCTCCACGCAATCTATTATCTCTCTCCACAGACCTACCTCTCTCTACCCGTGAACCGGCGCTGCGACCACCACCCCCGAGAAGAACAACGAGCCCACGCAAGGCATGTGAGAAGACCGCGACGAGAGCACGCCAGGCGTGACGGATACCGTGAGAACAACGAGCCCACGCAAGGCGTGTGAGAAGACTGCAACGAGACCATGCCAGGCGTGACGGTTACCGCGAGAACAACGAGCCCACGCAAGGCGTGTGAGAAGACCGCGACAAGAACACGCTGGGCATGACAGATACCGCGAGACTACGAGCGGCGCGTGAGTACACCGGAAGGGTGACTATGAGATTGCCCCGAAGAAACCGACCCTATGTTACCGGTCGAGCAGCACGGAGTAGTCAAGGCAGGATCTTGACATCGTGGTAATCTCGTTTCTTCTAGTCTCTTCTCTCGTTGTCTCGGTATTCTTGTCACTTCTAGTCACTTCTTTCATCGTCTCGGTCTTCTTGTTTCTTGTCTCTTCTTTCATCTTCTCGGTCTTCTCTTTCTTCTTGTTTCTTCTTGTCGCTTCTTTCATTGTTACCACCATGGCGTCCTACCGGTAAGTGACCCAACACTCCTCAAATCCTCGCGAACGCTCAAACAATTCAATTGACTCTTCTAAATATCTATCCGTAACGTTCAAAGAATCAAATAAATCATTAGTAGCATGCACCTCCGACTCACAATCCGCAATAACATCCTTCTCAATGCTCAAAGCACTACTAAAATTTCTAGAAAGTATTCTACTGTAAGAAATATCCGTGACCTCCTCAAACCTCACCACCTTTGACCTCACCGGTCCTTTGCACCAATTCCCTACCTACGCCAAATCCTAGCAATCAAAAACCACTCCCAATTCTTCTGAAACCAAGCCGCTCCGATTCTCGCCACCATTCCGAGGCCCGGCACCTCATGGCAGACTCCATTTCCCGAGTCGTCGTCCTCTGAGTACTCTGCGTCATCATTTTTGCTTGACCCAGAGTCTGTGTCCAAAGCATCCATCTCATCAGAATCCTCATCGATGTCTGTCTTGGTCTTGGCGCTTGAGCTTTTATCTTCCGGTAGAGTATCCCACACAAGTCATTCCAAGACATCTTCAATTCATCGACCGATTCCTTATCCAAGCCAGATCCTTCCACTCCAGAGTCCACCATTCCAGTGCACAGTTGAGGGACGTCTCCCTTCTCTTAGAAAGACACCGACGACATCAGCAAAAAAATGGAAAGTTGAAGTATATTGCTTTTTTTACAGGTGAGACATAAATTTGAACTAATATTTCTTGAGGTTTCAGCTAAAAATAAACCACATATTTTTTTTCAAATCATTACAGGAGCAAAATATAACTTCTCCTCTTATGGGAGTTAGCGATGCTTACGGGAGCTACAGGAGCTACAGAAGCTCCGAAGGAATTCTTAAATTTTGTGCTGATGGAAGGTTCCATGGTGTATCGGTATCCGGCCACATTATGGATGTGATAAATGCTTGCTGTAGTCTCCCAGTGCTTATCTGCTTCATCCATCTTTGACCCAGGAGTAGCATGTATGAGGATCGACCAACTTGCTCTGGCAGGCAATAGCAATGGATTGACGCAGCCACTCCAGACCCTGTGACATCAAGATTCACGTAGTATTTGATTTCATGGAACGTAGAAGCGGCTGTTTTCCTAACTACATCTGTCTGCGGGCGTAAGATCAGGTCTATCCGGCGGGCTAGTGACAAAGATATCATATTTAGGACCGATCCTCCATCCACAAGGACGTGCTTTAGGATTCCTGCAGGGTGGTTCCCTCCTGCCTCAGTAACCCAGGCGTTCGTGTAAAAGTTGACGATCCTTCCCACAGACTCAGGCTAGGCTTTTCCCAGGTTTCCAGATCGATCGGCTGGGAACACCAGTTCGCTCAGGGACCCAAGTTTCTCCTTGACTTTCCGCTTCCTAGACGGCCGCTCCTGAACCAGTCTGTAAGATACTTCTTGTCGGGTAATAGGAGCCAACATGAAGTGCTGGCCATAGGTCAATCCTCGCACCTTGGGATCCCTCAGGGATGCCACGGTGTTGAATTTCGGTTGCCTTTTCATCATCCGAATAGGCTCGTGCTCTTTCAGAGGATGACGTTTCCTTGGGTTTTCGTGCAGATCGGCTGGGTTGACCATGGGAGGTATATCTAGCAAATCTTCTTCCGGAATTGCACGTCCTGGGGTCGCTCGGCCAATTCGTTTCAAGGTCGGTCATTTTGTCTGAGGCCGTTGCTACACAGCTTCTCTGTCCGAGACAGTTCGCTTCCGCTTATCGGCTTTCTTGGGGTCTACGCCTCCCACTGCAGAACGTCCTGATAATGCATGTCTTCCAAAGCTGATCTCAGCATACCAACATCCTGGGTCTTGATCATGCTGATAACAGCCGGTTCTTAGCCAATTTCTAGTCTCTATCCCAGTGCTCGTCTGTTGCTGCTATTTCGTTTTCGTTGCTGGGACATCCAGGATCCTTCATCCTGCTGTGGTTGTCTCTCACGCAGAAGATCTCAAATCTGTTGGCGAAGTTCCTCCACTTCCCATTGCATCGGGGTAGGATTCTCTCTAGCGGGTTCCTCAAGGTATCTCTCGTGGGGCACAAAAGATCAGCGCTCATACCTGGACGGATACTAACCCGGTGTCCGTTAGCAGCAGGCAGGCTGTAGGGCTGATTTCCGTTGATTCTCTCGATATTCTCAGCACAGATCTTAGATGACACCCTGGGCTTCCAACAACAGGACTCATAAAGGCCAGGGGTCTTACAGTTGTAGCCGACAATGTCTGGATTCCCAGCCATCCAGGCAGGATGCCCGGCCTCGATCAGATTTGTGTTTCCCGGTCTGGATCCTACCTGTCTGCTCTCCACCAGGTTGGCATGTCCATAGCCCAGTGGTTCTTGAATCTTGAGAATCCTCATTTCCTCTAGCGGGCACTGAATCTCTTCCATCTGCCTCTGGATGGCTTCTTGTTGTTTCTGGACTTCTTCTTTCTCTTTGCAAACGTCTTCCTCCTTCTGACGGATTTCTTCTTCTTTTCAGCAAGCTTTTTCTTCCATCTTCCGAGCTTCTTCTGCATTCTTCCAAGCTTCTTCTTCCTTCCTCCAAGCTTCTTCCATCTTCCTCTGAGCTTCCTCCTCCTTCATCTTCTGAAGGTCCAATAGCTTCTCTGAGGACTTCTCATTTCTTCTCACTTTTCACTTCTGCAGGCTCTTCCAGTGCTTCCGATTGTTACTCTTCCTTCTACGACGATCCCACTCATCATCACTGGAATCTGAATCCGAGTCCGACGAGTCATCCCGGTCGTCCGAATCATCATTGTCAAAACAGGCTGACCGTTGTCTGCCATACACTGGTTCTTCCTCGGTTCCAGCCAGGCCCTGGGCATAGGCCATGCACATCTCGAAGCGGATCTTCCCCTTTTGTTCTCTAACACCAGGGACCGAAATCAATTTCTTCCGGTTGACTCCATCCCGGATTTCTCGACAGAATGTAGACGTCAAACTCTCATACATGTCGTTCCGACCTTTACAGAGTCCTGCTAGCTTTTGCGTCCACTGGATATAACGCCGTAAGGTCTTGTTCGGTTTCTGTCGCAGGCCATCCATAGGATTCACATCGTCCTCGACACCAGTATCTCTCATTCTCCGATACCGGCAGTTCAGCCCGTCTTCAACAACTGTGGAGTTCACTTCCCACTCGCCATCCATAGTGACAATATATTCCTGAACTCTGCACGCGTAATGGGAGTAGATCAGAGTATTGTAGTCCATGTGTTGCTCCATATCTGACTTATACATCCCATTCGAAACCTTAAGCTCGATGTACCTTGAGACATTCTTCAAAAAGCGCTCAACATCCTCTCCTTCCTTGCCTCTGAACGTCTTGATGACCAAGTAACCCTCAGCGGCTGTCACGATGACGTTTGGAATTTTTGCAGCCTCCGTGACTATCCCGTTCTGAGTTCCAGCAGCTGTCGCCATTGTCAGTTCTTGGTTCGTGGTCGGGTCTTGAATTGTCGTCAGGTCTTGATTTGCGGTCATTTGGGTTTTCAATTCTTCGTGGTTCTACTGCTCCTGCAGTATGCTCGATCCGTTGTCTCCGCCAATCGACAGACTCCTCAATCCAGTGATGATTCTGTCTTCCAGCGATGACTTTCTGATTCGGCGAAGATGATCTCGCCTTGGGAACTCGTATTGCCCACGAGCTGTCTCTCTCATTCGTTCTGCTAAGCGTTCTGCTCGCAGCTGACGCCAATCTGTAGCATCCGCCAGTTCAGAAATCTTGAAATCAGGCTTAGTCAGCGAAGTTACTATCGAGCTCAGGAAAGATGTCAAGTAACGGGCCTCGACACGCCGGCCCCCACGCTTACTGCTGACTGCTCGCCAGCAGCTACTTTTGACACTAGAATCCGGCTTCCTGCTGATGGAAGTCTGGTGACAGCTCTCGTTCTCCTCTGATTTGGTAGCTGAAGGTCAGTCGACACCGTTCCGGGTTTGGCGCACCAGATGAAAACTAAACCCTAAGTGGGCGAGCAATAAGGAGATGGGTCACGGATGGAACGAAGCAATGGGTGGTGTGGAGAAGAAATAGGTTGTGACCCTGCAGGTGTGTGGCATGTACAGGATAACGAGTAAAACCCCTCGGAGACGAGCTAAAGAACACCTCAGGATGACTAACTCATCCCCCATCCACGCTAACCCCTTTTGTCCGCCAATCCCTCGTTTTCGCCGCTTCGCTGCCATTACCCCCATCAATATATACTTACTTGTACAACTTCGCAATTAACAAGCTCTGGTGGCCAAGTTGGTAGAGCGCGTCCTTAGTAACGACGTGATCCTCGGTTCAACGAGCATTACTTTCTTTTTTCTCTTTATTTTGCTGGGTCTGCGCGTAAGCTCTGGGATTAGGTCTGCGCCCCGACTGTGACTGGTGTGCGAGCCTCTTCCTAGGGGTCTCTTCCCCATTTTACCCTTAAGGCGGTTGTCGTGGTGCTTTCCGAGCTAAACCCGTTGAAGCGAGCCGGAGGATGAGCCGCCGTGCACAATGTGCCAGCTCACGGGGAAGGCATTGAGATCAATCGATCGTGTAAACGTTCGCCTGGGAGCCGCGCATGCCGCCGTCCCAACCGCCGTGAAGCAGAGCCAAACTGCTAGAGTAATGGTCGTTCGAAGATGACGGACCGGCGACGACATGCTTGGCGATGGCATCCTGCGTCTCGAGCCGGCGTAGCCTTGCCAGTCGATCGCAGCGAAGGCGCTTCTGCCGGCGCACACAGCAACACCGGTAGCTACGCATGATATGTATGTACCAACCCAGCGCTGCCGCCTCTTCCGTGGGAATTGCAAGCGGCACACGTCCCGGCCCTCGCCGACGATAGGTCGGCGCCGACGTCCCTCTGTCTCGCCGCAGCGAGCGCTGGGTCGCAAGAGAAAGCATGGTGATGGCGACAGGTGTGGCTCGTGCGTCTCTTTTCTGTTACTTTCGCTTTTGCCCGCCCGCCGCTCGGCGTAGGTAACTCAAATCGCGCTCTGCGACTGTGGGACGGCCCCACCAATGTTGCGGCGCATCCTCGTCTGCTTTAATGGATGTGCCGCCTCCCGCTGTTCCCAAGAACCGGAGACTGTCCTCGCCGCGCCGACGTCAGCCTCCCCCGCCACCGCCGTCTGCACATACCGCGAACGTGTTGGAATATAGGGATCGATAGAGACGAAGGTAGTGAACTGATTGATTGATACAACGTCGAAGGAAAAACATTCTCTCTATATACAACGCTCCTGAGGGACTGGCCAAGGTGAAAGGATGGAAGACTGTCTCCCGAGCCGGTGCTCGGAGACTAAGGCTGCTGTCATCTCCGGACGTGCTGCCTCCGGTCCGTCATCTCCGGACGCCCATTACTCTGACAGAACGTACCCACAACTGCGCAGCGCAGCATCGGCCCCCGCCGGTTACGCATGCACCGTGGCTCTCGCCGCTGCACCGCCACCTGCCCCCGCCAGCTAGGTTAGAATGGAAGATAGAAAACAGGCTTTCCGGGACAGAGTTCGCCCAGCTGTGCGAGCGTCTGACGTCTGGCTGGATCGGACTGCTCTTCCTCCTGGCTCATATCTCTCCGCCCCGATCTCCTCCGTCCCTACCTCCCTTCTTTCCCCTCAGCGTCGTATTGCACGCCGCCAGTTCTGCTCAGCTACCGCGGCAATCTCTTCCTCTCTCAGCAGGGACGCGCATTCGGGACCACTTGTGTCAAGACATAAACAGGCTTTCCGGCACCCCCTCTTCTGTCTCTTTCTTTCTCTTTCTCTCTCTCTCTCTCTCACTCTCACTCTCTCCCTCTCTCTCTCCCCTACTCCCCCCCGCTCTCGTTCTCTCTCCGGAATTTAGCCCTTCGCTGGCCATCACGATAGCACAAGAACCTCGTGGATTATGGCTTCTACCGAGAAAACAGCTGGCGGAAACGCCGCATTCACCAATTTCAACAACAAGTTTGCTCACATAACTGTGAGAGACCACCTCTGCCCCCAGCTATACCCCTCACACTCGGATTGACGTCCTTCTTCTAGGACCCTCATGAGCGCCGTCGTCTTGTACTCGCCGAGCTCGATAATCACCCGATCGGCTGGTGCCACGTCCGTGCCGTGGTCATCGGAGGTATCGGCTTCTTCACCGATGCCTACGATGTAAACCCCCCCCCCCGACACCCTTATGACGTAGCACGGCACTCTGACGTTGGCCAGATCTTTGCCGTCAACATGGTCGCGTCTATGCTGGGTCTCGTGTACTGGGACTCCGGCCTGATTCCCGTGTCCGCGGACACCGCGATCAAGGTCGCGACCTCGGCAGGCACCGTCCTCGGCCAGCTAGCGTTCGGATGGCTCGCGGACGTCGTTGGCCGCAAGAAGATATACGGACTCGAGCTGATCGTCATCATCGTCGCCACCCTGGCGCAGTCCCTCAGCTCGGCTTCCAGCTCGATGAACATCGTTGGCGTTCTCATCTTCTGGCGCATTATCATGGGAATTGGTATCGGCGGCGACTACCCGCTCTCGTCAATCATCACCTCGGAATTCGCGATGACGAAGTGGCGCGGTGGCATGATGGGCGCCGTCTTCGCCATGCAGGGGATTGGCCAGTTAGGTGCTGCGCTGTGCGCTCTGGCCGTTACCGTCGCCTTCAAGGGGAAGCTCGCGGGCCAGCAAGTCGATGCGTGCGACATCGAGTGCAAGATCGCCGTCGACCGCATGTGGCGCATCATCGTCGGCTTCGGTGCCGTCCCTGCCTGCATCACCCTCTACTACCGGCTCACCATCCCCGAGACGCCGCGGTACACGTTCGACGTCGAGCTGGAGATCGAGGGCGACGTCGAGACGGGAGAAGCCGACGGGCCCAAGTTGGAGTCCGGACCGAGCGGCAACGCCGACGTCGCCGAGATCACCCGCATCCAAACCCAGGCCGCTGCCGCCACGGAGGCCGAAATTCCGCATGCCAGCTGGTCCGACTTCTGCGGCCACTACTGCCAGTGGCGCTACAGCAAGATTCTCCTTGGCACCGCGGGCTCGTGGTTCCTGTTAGACGTGGCGTTCTACGGTCTCGGCTTGAACAACAGCATCATCCTAGACGCCATCGGATACAGCTCGCGCACTGACGTGTACGAAAAGCTCTATAACAACGCCGTCGGCAACCTCATCTTGATCTGCGCCGGATCTATCCCGGGCTACTGGATGACTGTCTTCACCGTCGACAGCATCGGCCGCAAGCCGATCCAATTGATGGGCTTCATCCTGCTGACCATCCTCTTCTGCATCATCGGTTTTGGCTTCCACCTCCTTACGGGCTACGCACTGCTCGGCCTGTACGTGCTCTGCCAGTTCTTCTTCAACTTTGGCCCGAACGCGACCACGTTCATCGTCCCGGGCGAGTGCTTCCCGACGCGGTACCGGTCGACGTCGCATGGGGTCTCGGCCGCGTCCGGCAAAGTCGGCGCCATCATCGCCCAGGTCCTGATTGGCCCGCTGCGCGCCCGCGGCAACCCGACCCCGGAAAACCAGAGTCCGTGGATGAACCGTGTGATGCAGATCTTCGCCGGCTTCATGTTCACCGGCATCTTCACCAGTCTGCTCATCCCGGAGACAAAGCGGAAGTCACTCGAGGGCATCTGCGGCGAGCTCTACAACGAGGGCGGCGTCCCGCCAAGGCGGGCGGTCGCCAAGGAGAAGGGCACCGAGGAAGCACTCGCGGCAATCCGAAGCCGCCCCGCCGCACAGGGCTAGGCGCACACGCGCAGATTTCCCGATTGCATATGTTTATGTTCATCTACATGTGATAATCTGAGTCTGTGGTGGGTGGGTGGTTGTGCCGGCTCTGATGGAGCGAGGATTTTGGTCAGCGGCCACTGGGAGTGTTTTGGGTTTGTTCGCCGCTGTGTGTGTTCGTTTTTAGTTATTTGGAGTATAGAAAATAAATTTGGCACACGCGTAGCGTGTAGAGTGGGAATTTTCTGACGCCGTTCTTCTGGCATGCGTCGCTTTCAAAGGGAGGTGATGTCACTCGTCAGCTCAATAGCGGCACCCCCGAAGTTCCAGCGATGTTGGTAATTTCTTCCTGCAGAGTCTACCTGGAGAGAGGCCCCGACGCACACCGCCGCAGTTGCAGAGAGAGCGAGAGAGAGAAAGAAGGCGTCCAGCGAAGGCATTCTGATGCGGCGGAGGGCGAGATGTCCGAGCGCGAGCGAGGAGTTGGGTGTCGAGGCGTGGCTACCGCTGAGCGCAGTTCCTACCCCCTCCCTCTTTCATAGCATCCGCAGAAGAGGACTATCTAGGCGGCGGTCGGCGATTTATCTTGACTTTTTCCTCTGTCTCTCCCACCCGTTCGGACCCTGCCCCTCTGTAATCTTCCGGTGCGTATCTCCTAAGCTGGGGACCGACTACGGGGTGAAGGGATCCGGCAACGTGCCGCCATCGCGCGGACACCAGACGGGAAACTTAGATAACGAGGGGCGCTACCGTCGCCTAAAACAGATGGGGGGGGGGATTATCAATTTTATTTCGCGTCTATGTGCCTTTGCAGACTACGGCGAACGCCAACAACAACACCAACCGATATCCGTCCGCGAGTCTAGCTGTGCGGCTCTCCCTATGGCCCTGCTGGCCCACTAATAGGCTATCTTACACTCCACCACCACCAGCGCCCTCCACCTCCACCTCCATCAACTTCTCCTCATCACCCATATCCACAACATCACCGCCCTCCTCCAGAGAGCTCTCACTCTCATTCTCCCAATTGAACAACTTTGCGTGCGTGAGACGATGCTTGAGATTGCTAGAGATCTCGCCACCGGCACCCGAGCGCCCTTATATATATCCTCCGGCTACCGCACCTAGAGCAAAAATGCAAGGAAGAAAAACACACTAAACTACCCCTCTTTTTCCTCCTACCATCCTTGCCTTACCTCGCGTCCACCTGCCTCCTCCGCAGCTAGCCTCCTCGTGCGGCACCTTGGCAATATCTTCAACACTCCCCCTTGCTAAGGTGCTCGTCCGGCGTCATATCTCGTAGCGGCCTCAGGGCTTGCCCGTCCATGACTGCGCTGGCAGCTCGAGTAAGGGTTGGCGCTGGTAGGGCTTTCGTCAGCAAATCGGCTTTGTTGTATTTGCCAGCAGTCCACTCAATTGTTAGCAACCCCAGCTCCAGCTGTTGCCGGATGTAGTGGTATTGTTGGTGGATATGCTTCGTTTTCTTGTGGAACCCGGGGTTCTCGCTGAGCTTCCTGGCTCCATCGTTGTCGGTAATGATAACAGGTGTGGTGACTTCTCCAAGCTCAGCCAGGAATTCCTTCATCCAAGCAGCATGCTGGGCCCCGGCGGAGAGAGCAATATACTCCGCTTCCGTAGAAGAGACAGCAACCACCTTCTGCCGTTGAGAGGTCCAACCAACAGCGGCATTGCCAATGCAGGTGAGCATCCCCATCTGACAGCAACCATCCTCATCTCCCCCGTAGCTAGCATCCACCCAAATAGTAAGGCCACTACTGGGAGAGGTGGCAGATAGCTTGAGTCCGTTGTGCGCAGTGCTAAAGAGGAAACGGACAATCCGGAGTGCCGCTTCCCAATGCCTGGAGGTGGCCTGGGAATTACGGCGAGCGAGGTAGGTGACTGCATAAAGGATTTCTGGCCGGGTTGAGTGAGCGATGTAGCTGAGGCTACCGATGATGCGTTGGTAAGTGTCACGCAATGCGGACAAGAAGAGAAGAGAAGAAGAAAGTCACGTCATTCTATCTACGAGCGGGAGGAGCTTGCTTCTTATATACCCATTGCCAAGCCCTTCCTGCGCAGTCACCCTTCTGCTTTTGGCGGTGTGCATCTCTCTGCCAGCCGGCCCGCTGTCCTCCGGCAAGGTGCCGTTCCGGTGAGGTGCTGTTTCGGCACGCTGCTGTCCGGTAACGTACCGCCGTGAGCAAACATGCACTTGTATGAAACCCTCCAATACGCCTGCACCCGGCTTAGGGTCACAATCGCCCCAAACTTTGGACTCCGCCCTCGGGGTCCCTTGAAAATAAGAACAGAAACAACATGGTTCACACATAACAAGAAAACTAGCATGGGGAACAAAATCTATCAAATGTAACAAAAAGGAAACAAATTGCAGAAAAAGAAAAAGAAAAAAAAACAAATTTGCGGAAATGACTTGCAAAAAAACCTGGGCTTTCCTAGTGAGCCTCTTAATCCATGGAATTTTTTCTATTTCGATGCTTCGTAGTCGGCGATCGCTTACCGGGCATTCGGTAAGTCATTGTCGGAGTACCAAGAGTCCCATTCCGTACCGTAACCCTTCCACCGGACAAGGAACTCGGTCTTCTTTTTCCGGCCTCTCTTGGAGGAACGTTTGCCAACAATCGCATCAATCTCCCATTCTGGCTCACTTGCAGGTCCTGCCACTGGGGCTACATCATTCGTCGCCACTGGTCTCTTGTAAGGATCAGAGCCTGGAACTGGAGCGGGTTCCAAATGGACGACCGAAATCACCGGGTGGATTCCATAGTGTGGTGGAAGTTGCAATCTGTAAGCCTTGCCCTTTCCGACGATCCCGAGGATCTTGAAGGGACCAATGCGTTGTTGGGCCAGCTTGTGCTTGCGTGTGGAAGGAATTGAGTATCCGGCACCGAGACGGAGGAAAGCGTACCCGGTGGAAAAGTCCGGCACGGTTCGCTTTGCATCGTACTGCTTAGTCATCGGCCTTTGCGCGATTGCAATACCAGTTGCTGCTTCTTCTTGCGCAACTGTGCGGAGCTCGTGCAACGGGATTGCTGCTGCTGGTGTCGGCAGAGGAACCGTGGCCACCTTGAGTGCAGTTCGAAGCTTCTTTCCATATATCAGTTCATTTGGTGACTTCTTAGTCGATACGGCTTCCATATTGTTGCAGGCAGCCTGTAGCGGAAGGAGCTTGCTTAACCAATCGGACTGGCTGCTGTTTACCAAGTAGCACAGCATGACCTCGAGCGTCTGATTGGTTCTTTCCGACTGCCCATCTGCGTTTGGGTGATAGGCTGTGGTGGTAAGGCTTCTAACGCCCGCACGAGAGAGTAGTGCTTGCCATAAGCCAGAGAGGAAGCGCTTATCTCGGTCAGACATGATAGTAAGGGGGAAACCCCATCCGTTCAAAACAACGTCTTCGTAAAAATGCTTCGACCAATCAACCGCAGACCAATCCTTTCTGCCAGGAATAAAGCGTACAGCTTTGCTGAATTTATCTGTTACGGTCATTATGGTGTTGAAAAGATCACCTGATCCTTCGCGACTGCACGGTGGCAGGTCCATTATGAGATCGATTGTGATTGTATCAAAAGGTTCCAACGGTGACACTATCGGTGACAACTTCCCATATGGCTTATGACGTGCTGGCTTGTTCACGAAACAAGCAGGGCAGTGAGCGAGATAGGTGGCGATATTCTTTGCGATCGACGGCCAGTAGAAACCAGTAAGGCGCTTGTAGGTTCGGTAGAAACTGCAATGCGTTTCATCGTGTGCGGTTGACAGTTGCTGCTTACATAATTCCTGGCTGCTGAGCACCAGGCGTAAACGCCTATCCCTGGGGTCAATGAGATAGAGAAGCCCATCACGTAGCGCATACTGACAGGTGGCGGGGATTGTAAGTGCCTTCAGCTGCGGATCATGAATACCCTCAAGCTTGCGTGTGTTAAAAATAGCTCTCATACGCTGCGAGTTCTGGGTCGCTGAACGGAGCTGATCCATGTAAGCCGGGGCCAACTCAACCCCCATTCCTTCCATCACGTCGGTGACGTTTTCCGGCAGCGCATCCTTATGGGATTTCTGAGTAGGTGTGCTACTGGCAGTAGTGGCTGCAGGTATGTTGGCTTCCGCTTGTATCTGTGCTTCGCGTGCTTGCTTCCCCTTGAGTCGAGTCACAGCAAAGCATTCGTTCACTTCGAATTCTTCCATCTCCGGACTGGCGCCCAATTTCCTGGCCCAGGTACGCAACTGTTCGGCCTGTGAAGTGATTTCGTAGCGTAGTCTTGACAATGCGTCAGGACATTCCAAGTCGGCGCCTTTGCTGTACACCACATGCATGCGATCTCTGTACTGATCCAGGTAGATCACCCACGTATGGAGTCTCAAACTCGATCTATCCGTGGATGCGGTGTCGAGGCCCTGCATTGTGCACAGGGCAACGTTACTGTGGTGATCAGTGACGAAAGTAACGAATGCTCGTTCCATATATGGGCGCATACGCTTGGCTGCCCACACCAGCCCTGACATCTCCAAATGCGTTGGCCAGTATCTGGTTTCTGCATCTGTCAACGGCTTTGACATAAAGTGCAAGGGAACCAATCGGTTCTTGGAGTATACTTCCGGATCGCCAGTAAGCTGATACACGGCCAGGCCGGTTCCGTACTCCTTTGATGAATCAACGAATGCGTATATCGGGAGATTATCAACCACATGATACAGGCGGGGACGAGATGCCAGTGCGTTTTTCACATCGTCGTATGCTTGGACCAGCTTCGCGTCGGTAGGTACGGCTGTTCGGGCCGCGTAATCCTTCCTGCCACGTGATGTTGGTGGTGCGCCTTTCAGTAGAAGCGTTTTGCAGGCCTGGAGCGGAGCTATTCGCTGGGCATAGTATGGGATCAGATGACGATTCCAGTTCGTAAGGCCAATGAAATACTCTAGCTGTGACAGAGTAGCGGGATAGGGTATGTTTTGCACCACGTCTGCCTTGGCTTCTGCTGTGGTAAGCCCGAGCCGATCAACAAGATAGCCGAGAATCTCCAGTGAATGGAATCCCAAGAAGCACTTCTTCGCCTTGAGTGTGATACCCAGATTCCCAAGTATGCTGAATACTTCATCGACGATTCCGAGGAAATCCGCAAATGATGGTGCGTACATTACGATGTCATCAACGTAACAACACGCTCCCCGCCAAGACAATCGCTGAATGAGCCTTGTATCCATTAGGCGCTGCTGGTGCTGGACCGAGGTCTTTCCACCCATTATGGATACGTTAAAAACTTCCCTGCCCCTGTGGGTTGAGATGGCTGTACAGTATCGATGGGCTGGGTAGATCAGGCACTGATAAAAGGCAGATGTGATGTCAGCTGATCCCAGCCAGCGCATACCCTGCATTGCCTGGATGACTTCCTCCTGCTGCGGCAGCGGATATACATCGCCAATCATTGCAGCGTTCAGTTTGCGCATGTCGACAACCGGCCGAGCCTTGGTGCCGCGATAAACGACGAACACCTTCAGATCCCATGGGCTTGGTTTGTCCAATGCGGCCATTCGTCGGTACTCTCGATTTAGGTTGAATTGTTCGTCAAGAGCTGCACGCCCACGTGCGGTTAGACGATAGAGCCCGGTTGGCTTGAGGCTGACTTCAAGCTCTGGCGGTACTTCGATTCGTAGCCAGTCTTCCTCAGGTTCCCTCACGCATCCCATAATATCGTTGAAGATATTACAGTGCCTCTGAACGAGGCTTCGCAGCGCAGCTATTTGAGCGGGGGAAATGTTGTCTTCTGTATTGATGATGACCTATTCGCATGTAGATGTAGCTTTGTCGGGAACCTTGATGTATGACGGAAGCTTGTGTTCATACCGAGGCACATACTCCTGAAGGAGCCATTGCGGAGTCCCGAAGGATTCACTAGCGCAGGAGTGCTCTCCATCCGGTATGGCCTGGTTGGAAAGAGTAGGTACGGGCCGTGGCCTGGGCTCACCTTGGAGGGTGCCGTGAAGTTCATGCTCGGGGCCCTCGGAAACAGGCAACCCATCAGTCTGGTGCGGGTCAAAAACTTCTGTAGCAGTGAACGCTAATGAAGCTTTACGCGTAACTCCAAAGAGGGCTTTAATGTCATTTGACGCATCCGGCCACGCTAAACTTGCTGAGGTCTCCAAGGAACGGACATGACCAAGAACCGAACCCTTAAATATTGTGAGCGGCATGGTTTCGAAGTTTGTGTATAGCAGGCCCTTCTGGTCGTGCCGAACGACAGCATGGGGAGCTCCAGCGCCGGTCACTGCCGAACGGGTATGCAGCGGTGTGAACTGATAATCCTGATTCCGCTCGAGAACTCATCCGAACTTGACGCCAACTACTGCGGAGGAACCGGCGGGTATGACTATACTTTCGGCGCAGCGTACGGGAACCCGGCTGTATTTCGAGCCCGAGTGTCAAGATCCTGCTTTGACTACTCTGTGCTGCTCGACAGGTAACGTAGGCCCGGTTCTTCGGGGCAAGCTCGTGATCACACTTCCGGCGTACTCACACTGCCAGCGTACTCACGCGCCACTCGTAGTCACACTTCAGGCGTACTCACGCGCCGCTCGTAGTCACACTTCTGGCATACTCACGCACCGCTCGTAGTCACACTTCCGGCGTACTCACACGCCGCTCGTAGTCACACTTCCGGGGTACTCACACGTCGCTCGTAGTCACACTTCCGGCGTCCTCACGCGCCGCTCGTAGTCTCGCGGTATCCGTCACGCCCGGCGTGGTCTCGTCACGCTCTCCTCACACGCCTTGCGTGGGCTCGTTGTTCTCGCGGTATCCGTCACGCCCGGCGTGGTCTCGTCGCGGTCTTCTCACACTCCTTGCGTGGGCTCGTTGGTCTCACGGTATCTGTTATGCCCGGCGTGGTCTCGTCGCGGTCTTCTCACACACCCTGCGTGGGCTCGTTGTTCTCGCGGTATCCGTCACGCCTTGCGTGGTCTCGTCGCGGTCTTCTCACATGCCTTGTGTGGGCTCGGTATTCTTATCGGGGTGGTGGTCGCAGCGCCGGTTCACGGGTCGAGAGAGGTAGGTCTGTGGAGAGAGATAATATGCAACTTCAATCTATTGTGTTCAGCACTACAGGCTATGTATGCTCCTCCTCGCCATACCACCCCCATGGGGTTCCCATCTCTCTAACACCGCCCAAAGTAACAAAAGACAAAGCAAAACAAAGCATTACAGCGAATTTCAGAACAGAAAGCATGTGCGGCAGCCACAGCCAACCAGAGAGACAGTGACCTCCTCCCATCTACCCCCATCCTCTGTCTGGCATATGTTGTCGTCAAACTAGGTGTCAAACACACCAAAGTCCGGCTCTGGGGAGTCAGAGTCGGAATCGTCGGTACTGCGATTGTTGGTTTGGGTTCCTTCGAAGCGGAGATGTACTGAGTGGCCTAGTCCAGTCACGCGTAAAAATCGCCGCAGCGGTAGCGAGTTTTCAGGTGCCATGAGGAAGTCCAGGGACTGTATGTCTCCTGTAGCAGAGGAGAGAAGGGTTGTTCGGTGTACTGCCAGCAGTGGACAGTCACGTAGGAGATGGAGAGATGTGTATGGGGCCAATCCACATGGACACGGGCCAGCATCGACATTTGGTGGGGTGTCTGAAGGTGAGCGGTTGCAAAACACCCGCCATAGTGCCCATGTATCAGCCCAGCTGATGTCGTGAAGGTGGTTAGGGAACTTGAAGGAGGGATTTGACAGAGGGAGCTCGGTCTTCCATCGTCGAATGAATTCTGCTCGAGCCTGGGCCAGCAGCCAAGTCTTGGTTGTCAGTGAAAATTGGCATGGTGTGGTGGAGGATGCTCCCAGCTTGGCAAGTGTATCAGCCCATTCATTCCCCTGGATATCACAGTGGGAGGGGCACCACACAGTGGAGATCCACCATCCCAAGAGTTGGAGTTTTCCAATGATTTCCTGCGTTCGTCGCGCATACTCATGGTTATGCTTGTTGAAGTGAAGGGTGTCGATTGCGGCCTGGTTGTCGATGCAGACAAATACCGTAGAGCGTGGCAGAGTGGTAGTGAGCAGGGTCGAAACTGCTTCCTGTACAACATGTAGTTCGGCGTCGAACAACTCAGCCCTATAACCGAGATGACATTTTCCCGAGGTGAGCCGGTGGAGTTGCTGGTCGCCACAGTGGTAGACTGCCCATCCACAGCCCACTGCACCGTTGGCGAGTTTGGAACCATCTGTATACATGACAATCGAATGGTCTTCAAGTGTTTCGAGCCATTTTTCGTAACACTGTTGTGGTTTTGTCGTTTTATCGTGGTTTGGAGAAACAGTCTTTGCCACTCCTCCCATGGTTGTGGTTGCTGTCCGGTCTTCCAACTTGCCCAGTACAAGGTTTTTACTGAGGTTGTAAAGGCGGTGTAGTCCCGGAAGATTGGCGTGGGTATTCGGTTGTTCGCGTGGCGGTCCAAGAGCGTGGTGGGTCGGAAGAAAGAGTAGTCGGATAGCATATCGCAGCGATAGATAGTCAAGATACGTTTCCATTGGTGGTAGGTGAGCAAGAGTGATGAGATTTGTCGTTCTGGTATTGAATGGGAGGCCAGTAATCCATCGGGCCACAGCATTGTATGCCACTTTGAGTGTAGCAACTACTCCAGAGGTTCCAGTCCACCATGCTGGTGATGCCCAAAACATTGCAGGAAGGATTGCTGTCATTGCCAGATGGTGGGCAATGTAGGCAGGGATGCCACGGGACCGGTGTCGTAGAAAATTCAGGCTTCCCAGAACCTTGTTCGCTCTTGCAGCTGTCATCGTAGCGTGATACTTGAATGTGAGT
>Ga0307508_10002671_pt1 | contig 18689 bp, 34 predicted proteins | sample 9_EM_MG_FD_203089 | JGI IMG/M metagenome (GOLD analysis project Ga0307508, IMG submission 203089) | Populus trichocarpa ectomycorrhiza microbial communities from riparian zone in the Pacific Northwest, United States - 9_EM | ecosystem: Host-associated > Plants > Roots > Unclassified | place... | reverse complement strand
GGCGGGGCCCCCCCCCCCCCCCCCCCCCGCCTCCCCCCCCGCCCGCGGGGGGGCGTGGGGGGGTGGGGGGTGCGGCCCCCCCCCCCCCGCCCCGGCCCCCCCCCCCGGGGCCGCCCCCGCCCCCGCGCCCCCCCCCCCCGCCCCCCGGCGGCCCCGGGCGCCGGGGGGGGGGGGGGGGGCGGGGGAGCAGAATAGGCCGGGCACGGAGAACGGGGGAAATGAGTATGGAAACGGGGTGACGAGTCTGACACTGGAGCGGCCTCTGGTAGCCGCGGCCGTTGCGGCTGCGGATCAGGACGCGGCGGAGACGGCGAGTTCGAGTCAGGACGCGTTTTCGTTTACGAACAAGCGGCTGTGTGAGCGGTGGTTGGACAATTTGTTCATGGTTCTCTACGAGGTACGTCCATCCCTGCTCGGCACCGGTGCCTGATCTAAACGCAGAGCAGGACCTGCGCGTCTGGACCATCTTCCGGGCCGAAGTAGCCCATTTTAAGACCCAACATGTCGCGTACCGCAAGACGGGTTTGGAATGGGAGATTTTGGGCGACCTGGCGCTGCGATTGCATCACAAGGAAGAAGCCAAGGAGGCTTATCAGCGGTGTCTTGAAACGGCGCGGTATGCGCAAAAGCCGTGGGCGAAGCTGTTGGAGATGTATGCCGAAGAGGGGGATATTACGCGGACGATTCAGACGGCGATACGGGTGGCTGCATATCAATATGCGGATTATACAGAGATGACGGTGAGGATCCTGGCGTGATCTTGAGGGCGGATGTTGAACTGATGCCGTCGCCCGACAGTATCCGACGTTGATCGCACGGTCGTTTTTCAAGCTGGGTCAGATCCACGGGCACGCCAAGATCTCGTACACGTTGTTGAGCATGGGTCTTCCTGATCCGGTGCTCAAGATCATGGAGGGGTATTTGCAGTACGGGAAGACGTTCAAGGTGGAGGGGTATGATTTTTGACAAAAGATGCGGCTTGTTCCCTTTCTTTTTCCGTTCTCGTTTGCGCTCGTCATGCATGTAGACGTTTGTTTGTTGTGTTTTTCGCCGTCGATTCCCCGTTACGCCGCGACGGGTACCTGATTGTGGCGGGGTTGGCGGATCGAAGCGGAAACCGGCTCCGTGAATAGGGTGGTAACGAACCCCCTCCTTTTCAGTGTTTGCGTTGCCACTTGACGTCTGATTTCCACTACTCGCTTTGGTTCTTACCACGAACGACCCACGCGCATAGGATTCACTGCGAGTGGATTTCGTCGTACCGACACGTTTGGGAGAAAAAGAACTATCACACCAGCGACAGCGACAACGACGACAAGCAAGCGTCCGCCAATGTCTGATTCACCCATCCGTCGGTTCTCCACTGCGAGCCCGACGAACCATTTGAAGCGGGAGGAGAACTTGATCAATGCGTACGAGGCAGAGGAAGAGCGGATCATCAATGTGCTCTCGCGCAAGTTGGAGCAGGTGCGTTTTGGGGTCGTCATCCGAGCTCGTCTTTCCCCCTCTCCCCTCCATCACCCTTTCTGATGTTGGTGCTGACGTATCGTGCTAGCTCCGGGAGGAAAAGATTCAACTCGAGAATGCGCTCGAGGCTGAGAGCGAGTCGCACGTGAATCGATTGAGCCGGGAGATCTCTGCTCTGCGACGGCAGGCTGCGCAAGCCCAAGCGAGCGCTAGCGGGGGCGAACAGCATGCCAACAGTAACGGGAGCACCACGGCGGCGACTTTCCCCGAGGCCGCCCGCCACGACCCGACCGCACCGAGCGTCGATGTCATGCTGGAAGCGATGCGAAGGGAAAACGAGCAGTTGCGCACGCGGTTGGTGGATACGGAGCGGGATTACGTGCGGATCTCGAGGTTGAACGATATCTATCGAGAGGAGTTGTTGGAGTTGCGAAGGCGGGTGGGTCGAGCGTTTATTTTTCGTTGGGTTGTTGCTGACGTGGCACTGCAGCTCGGGTTGTCGGTGGACAATCTGGTGGGGCTGACGCCTGCTGACCCGTTTTCGCAGCCGACGCATCGGCGGTCGATGTCTGGGGTGTCGTCGCCGAGTACGTCGGTGGGGTATCATTCGGCTGCACGGTCTGCGGCGACGCACGCGATGCCTATTCCGTCGCACGGCGTGCCGATTCCACGACCGTCATCCTCGATCCACCGACCGCTGAACAATACGTCCGAGGCGACGACGCCGCTGTCGCACTCGCCCTCGTCGATGGAGTCGCCGTCGCCGTTCCCGTTCTCGCCGGTGCTGTCTGCGCACGTGCCTGCGGGCAGTAGTGTGTTGAGCAACGGGACGCAGCTGACGACGCCGCCGTCGTCGTCGTCGATGCAGTCAGGCGGGGTTGGGGCGCCGCATGCGGTGTCGGGGGTGCATGCGCTGACGTATCCGAGTGTACCGCCGCCGTCGTTGTCGTCGTCGTATGGGTCGCCTGTGGTGTCGTATTTTCCGCAGCAGGAGGGGCCGCCTGGGCCGTTGCGGGGGGGGGGGGGGGGGGCGCGTGGCGGGGGTGGGGGGATGGAGATTGGGACGGGGAATGGGGTTGGCGTGGGCTGGCGGAATGGGAGGACTGGGAGTCGGAGGGACAGTGTAGAGCGTGGAGGGAGGATTGCGGAGACGGGGACTTTGGTCCCGGCCGGGCTGAGGTCGAGGGCGGATAGTCGGGGTGTCGCGCCGACGACGGTGAGGCAAGCCCCGGTCTCGGAGGATGTGAACGAGAACGAGGAGTGAATGTTCGAGGTTGGTTTTGCGCTTTCACAAGTTCGTGTATGATTTATCGATGGATTTTTGTTCAACACGACATGGTATGTGGTACAACAGGGGTGACTGTCTCGTGATTGGCTTCTCCATTGTCCGCCCCATGAGGCGAGGAATGGGGGGCTGCACAGCCACTGATCCTAGCCCGACGGTGGTTGTGTCGAGGACATTGCTACCGTCGTCGGTGCCGGTGAGCAATGACTCGGAGGATGGTGATACAACAAGCGCAAGAACAGAGAAAACATCCAGCGATATGTTCCAGACGAAGCTCATATATACCCTCAACAATCAGACAACGGGTGGGGATGGGGGCGGGGATAGGTCGGCGGGAAGCTTGTGGTTTCAGGGTCCTCCTTACGTTGACCCGCCCAAATTGGCGAGTCACGGGGAATGGAAGCCGCGGCGGGCTATAAAACGGGCGGGTCACGAAAATCAGCGACAGATCCCCCTTGTTTTTTTCCATGTCGTATCAATATCCATTCATTCCTGGGCACTCTTCAATGCCTGCAACGCCTCAAACGACTTACCGTTGGGATGACGGTGACCCTCATCACCAACAGCAGCAGCAGCAGCAGCAAGATCAGCAACAACAACAGCTACAGCATCTTGAGCACCAGGTTCTACAGCATCCACTTCAGCATCAGCCAGAACGACCTCAAGACGCATATGTTCCTGCCGCGTCGGTGACGACCGTGCAACTTCAAGAGCAGGTTCCTATTGTGCCCAGCCAGAACCCCAGACGGTCCGGTTCTGTCGTTGAGGGTGATGAGCCGCAACTGCGTCTGCAACATGTGCCCGTCCCGGCCATCTTACACCCTGAGCACATGAGACTACCCATGATTGATACCAATCGTGCGTATCATGTCGGAACCAGTGCTAGCCCACCTTCGGGTCCGCCGTCTGCGGGCCCGAGTGGTGCATTTCACGCATTTCATGGGTCAGCTGGCCCAGTGCGTGCACACATATCCCCTGTGCATACAGGTCCCCGCGCTGCGGCGCACCCATATCGCCGTCCCCAGAGTGCTGCGGGAGTGGCTATTGCAAGATCCAGAAGAGAGCCTGAAGACGTCCAGAGTGTGAGATATTCAAGACAAGCGTCGTCCTCAAGCACGTCCCTGCCAGCCCCGCCCTCAACAACAGCAACGACGACACCGAGGGGACTCCCCGCCGCTGCAAAGATGATAACGACGACCAAGTGCGTTTTGTTTACTTCGTAGCACAGGTACTCACGCGTCCCTCCCCTTCGCCACAGAGGATTGGTAAACCCTGGTTATTCAGCGACCGGCGTCAGCATTGTGATCCGTACGGACATACACTTCAATAGTGAAACGAACGTTTTGACTGCTTTGTGTGAACTTCCTGGCCGATCCAAGGGCGACGTTAATGTCGTTCTCTCGACCAACACCATGAATCGGGTGAGGCAGGTCGTCGTCACCGCCAAACCCCCTCAAGACCTTGCGGACGATGGATACGTTGTGAGGGAACGTAGATTGGGAAACGTGTCGCGTACGTTCGTCGTGCCGAGTCAAACAACCGTGCGTTCGTCCCTTGTCCTCGGAGTTGATTTACATGTCACGGACGCTCGCGCGCGTGTTTTGCAGCCCGACGACATTTCCGTCGAGATGCGAGACGGATTGCTCTCCTTGAAGATTCAATGTCCACCGCCCTCGCCAGGAGACGATTCACAACAGATCGTGATACGCTGAGTGTGATTGTCATATCGTCTGACTTGACCACAAGTTCTCCTCATGTCGTTGCATTGGCAGCCTGGCCCAGTGCCCCCCAGCCCCACGTGGATCTTTTTTCCGTTCCGTTTCCTATCCCCTCTCACTGACTCACCGCATCTGTCTTTTTTAATAGCTTTCTGGGGCTCGGATAATGTGTATATCCCCATCAGACCGTATCCCCCATCAAGACATTTCTGCTGTCGTGTGCTCTGATCGTAAACTTGCAAGATTCTCGTTTTCGTTCTCGTTTTCGTTCCCCTTGACCATACCTAGCCTCGTACATGACAATGACGATGGACAGTTTTCGGTGCACAAATCCGTGTAGCAAAAAATCCCCTAGACTACATCTCTGTTGTTATATTTAACGATTTATATATACGAACATACGTCAAACAATATTGTCAGACTCTGAGCAACTTGCGTCTTTCAGAGTTCGTCAAACATGTGCTTCATCGCTGCTGCCATCTTGGCGAACGCGCTGGGCATAGCGTCCGGGCGTGGTAAAGTGACAACCTAGTTTGTCCTCCTGAAACCAACCTGAAACAGGCGCACCTCGTCCGCACAGCCTGCTCTTTCGTCGTTTCTGCGGAGGGTCTGGCGATTGTCTTCGGGAGTCGTCTGTCAGCACACCATGCTTTCCCGGTAGAAGCAGATGTACGTCGCCTTGCTGGATCCGAATATTGAATGACAAACTGGGTGTTACTAGTATGGATGCTCTGAGCGCAGTGGATATAGTCATCCCTAGCGTCCCGCTATCCTCTTGGAAAACGTAAACTGAAATCAAGAATATAGTGCTTGGTACGTCACGATGGCTCTGATGTTGCGGCGGGGAACTTGTCAAAGGACTCAGGCGACCACTATCACTCTCGTGGCTAAGGCTGTGGAGACAAAGTTATCCCAGCAATAAGCGAGAACGGATAGACGCGGTTTACGTCTGGTCACCAGACTTCTTCATGCCTGTGCCAAGTGGCGTCATGATGCCAGTACAACCCGTTATGAGGCTCATGCTATTTAAAAGATCATAAGACAACGGCTCGTGGTCTTGGACGTTTCATCCTCCCATCATGTCACTGGCGTCATGCGCCGCTTTCCTGCTGTCAGCATCTGCCCTCTGGAGCTCCTTGTCAACATTCGTCCAGGCACAGTCTCAGCAGTCTGGCGGTCCGATGCAATCTAGCTGGCCTCATGTATATCCTGGAATGCCAACTGGCGATTACAGCCCGGAGTGGCAGGGCTGTGCGTCCTGATATATTATGCGCGCACTCGCCCATTCACCATGACGGTGTTCTTGTAGATCTTCAGGTGACCGAGAGCCTTCCAAATGTGACATGGCCACTTGCTCGTAACTGGGCTGGAAACATCCCTGTTCAGAGAGCCGGTCATCCCAACGACACCCTGTTCTTTTGGGCCTTTGAGTCGTCCAACGGGTCCTTCACCGCGAACAACAGTGAACCTTGGGGAATCTGGCTTAATGGAGGGTGAGTTCATAAACGCGTATGTGGCTCACAGCTGATGTTCTCCGCAGTCCGGGTATTTCTAGCTTCCTTGGACTCTTGTTCGAGGTCCGTCTGGGCTTTCCCTGCTAGAATCCTTGTGATCGTCTTGTTGACACATGCACCTCAGAATGGTCCTATTCAGATCTTGAGTAACTATTCGGCTATCGAAAATCAGTATGCATGGTCCACTGTTGCCGATTATGTATGGATCGATCAACCAGTGTACGTCGATCCTCATCTTCACGACGTCTTGTTCACGCGTTTGTGTCAGCGGAACTGGGTTCAGTACTGCTGACGCCGACGGCTATGGTGAGTACCCTAACTGGGCTCTATCCTCTGTCGACTGATTCTCATGCCCCAGTTCCCAACGAGGACCAGCTGGGTGCTGATTTCGTGAGAATAAGTGGCATACCGGTCCAACGCCATGCTAAAGCATCCACAGATGGGTTTCTTGGAAAACTTTGTAAAGGTGTTCCCCAATCTTGCCACGCGACCTTTATATCTCACCGGCGAGAGCTATGCTGGAACATACATAGTAGGTGCTGTTCTCATGTAAGCAAAACAGATCCATGGAATACCGTTTCAGCCATACATCACCAAAACCTACTTTGAAATGGATAGTCCTCCCGTCAACCTGTCGAGAATTGCCATTGGAGATGGAACGCTCACGTCTCTTGGAACGTCCTTGGAATTGCCTGTGGTCGCCGTGTTGGAAACATATCCACAAATCATCGGGTATGATACGCAAGTCTTTGAGTACTTTCAAGAACAGTACGTTCAAGACAGTAGGATATATGCTCTATGATATTCATGTTATATTTAGGAGCGAACTCTGCGGGTACAATCTCAAGCTCCAATACCCTCAACCAGCACATTTTCCGACTCTAAGCACCCCAACTATTCTTCATTCCGCAGCATCCTCTGGCAAATATGACGCGAAACTCACAAAGAAGCAGTTCATGCGCCAGGTACAGGATCAACTTGTCGCCAGGCTCAGGAGGCGGGGATCTGAGGGTACGCTACTGGAGCACGGCGAGCGACTTCGTGCTCGCGACATGTGGAAACGTGACTTGGCCGGTCGCGCGAACGGAACTATCGACCCTTGGTACCAGTGTGACCTGTATACAGAGATGATTGCATACGCCATCAATTTCACCTTTCCTTGGTGTACGTATCCGTTCCCTGTCATCCCGCCTGGTTGTTCACTCCAGGATTCCTCTTGTAGCGTCTGGTGGCGACTTCGATATCTACAATATCCCTGACGCGTTGAGCCCAGAAGCACCAATGGATGCAAGTGTCTTTCTCAATGGTTTGTTTTTGAGTTATGGGTGGGTGGGTCGGCATTTACGCACATTCTTCCAGACGCCACAACGCGTGCTACGATCCATGCGCCTACAAGCAAAAACTGGGAAGAAGCTATCCCTTACGCCTTTGCACCGACTAATAGCACTAGTAAGCACCTGTTTGTGGGGGTTTTCAGTGATCTTATGCAAATTATTCACAGCTAATGTCTTTGGCGACCCAAGTGAGCTTCGATCCTTCTTGTAACGACGGGTAACTGTTGACCCGCGACTAATGTTTTCCAGGCATCGAGTGAGTCCTTGTCATGAATTATGATCAGCGTAATTGGATACTTATCAGAGTCAGGCCTATGGCATTCCTCACCGACCTTGCCACGAACATGACGGCGCATGACATGGTGGTCATCATATATTCTGCAAACGACGACTCCGTCGTCTCCCACTTTGGTTCTCAGAGTAGGTTCCTTTCTCGGTCGCTATCGTTACAGCATGCTAACGTGCTCATACAGTTGCCATCCAAGTGCGACATTCCACACTTCGCGCATTCTTCACGTCTAACGTCTGTTACCTAGAATACGACGTTTGGTGGAATCCAAGGATTTACGCGCAAGCCATCAACACCGTGGTACAACGACGCCGGCGAGCTTGCTGGCATCGTCCACCAGGAACGCGGTTGGACATATGCCCTCGTTGCTCGTGCCGGTCATCTGGTGGGATATACCAACCCCATCTCCGTGAGGGTCTGATCCCTTGCCACGCTCCGCTTTCATAACACCCCCATTCAGGGTCTCACTCTTGTACGGGAATTCATCTTTGGAAACAATAAAACCGGACTGGTGACCAACACCAGCTCGGGGGCGGTCAGCGTTGTTGGAGGGGAAGTGTCCTCCGCCGGCGAGATCATGACCGGCCAAGCGGGAATATATTATGGGAAAGCTACGACGGCGTCCAGCTATTTCTTCCCATCGGCGACTGTCGAGGCTTGGAACGCCTACCTTGCGACCGCGACGAATGATGTCGATGGGTTCCATGTCGAGTGAAAAAACATTGCTGGGAAGCGCGCTCGCGATCGTGTTCGGAGTGTTAATGTAGAATCACTGTATGACTGTTTCTCCTTTCCTTTTATCCATACAACAGGTTGAGACGGGCCTTGTTCACAACGTTACGATGTCCTCTAATACGACGAGCCCTTTTTTTTTGGGATGCCAGCCGACAAAAAATGAGGCCTTCCACCGCTCGAGTCACCCCCCCACGAGCTTGGCAAAGGGCGGGCAGACTTGCAGTGCGTCCTTCGTCCCGTGGGCGATACTTACCCAATTTCACTGCCCGCCATAAGTGGGTGTGATGCATGCCAGTGCGCAACGCGTCAGTAAAAACAAGAGGGCAGTGACATCATTCTGATTTTAGCCTGCATGATGTTTCGCTGCTATCATGTTGGCGAGAGCTGGGCATCGCATCCGGACGTGGTGACTTCGTGTTCGTCCCTGTGAGCCACCTTCTTCACCCACGTCTCCCCGATGTAGATCAACGGCCTGCGACCCTTGGGAACGCGATAATAGCAATGCATGCGATCTCCCCCTTCAGCCAGAAAAGATACCATGGGCGCGAGGAACGGTGCGAACGAGTCACGCTCCGCGGCCGTTTTTGCGCGGACCACGACGACGACCTGCTCCGACGCCTCCTCCACACCGCCAGCGGCGGCATGCACGCAGTGCCTCGGGAGTAGTGCCGAGCAAGAAGGGCAAGCCGAAGATATTCTGGAGTAGTATGCGCGCGCGGCCTGAAAGAGAATGCGGTAAAAAGGAATGGGTCCTCGAAGCCACTTCAAGCGGTCGCCTCAGGCTGTACCACCGTTATTAGGGCATTTCTCAGCGGTAGCCCGGGCCCTGTGTTGATGTTCCCCGCCACAGTATCACAACCATCGTACAATTTTTATTTCAGTTTACATTTTCCAGCAGGATAGCGGGACGGCGGCAGGGATCACTTCCTGGCATGTGCCCACAGCGCCCATACTAGCTCCGAGTCGGACATTCTTCGTACGGGCAAGGTCTCTGGGCGCCCCCTAGTAGTTCAATATTCGGATCCAAGCCGACGTAGCTCCAGAAGAACTTTAATTTAGAAGTGCATGCCAACATCAATATCAAACCAGTTAACGTTCGACTCACCACTTCACCGTAGCTTGACAAGAGTTGAGGTTCGAGCCTGAGACGAGGACGTTCAATCCCGGCCGGGCCTACGACTCCTCTCTGCCTCGCCAACCTCGGGCATTTTTTTCTGCAAAGCTCTGAGCCCAAAAACCTCCCCTGGGTTGGATGGTTCGCCCTGCCATGGAGTGCCGGCATGTGGCTGAGGCACGTACAGAAGAACAGAAGAATACAGCATTGACGAGGACGTCTACATAGTTACGGATTGACCACGTACGGTCCATAAGTCGATTATCGACAGACAGTTTTTCATAGGGTGCACCACATCCCGCGAACAACTAGTATTCGAAGCATCAAAGAAGGTTATTATACGATCGCCTCTATGTAGTTGAATTCACGAGGGGATTGCCACTGTGAGTGAGGCTTTCTTCGAGGGTACTCCACAATTAACTGGGCGTGGAACCTAGTTTATCCTATCCTGGAACAGGCACACCTCGTCCGCACAGTCTGCTTTTTCGTCGTGTCCACGCAGTGCCTGACGATCATCTTCGGGATCCGTGAGTACACTATGCTTGCCCAGTAGAAGTGGTTGAACCTTGGCAGTGAGCGAGAAAGCGTACAATGACGATGCTCACTACAACTCCAACGGAAGCGGTCATACTGTGTTCACATCCGTGCCCACGTTAGACTTGTGGCGTTTCTGGTTGCACGGTCATGATGCCAGCACAACCTTTATAGCTCATGCTATTTAAAAGATCATGAGGCAGCAACCTATTGCGTCGAAGGCATCATTCTTCCGCCATGTCACTGGCGCCATGCGCTGCTTTCCTGCTGTCATTATCTGCCCTCTCGAGCTCCTCGTCAACATTCGCACAGGCCCAGTCTCAGCAGCCAGGCAGTCCGATGCAATCTGGCTGGCCACAGGTATATCCCGGAATTCCAACCGGCGATTACAGCCCGGAGTGGGAGAGCTGTACGTCCTGATATATCGTACCCCCACATTGCCCATTCACCTTGACGACGTTCTTGCAGATTTTCAGGTGACCGAGAGCCTTCCAAATGTGACATGGCCGCTTTCTCGGAACTGGGCTGGGAACATCCCTGTTCAGAGAGCTGGTCATCCCAACAACACCCTGTTCTTTTGGGCCTTCGAGTCTTCCAATGGGTCGTTTACTGCGAACAGCAGTGAACCTTGGGGAATCTGGCTTAATGGAGGGTGAGTTCTCGAACACCTACGTAGCTCACAACCAATGTTCTCCGCAGTCCGGGGGCTTCTAGCCTCGCCGGACTCTTGTTCGAGGTGGGGCTTGGTTTTCTTTGATGTAATCCCTGCGATCGCCGCGTTGACACATGAACCTCAGAACGGTCCTATTCAAATTCTGAGTAACTATTCGGCTGTCGAAAATCAGTATGCATGGTCCACCGTTGCCGACTATGTGTGGATCGATCAACCAGTGTACGTCGATCTTCACCTTCACGACGACCTGTTCACGCGTTGGTACCAGCGGAACTGGTTTCAGCACGGCTGATTCAGATGGCTATGGCGAGTACACCAACTAGGTTCAAACTCCCGCTGGCTGATTCTCGTGCTCCATTCAGTATCCGACGAGGACCAATTGGGTGCTGATTTCGTGAGAACAAGTAGCATGCCAGTTCAACGCCACGTTAATGCATCCACAGATGGGTTTCCTGGAAAACTTTGTGAAGGTGTTCCCCAATCTTGCCACGCGACCTTTATATCTCACTGGCGAGAGCTATGCTGGAACATACATAGTAGGTGCTGTTCTCATGTAAGCAAAATTGATGCATGGAATACCATTTTAGCCATACATTACCAAAACCTACTTTGAAATGGATAATCCCCCGGTCAACCTGTCGAGAATTGCCATTGGAGATGGAACCCTTGGATCTTTAGAGACGGGCACGGAATTGCCTGTGATCACCGTGTTGGAAACATACCCACAAATCATTGGGTACGATACGCAAGTCTTTGAGTACTTTCAAGAACAGTACGTTCAAGACAGTAGGATATATGTGAATACTTATGTTCTATTTAGGAGTAAACTCTGCGGGTACAATCTCAAGCTCCAATACCCTCAACCAGCGCATTTTCCGACTCTGAAAGCCCCAATTCCTGATAATTCCACAGCATCCCCTGACAAATACAACGCGAAACTCACAAAGAAACGGTTCGTGCGTGAAGTACAGGATCGGCTTGTCGCGAAGCTCAGAAGGCGGAGGTCCGAGGGTGCGCTGTTGGAACACGGCGCGCGACTTCGTGCACGCGACATGTGGAAACGTGACCTGGCCGGTCGCGCGAACGGAACCATCGACCCTTGGTACCAGTGTGACCTGTATTCAGAGATGATTGAATACGCCATCAACTTCACCTTTCCTTGGTGTACGTATCCGTTCCCTGTCATCTTGCCTGGCCGTTCACTCTAAGATTCCTCTTGTAGCATCTGGTGGCGACTTCGATATCTACAATATCCCTGATGCGTTGAGCCCCGAAGTGCCAATGGATGCAAGTATCTTTCTCAATGGTTTGTTCGTGAGTTGTGGGTGGGTGGGTCAGCGTTTATGCACGTCTCCTAGACGCCCAAACGCGTGTTGCGATCCATGCGCCTACGAGCAAAGTCTGGGAGCAATTTATCCCTAACGCGTTTGCACCAACTAATGGCACTAGTAAGCAACTGTTTATGGATGCTTACAACGATCTTATACAAAATTTTTACAGCTAATGTCTACGGTGACCCAAGTGAGCTTCGATCCTTCTTGTAACGATAGACGACAGCTGACCCGCGACTAATGTTCTCCAGGCGTCGAGTGAGTGCTTGTCATGATCAGCATAATCGGATACTCAGAAGGGTCAGGCCTATGGCATTCCTGACCGACCTTGCCACGAACATAACGGCGCATGACATGGCAGTCATCATATATTCTGGAAACGACGATTCCCTCGTTCCCCACTTTGGCTCTCAGAGTAGGTTCCCTTCTCAGTCCCTATCGCTACAGCTCGCTAACGTGCGCATATAGTCGCCATTCAAGTGCGACATTCCACATTTCGTGCATTCTTCACATGTCTGATGCTTGTCACCCAGAACACGACGTTTGGTGGAATCCAAGGATTTACATGCAAGCCATCAACACCATGGTACAACGACGCCGGCGAGCTTGCTGGCATCGTCCACCAGGAACGTGGTTGGACATACGCCCTTGTTGCTCATGCTGGTCATCTGCTGGGATATAGCAACCCCATTTCCGTGAGGGTCTGATTCCTTGCTATGCTCCGCGTTCCTAACACACCCTTTCAGGCTCTCACTCTTGTACGGGAATTCATCTTTGGAAACAATAAAACCGGACTGGTGACCAAGTCCAGCTCGGGGGTGGTCAGCGTTGTCGGAGGGGAAGTGTCCTCCGCCGGCGAGATCATGACCGGCCAAGCAGAAATCTATTATGGGGAAGCCACGACAGCGTCCAGCTATTTCTTCCCATCGGCAACTGTTGATGTTTGGAACGCCTACCTTGCGACTGCCACTAGGTATTGAGCTCCACAATGCCCATGGATTCCATGGCAAATTTTCTGGGAAGTGCGCTAGCGATTGTGTTCGGAGTGTTGATTAGTAGAGTCACTGTACGTACGACTGACCATTTCCCTTCATCTTTACGGCGGGTTGAGACGGGCCCCGTTCACGACGAACTTACGACGCCCTGCATGTTTCATCTAATATGACGAGCTCTTCTTTCGGGATGCCAACTGACAAGGCAAAGCTTTTCGCTGCTCAAAGAACACCCCCAGAACTCGGCAAACTTGAAGGACGCGGCGCAGACTTGATCAGGTGGCAATGCATCCTTTCGTTCTTCGTTCCGTGGGCGATATTTCCCCGTTTTCAGCGTCCACCAGAGGGCATGGTGCAACGCGCCGGTAGTAAAAAAAAGAGGACGGGACGCACTTGAACAACGGTGTTGCGCGATTTGTACGATCCAAGCACCTTGGACTCTCCACTAGCAGGCGTCAAAGGTTACTGCAGGATACCAGTCAATCATGGAGTCCTTTATGGAACCTACGGTCATCTAAGTACTCGTCGTAGGGAGCTACAAGTGCCGGACTAACGAAAGATAACTAACACGCTCAGATATTCACGTACATACACCAAACAAAGTCAGACTGAGCAACCCGCGTCCAGACGTGGTGCAGTGACCTTGTGTTCGTCCCCGTAAGCCACCTTCTTCACCCACGTCTCCCAGACGTATATCAACGGCCTGAGGACCTTGGGAACGTGGTAATAGCGATGCACACGCTCTTCCCCCTCGGCCGGAAAAGATACCACGGGCGCAAGGAGCGGTGCAAGCGAATCACGCTCCGCGGTCGTTTTGGCGCGGAGGGCCCGGACGCGCGTCGCGCTACTGTCCACGAACTTTGGGGCACGCGCGCTATTGGAGAGATAGTGCACCGGCGCGTGTAACAACGCGCACTCTGAGCGGTCCTCGCTGCTCTCTGCTACGACAACGACCTGTTCTGACACCTCCTCCGCACCGCCAGCGGTGCCACCCACGCAGTGCCTGGTGCGCGCGATACACCGACACGGAAACGTTGCCCGTGTAGGTCCGCGCACCGCGCCAGCGCCTCACCTCGGGGACGTTGTACCACGTCACCCACGCCTCCTCGTCTGACTTGACCTCGGGCGTCTTCTTATCACCCGAGGCTCAAACACATCTTCTATGTTCGGTAGCTCGTCCTGTGTATTCGGGACCTCGAGGGGGAGAAAGAGCGCGCTGGAGAGGGCATGCGTCTCGAAATCGGTCGCGTGTCGCGGATGGGCATCGATGAGGAACTGGACGGGTTTGCTCGTCGTGGTGACGATCTCGCCCGCGGCGAATTTCTCTGCAGTGGCGTTGGGCATGGCGGTGTGTTTGTGGTGGGAGATGCGGCTTTGGTTGAGGGAAATGCAGCGGGAGGTGCTCGGGGACCTGGGGGTTTTGGAATCGGCGGACGTCGCGCGAAGCATTTTGTTGGGTCTGTGAAGAGATTGGAGCGTCGGATTCGAGGTGTATTCGGACGCCCATTTGGGTGAGATGCTCAAGTAGATACAGAAGTGGAGGTTGAGATCTCACGACTTGGCCCGGGGTTGGGCCCTTGTGGAACGTCTTGTGAGACATATCATGGAGTACTTGAAGATTGAACCTCGTAGACAGGGGAGATGCATCCGCTCCGTGCGCACCCCGTGAGACGAGTAGGTAATGTCGTTGCTGTCCAGTCTGCAACGCCGACAATTTATCAAGTGGCTGGTGAGGAGATCTGAAGAGAATGAGTTATTTACTAGTAATATTGATAGCGATCCGCAAATCGACAGTTTCTGACAGGCTCACCATATGGCACGAACAACTATTCGAAGCATCAAAGAAGGACACAATCGCCACTATAAACGATGTTGAATCCACGAGGGATTGCTGCCAGTGTGAAGTCCCGATGTCCGTCGAGCGGAATTACTGGGCGTGGAACCTGGTTTGTCCTATTCTGGAACAGCTGCACACAGCTGCATGCCCTTTAAGTTTCATTGTTTCCGTGGACTCGCCTGACATGCAGCTTGCCCGGTAGAAGCGGAAGAATCCCGGTAGTGAACAAGAAAGGGTACATTGACAACGCTCACAAAAGGTCGGGTACAACTCCAACGGAAGCGCTTATTGTGTTCACACGGGTTTTGCAGCGTGTCGTGACCACAAATTTGGCAACAAAAAACACGGGTTGGCACCATCGTGATCATATGAGGTGGCACAGCCTCCTCCCCGACCATTATAGTCCCTGCGACTAAGGCAGCAGGCTTCCTGGACCATTCTATTCTCCCGCCATGTTCCTGGCGTCATGCGCCACTTTCCTGCTGTCAGTATCTGCCCTCTCGAGCTCCTCGCCCACGTTCGTACAGGCTCAGTCAGGCGGTCCGATGCAATCTAGCTGGCCTCATGTATATCCCGGAATGCCAGCCGGCGATTACAGCCCGGAGTGGCAGGGCTGTGCGTCCTGTTCTGTATATCATGTGCCTACTTTGCCCATTCACCTTGACGACGTTCTTGCAGATTTTCAGGTGACCGAGAGCCTTCCAAATGTGACATGGCCGCTTGCTCGGAACTGGGCTGGAAATATCCCTGTTCAGAGAGTTGGTCATCCCAACAACACCCTGTTCTTTTGGGCCTTCGAGTCTTCGAACGGGTCGTTTACTGCGAACAGCAGTGAACCTTGGGGAATCTGGCTTAATGGAGGGTGGGTTCCTGAACCTCTACGTAGCTCACAACTAATGTTCTCCGCAGTCCGGGGGGTTCTAGCCTCATTGGACTCTTGTTTGAGGTGGGGCCGGGCTTTCCCTGGTGTAATCCTTGCGATCGCCGCGTTGACATATGAACCTCAGAACGGTCCTATTCAAATTCTGGGTAACTATTCGGCTGTCGAAAATCAGTATGCATGGTCTACTGTTGCCGACTATGTGTGGATCGATCAACCAGTGTACGTCGGTCTTCACCTTCACGACGGCTTGTTCACGCGTTGGTACCAGTGGAACTGGTTTCAGCACGGCTGATTCAGATGGCTATGGCGAGTACACCAACTAGGTTCAAACTCCCGCTGGCTGATTCTCATGCTCCATTCAGTATCCGATGAGGACCAATTGGGTGCTGATTTCGTGAGAACAAGTAGCATGCCAGTTCAACGCCACGTTAATGCATCCACAGATGGGTTTCCTGGAAAACTTTGTGAAGGTGTTCCCAAATCTTGCCACGCGACCTCTGTATCTCGCCGGCGAGAGCTATGCTGGAACATACATAGTAGGTATCATTCTCATGTACGCAGAACTGATCCGTGGAATACCGTTTCAGCCATACATCACCAAAACCTACTTCGAAATGGATGACCCCCCAGTCAACCTGTCAAGAATTGCCATTGGAGATGGGACCCTTGCATCTTTAGAGACAGGCACGGAATTGCCTGTGATCACCGTGTTGGAAACATACCCACAAATCATCGGGTACGATACGCAAGTCTTTGAGTACTTTCAAGAACAGTACGTTCAAGACAGTGGGATATATGTTCCATGAATACTTATGTTCTGTTTAGGAGTAAACTCTGCGGGTATAATCTCAACCTCCAATACCCTCAACCAGCGCATTTTCCGACTCTAAACGCCCCAATGCCTTTTGGTTTCACATCGTCCTTTCGCAAATATGACGCGAAACTCACAAAGAAACGGTTTATGCGCGAGGTACAGGACCGACTTGTCGCAAAGCTCAGAAAGCGGGGGTCTGAGAGTGCGCTGTTGGAGCACGGTGAGCGACTTCGTGCTCGCGACATGTGGAAACGTGACCTGGCCGGTCGCGCGAATGGAACCATCGACCCCTGGTATCAGTGTGACCTGTATTCAGAGATGATCGACTATGCCCTCAATTTCACTTTTCCTTGGTGTACGTATTCGTTCCCTGTCATCCCATCTGGCCGTTCACTCCACGATCCCTCTTGTAGCGTCTGGCGGCGAGTTCGATTTCTACAATATCCCTGATGCATTGAGCCCAGAAGTGCCAATGGATGCGGGTGTCTTTCTCAATGGTTCGTTTGTGGGTTATAGTTGGGTGGGTCGACGTTTACACGCTTTCCCAGACGCCAGAACACGTGCTGCGATCCATGCACCTACGAGCAAAGTCTGGGAGGAAGTTATCCCTACAACGTTTGCGCCGACTAATAGCACTAGTAAGCAGCTGTTGTTGGAGGTTTACAACGATCTTATGCAAATTGTCTACAGCTAATGTCTACGGTGACCCAAGTGAGCTTCGATCCTTCTTTTAACGATAGACGAGAGGTTGACCCGCGACTAATGTTTTCCAGGCGTCGAGTGAGTGCTTGTCATGATCAGCATAATCGGATACTCAGAAGGGTCAGGCCTATGGCATTCCTGACCGACCTTGCCAAGAACATGACGGCGCATGACATGGCAGTCATCGTATATTCTGGAAACGACGACTCCGTCGTTCCCCACTTTGGTTCTCAGAGTAAGTTCGTTTCTCAGTCCCTATCGTTACAGCTTGCTCACGTGTGCATACAGTCGCCATCCAAGTGCGACATTCCACATTTCGTGCATTGCTCATGTGTCTGACGTTTGTTACCTAGAACACGACGTTTGGTGGAATCCAAGGATTTACGCGCAAGCCATCAACACCGTGGTACAACGACGCCGGCGAGCTTGCTGGCATCGTCCATCAGGAACGCGGTTGGACATATGCCCTTGTTGCTCATGCCGGTCATCTGCTGGGATATAACAACCCCATCTCCGTGAGGGTCTGATTCCTTGCTACGCTCCGCCTTCCTAATTTAATACCCCCATTCAGGCTCTCACTCTTGTACGGGAATTCATCTTTGGAAACAATCAAACCGGACTGGTGACTAACACCAGCTCGGGGGCAGTCAGCGTTGTCGGAGGGGAAGTGTCCTCTTCGGGCGAGATCATGACCGGCCAAGCGGGAATCTATTATGGGGAAGCCACGACAGCGTCCAGCTATTTCTTCCCATCGGCAACTGTTGAGGCTTGGAACGCCTACCTTGCTACTGCGACGAATCAAGCGAGCTCCATAATGTCGATGGGTTCCATGTCGAGTGAAAAATCTTTGCTGGGAAGCGCGCTAGCGATCGTGCTCGGAGCGTTAATGTAGAGACATTGTAGGACTGTTTCCCTTTTCCCTTTATTTATACGGTAGGGTGAGATGGACCTTGTTCGGGACGTTACGACGTCCTGCATATTACATCCAATACGATGAGTCCTTTCGGTATGGGTATGCCAACTAATAGTCTTCCGCCGGTCAAGGAGTGCCTCCACAAACTCGGCAACGGACGCGCAGACTTGGTCAGGTGGCAGCGCGTCAGTAAAAGCGAGTGATTCGAAACACGACGCACCTAAACACGCCAGAGTCCGAGTTGGACAGCGCCTTCGCCGAGATCTGCACGCACATGCATCGCCGATCACGGCGACCCCATCCCAGGGGTGGAGGCGAGAGGGGGGGGGATGCTGGTCAGGGTACTCTCTCTGATGGGCAGTGCCAGGCATCAGTCGTTCTCGCAGCGAGCGCGTTCGTGCCATTCAATTGAATTAGCGGATTTGTGGGTTCGTGCGCGGAATCTGAGTTGAACAAGAGGTCGGGTGGGACACGGATTGATGAGAAGGGAGTGTAATCAAGGTCTCCGTGATCCGAACTGTACTTGGAGCGGGTATCTTGCGTGCCACTGGGCG
>Ga0307508_10002670_pt1 | contig 18693 bp, 27 predicted proteins | sample 9_EM_MG_FD_203089 | JGI IMG/M metagenome (GOLD analysis project Ga0307508, IMG submission 203089) | Populus trichocarpa ectomycorrhiza microbial communities from riparian zone in the Pacific Northwest, United States - 9_EM | ecosystem: Host-associated > Plants > Roots > Unclassified | place... | reverse complement strand
CCCTGTACGGGATGGTAGATGAGCCCGCAATAGATGCCGTTCTGGGTGCCGTCCTCCTGGTAGATGACGCGGTAGGCGCCAGGACTGCCGCCGCCGTAGATGTTGCCGTTCGCCAGGATCGGGAACTCGACCAGGTCGCCGCCGCTGCCCGGACAGTTCGGGAACGAGAAGCCTTCGCGGTTGTTGAACGTGTGCGGGTATCCTCCTGTGCCACAGCTTTCGCATTAGCTTTCGTGCGAGGGTGGCGTGGGGGATGAGGGATGCGTACCCGGCTGCGGTCCCCACGGCCCGCGCGTGTTGGCCACGCCGCGCTGCGCCGCGTCCTCGATCTGGAAGTCGTTGAAGGATTGGCCGCCTGTGGAGCGGGACAGTCAGCACACGCATCGGATACGCCGTGGCCGGACTGGCTGCAGGGTAGGCTTACCGCAGTCGACGTTGTCAGAGGGCAGTTGGGAGATCGCGCGCTTGTCCAGCTGATGGAGCGACGGCGCGGCGAGGGCGCCGATGGTGAGCGAGACGAACACGGCGAAGGAGGACGCGAGTCTCATCGTGAAGGAGGCTTGTCTTTGGGGGTGTGGAAGGTGAAGTGTGGACTTGAGAGCTGAAAGCGAGGAAGTGTGCAAGTGGGAGTGAAATTGGAGCGCGGTGATCGGGGAGGCGGATGCTGGATGAGTCTGAGCTGGAGAATAGGAGGGCGGATCAGACCTATTTGTACCGGTCTCGCTGAGCTCGTCGCTGCGCCGTCGAAATCCGCACATTATGCTGATTCGTAGAGGCTCCGCCGGTGGAGGGCGGGCTAGCCGTGATCCACAAGATCAGGCAAGCGCCAGTCCCGTAAGGCGCCCTCTGCCCCTCTCGTCCTCCGGTGAGGAGAACAGTGGGCCCCTTCACTGGCACGATCTTCACAACAAACCACCGCCGCCACGCTATTGCAGTACAGACCAGCTCGCGGGTGCTTGCTCCAGGGAAGCATCCGCGCTCCAGCGTGGTGCCATCTCTTGGTACCCCGATCTCGCCTTTCACTAGGCGGAGGTGCTCCCGTCTTTCTCCCATGCTGTCGTTGAGCCGCAGGAATCGCCTGGTCCCCAATTCACGCCGTACCGACAGCCTGTTGTGTAGCTGTACGTATTTGGGGCTCACTTCTTGATGGTGATACTACGATTGAAGGATCACTGTTTCGCCCTCCATGCGACATCACTCTCCTCTGCCGGGTAGTACAGAGGGGCTTGGTTCTCGTGCAGGCATATGAGCAACTGGATACGTAGCAAGGAGGCTGTTTCCGCGCCCCTTCGTTGACTGCGGTACGTCAGGCTGCCCATGTGCGAGTTCTCCAGAGGACATGATCGCGGCGTGAGAAGTCCGCCCGGTGACATGTACATAATTAGACATCCGTATTTACTTAGCCAACAGGTACTGTGCTCGACCGTCATCAATACCGAGATCCGTCTCGTCTCCGGCCCCGTTCGGATCAGTAAGGCTCAGCGTGGCCGTGGCTTGGCTTCAGATCTACTAGTCGCCAAGGCAAACGCATGTCGACACTGAAACACAGTAGATAAACGATCTGCGGGTGGCGAGATGTGGCTACTAACTATATCTACCAGCATGCGGTAGTTACGTAAGTGTCTTACTAGCCACGCGGAAAGAAACGGATAGTCATATGTATGATGACGGAAATGTGACATGACAGGTGTGAAGTGAGCTCGGGCTCCACCATCCGTCACGTGCAAATACACATCCGCGATATCAGTCAAATGCACCGCCACTGTGGATCTCTTTAGCGGTCATGTGATTTTAGCAGCTGTGTATCGTGACTGCATCTATTGGAGACCTTACACAGCCACCTCGCTGCGCAAGGCGCGCAAGGCGTGCTGCGCCGAGCAACATCGCCACCAGTCGGCTGTCGAGACACGATCGGCGGCTGACTGCATCGACTACTGCGGGTCTGCAGCGCCTTTTTTCTTTTTTACCTTTTTTTTTCGTATTCAATTTTTACTTGCATGCGACCGTTTTTGGTCATAGCGAGCCTCTCGGGATTCACGAGGAGGAAAAAGAGAGGATTAGCATCCACTCCAGGGCCCAAAAAGCCTTAGTGGGAGCGAGGTAACTACCTCAAGGTGTCGATAGGTGAGACGTCTACCTATGCTCATCAGCATCACAGACTTCTCCAAGTTTCGGCCTGACACGATGTGGCATTTCCACTCCAAACCCTGACAGTTTTCATGACATCCCTTGGTCACGCGGAATTCAACTGACTTCCCGGTCGGGGGTTGGGCCTCACCGGGCGAGTGAATTTCCTTCAGGTTCTCAGGTACCTTAAGGCGTCGCTACTCCTTAGCTATGCGCATGAGCATCACAAAGTTCGTTCCCGGGCTTGTGGCACATAATCTGCCGGTCGAACCGTACGTCGACGATTATAGGAGCACGAACCACGAATCCGTGATCTCGCTCCCACATTCGGATCGGGGATCCCTATCTATCTACATACCAACTCGCTTGCTCTTCCCAAGGCGGCTGGCGCTGACGATCAGCCGCTGCTCGCCGACGAGCTACGGTTGGCAGCCAATCGGAATGAACACTTCCGCTCTGCTCGTACCGTATGAGGAGTATCTAGCGCGGCCCTCACGCGTCGGTCGCGCCATCCGCGCAGTCCGTGAGTCGAAACATACCGCGGTCGGCCTACAAGTAAGGCCCCCCGCACTGACCGAGTGGCAAAGGCGGCCGTCTGTCTGTCCGGTGAAGGACGCGGATTTCTTGATGGTGAGCCAGGGAATCTTGCAGCGGGGTACCGGAGCCTTAGCCTTGCAACGAGCGCCTCATCATGCCTTACTCACGGAGGAGCCGCCGACTACCATGGCGTCCGAAGCCCAACAAGGCGTGGCCAAGCCGGTTCTCAGGCCTGCCAGCTGCGTGCTACAACCCGTGGGCTGCGTACCATAGACTGATCCTGCTACCGACAACAACCCCGCACTCCGAACATCGGTTCAAAGAGCCCGCCAACACTACCGAATCGTCAGAACCACCTCCGCACATCATCCACGAGTCGCTTCGCTGGCAGCTCTAGCTACTCCATATAACCTATCGCGCTCAGCCTTACTCGCAGTCTCGCACTCCCAACCCTCCGGTCCATCCGCTTCCCTCTAGCACGTCCAAGCCGCCCTCCCACCACCGCACGATGTCCGACTCATGGTTTTGGTCCAAGATCGGCGCTGACTACGGCGCGCTACTGTCGCATACCAAGCCTCTCCGCGAGCTGCTGTCCGGCAGCACCTCTGCCGACCGGGCGGCCGCGCGCATCGCATCCGACGGCTTCGGCCAGGAGGACGCAGACTGGCGGCTATGGACCATTGTCTTCGACGCCGCCGCCGAGCTCCCCGACACCCACGCGGCGCTCCTCGACCTCCTGGTTGAACTGCAGAAGCTGAGCGACTTCTCCTCGCCCCACACCGACGACGCCGCTGCCGCAAACGTCGCCGGATGGCTGAACCAGTTCGGATCCAACTGGCGCGATCGTCACGATATACTCCTGGCCCGCCGCGACGGCTCCTTCGACAAGCCCAACGCAGCCGAGCAGCCATCATCCACGCGTCCGCACGAGAAGTGGATCAACTTCACCTGTTTCTCGGCAAAGTTGTTGGCGGCTCCGTTCCCATCCCCCGCAGCCGACTCGCTCGGTGCTCTGGCGGCACTGAGGGACGCCTTGGAGCAAGAGCCGAGCGATTACTACAATGACTGCGAAGCGCGCAAGGCGAAGGCCAACGACAACAGGCCCGCCGGTCTCAAGCCCCAGGAGATGCTGGCCCTGGACGTGACCGCGGCAGCGCAGTGGGTCCTGTACGCCGCGCCGGTCATCAGGTCCAAAACGGAGCGTCCAGAGTGCGTGACTCGCAGCCTGCCCGCCAACACCGGCCTGTGGAAGGGCGACGCTGGGTTTTCGCCTGAACGATGGTCCTTCTGGAAGGAGAGATTCCAAGCGCTTGCCGAGCGCGAGGATCTCGGCCAGGACATGAGAGCGATCGCGAAGGAGGCAGCCGACCGCATGGAATGACAGAACGGCTCGGCGTAGTATGGTAAGCGCGAGCCCTCGATTTCGCACTTCTTCCTGCTCGTGGCTAGGCTGACCTTCCGTGAAGGCCCGATGTCACACGAGCTGCGGGTGGGGGAATCTTGTCGGCTCCTTGTTCTTTCCGTGCTTGTGTTTTAAGTCATGTATCGTTAGTCGTCGGAATTAAGGCGCTCTTGCAGCTGAAAATCTAGTCGACTCTGCGCGTCAATCTCCCGCTCTCTCGTCCTTTGTGCAAATAGCCTACCGCTCTTCCAACGAACCCAATCCGTATCATGGAATTGCGCACCAGCGAAGCATTCCACCTGCTAATTCCGCATACACAGTCTTCTTGCATCCACTCTTCGAAATGGAGTGATGAATTTGATTGGTATACAGTATCCGTACTTCCAGATCCCAAGAGGACGAAGGCCCCAGCAGTAGCCAAAACCAGTCAATCCGGCATAGCTACCAGCCGGATACGAACGTACTCAACCAAGAGTAGACTGTAGAGAGGCAGATCGGAGACGCGCAATCGCCCTAACCTCCATTATGCTATCCACACTATTTTTTTGTATAACCGTTACTCACATGTCACCTGAATAGATCATGGCGAGGTGCACAAAGTCCGCTTTCCGACCGCAGTCAGCGCGAAGGCAACACGTTGCAAGTTACCCCCTTGGCCAGGCCTGTCCCACGGAAGAGTGATGCACACCAAAGAAACCACCAAGGAAATGAAAAAGTGACAATAAAGAAACCGACGACCCGCCTTCACATCTTACCCCTCTTCTGCGTACGCCATGAAGCGTGGGGAGGAACAGAGGTTGTTCCTCACCCCCGCCACCCAGATCCTCAGCCTCCACCCTCCGTTCCTCGGCCGGGCATCATCAACGAGATCCAGCCGGCCCACAAGGGAGTTGCCGGCGACGAAAAGGCCGACAAGTGATCAGGGGTTTGCGGCAGAGGAGCCTGGTGCCCGCGGGGTGGAATGGCTGAGCTACTCGGACCGGATAGAGGAACGCGCGATGCCCCTCCCAAGATCTCTCGCGCACCTCAAGCGGGAGATCTCTGAGAAGAAGTGGGCGGAGGCGCGCCAGTGGGCTGGGGGCCGGACCTGCAAAACGAAGCACAGGATGCCGAAAAGCCAGACGCCGGATGGCATGGTTGCTTGGAGCAACAAGAGGCTCGCCTCACGGTTCTACCAGGCGAAGACGTGGCACTGCCTTACTGGGCAGTACCTCCACTGGACGAAGAACCGGACCACCCCACAGTGCTGGTGGCGCCGGTACCAGATCCAGACCCGGGAGCACCTCTTCAGGGTGTGCCTGGAGTGGAAGGGCCAACAGAAGATCCTGTGGGCGGAAGTGTGGAAGGAGATCGGGAAGTGGAAGAGCCGGTGGAAAATCCGGAACCCCCTAGCAGATGGGCGATGCAACCAGGCAGTATTGGGCTTCCTCTCTGCCACGGATGTGGGGAGGCGTGTGCCGGTGGAAGAAGTCGCAGAGAGTGTGTCGGAGTGGGAGCTCCGACAGCGGCGCGAGCTGGAAGAGGAGAGGAGGGCGGAGGCGGAGGAACAGTGTGCCGCGGGGGAATTGGGCGCCGGGGAGGAGCTACCACTGTTTCTGTCTGCGACCTCTTTCATGGCATCCGCAGATGAGGACTAGGGGGGCGGGCTGTGCTTCCCTTTTTTTCTTCCTTTCGTCTTTCACGCTCGTTGCTGCGTTTTTCCTTTGTCTCTTTCCTTTGTCTTGCACGCGCGTTCGGCGTCTTTTCCATTGTAATTTCACTGGTACGCTCTACATTTTGGGACAGACTTGGGCGGAGAGCAAAAGGGGAGCTTGTAACGGGCCGCCACCGCGCGGACAGCAGACGGGAAACAAAAAAAAAACCCGCTCCGCTCCTCCTTCCTTTCCATCTGCTGCTGGAGCTCCAACATTGACGCCTCACTCCGCACGTCTTCCTCAGCTGGGGCCGGGACCAGTCTCCCTCACATCCGTGGTGGAGAGGAAATCCAGTACCGACCGGCTGACCTCCTATCGGCAAGGAGACCCCAGATCTTAAACCGGCTCTTCCCTCCCCCCGCCTCTCTCCACTCCTCCGCTCACAGGACCTTCCGCCGGGCCTCCCACTCGAGACACGCCTTGAAGAGGTGCTCCCTCGTCTCTGTCCGGTACCGGCACCACCAGCACTGAGCGGTAAGCCAGTTCTTCGTCCAGTGTAGGTACTTCCCGGTGAGGCAGTGGCCTGTCTTCAGTTGGTAGAACATCGAGGCGAGCCTCTTGGAACTACCCGCAACCGTCCCGTCTGGCTTCTGCCTGCTCTGCATCTTGTACTTCTCCCTGGAGGGCCGGCCTCCAGCCCATTGGTAGGCTTCCGCCCACTTCTTCTCCGAGATCTCTCGCTTGAGGTGTGCGAGGGATCCAGGGAGCGGCATCGCGTGCGCCTCTGCCCGGTCCGAGTATCCTAGCCATTCCACCCCACGAACGTCTGCCTCCTTTGCTGGGAGCTTGGCCCACTCGTCGGCCTTCTCGTTTCCTGGGACCCCGCTATGAGCTGGGCACCACCGGATTGCGACGATGATGTCTTGCCTGGCCCTCCGTAGCACCCTGGAGCGCGTACAATCTGGCCGGGGCAAAGCTCCTCCGAGGCCATCCGCCTGACGGCCGCCTGGGCGTCCGTGAAATCGTGACCCTTTCCGGAGTTGTCTATCTTCTCGTAGCCGTTTCCAGCGCCCTAGCGATAGCGGCGCATTCTGCATCGTATGTAGGTCTAACGGCAGGGTTTAGGCGACTATCGCGCGGAACTGGCTCGACGTATATATCTGGTGTCATTTGCGGTGATGATTAAGCGAACAAAAGCCGGGCAACAATCCTTTGCCTCATGTGCATTGATCGGACTGAAGAACGGACCCTCCTTGTGTCGCTGGGATACTCTCAGGATTCCGGCAAAGGCGAGCCGAGCGGAGCCGCTGCTAACAATTCAAAAGTCACTGCGGGTTGCGTATTTTAGTACGCGGCGAACTTGGCAGATGCAGTCCCGTGATTGCGAGGCGGGCGGCTCGGCCAGCCACAGGGACTCGGCGCCTTGGCACTGCGACATGTGACATACATACACGGAAGGATTTGGGCTTCCTCGACACTCACTCTCCATGAAACCTCCGTGCAGTCAGCCTTCGGTACACGTGTCCCGGAGCTCTGTCCTCCTCACGGAGAGGTCGCACCCCGCATGAAATAAAGACTTTCGAGCCGAATCAAGGGCGTGTGGGATACATATGTAGGGTTTTTTTTTGTTTATTCATACTTGCATTCAGCCTTTCTAGACTACGGCGGCGTACATTTTACCCAGGTTCCCTGTCCGCAGTCCACACAAGGCGGCTCGTCGCAAGCTCCCGTTTTGCCCTCCGCCCAGGCCTGTCCCAAGAAGATATGATGCGCACCAAGGAAATGACAAAGGGAAAGGCGACAAAAGGAAAGGCAAAGGAAAACACGTGACTTGTCCTCACTCCTCATCTGCCGATGCCATGAATGAGGGGTTTCTGTTTTTGTTTAATCATACTCGCATTCAGCCTAGGTATCTAGACTATGGCGGCGTAGATTTTCCCGTCCGCTGTCCGCGCGGTGGCGGCACGTTGAAAGCTCCCCTTTGCCCTCCGTCCAGGCCTTTCCCGAGAAGATAGGTATAGAAAACCAAAGAAATGACAAAGGAAAAGACAAAAGAAATCGTTGGAGGACCTCCGTCTAGTTCTCCCTCTTTCCTGCGGAAAACATGAAGGAAGGGGTAGGGAGGAACAGCGGTAGTTCCTCAGCCTCTATCCCCAACTCCTCGGCTCCAGCCTCCTCCTCAACCTTCTTCCATCCCTCATCCGTGTCGCCATGGCGAGGTGCTGGCCCTGCGGCCGTGGCAGATGTTGATGGCGGGGTTGTGTGGGGCCGGTTTCCACATCTGCATGCTCCGAGTGAATGAGAGTTGGTGTGGGGGAGGTATCCCGCAGTTGCTTCGTTGGATGGTGCGGGGTTTGAGGCCCGTCCATATCCGCTTTGGCCGCGGAGGTGGTGTCAATGGAGGAGGCCGCAGCGGCTGTGTAGTAGGCACTTCCGGAGTGCCAGGTTCTCCTCTGTGAGCTTATCGATTCGCTCACTCACGATCCACCGTAGTCACAAGGACCTTGAGGTCCTTCATCTCGCGTGCTGTCTCTTTTGCCGCTGACAAAAGAAGTTCGACGGGCTGCTGACTGCTTCCCGATGTCGTCGCATACGATCGCAATCTCGGAGCGGAAGTAGGACTGGAGCTTGTTGTGAGCAGTTCGAGGTTTTGCACAACATTCTGAGGCGATGTTGTCATCGCTTCCGACGTCGGAACGATCCTCTTCCTCCATAGGCAGTGACGCTAGTGGAGGGGAGGCGGTGCACTTGCGAGCCAGATGACCGAGGCGACCGCATGTGTAGCAGTTGCGAAACGACATTTCAAGCAGGGTAGAAATGAAGCCGAAGTAAACTTCGCGATGCTGGAATCAGCGAATAGGAACACGACACGCGCTTAGCGTCTTGGCGAAACAATGATGCGAGTGTTGTAGCGGGGATCGTTGCATGAATGAGGGGGTGGGTAGGAACAATGGGGTTCCGCCCTCGGCACCCAGCGCCTGCACCTCCGCCTCACTACCTTCTTCCCGCTCCCGGCGCTCCCGGAGCTCCCACTTGGATGCCTCGCTCCCTGCGTCCGTTTCTTCCTCCGGTGGCACTAGCCTTCGAATCTCACATCTATAGACGAGAGGAAGTCCAGCACCACCTGCCCACACCTCCCATCAGCAAGTAAGTCCCGGATCTTCCACCGGCTCTTCCACCTCCCGGTCTCCTTCTGCACCTCGGCCCACAAAATCTGCTGCTGCATCTTCCATCCCGGACACACCTTGAAGAGGTGGTCTCTCGTTTGCACGGGACTGGCACCACTAGCATTGGGTATTCGGGCGAACCTTAGCCTAGTGTAGGTACTGGCCGGTACGGCAATGCCCCTCCTTCAGCTGGTAATACCTTGAAGCGAGCCTCTTGGTACTCTCAGCAACCGTGCCATCCAGTTTGTAGCTATCCGGCATCTTGTATTTCTTCCGGGAGGCCCGCCCTCCAGCCCACCTGAGAGCTTCCAGCCACTTTTTCTCCGAGATCCACCGCTTGAGATTCGTGAAGGACCGTGGGAGCGGCATTGGGCGGTCCTCTGTCCGATCCGAGTAGTTCAGCCATTCTATCTCGCGAGTGTCTGGCTCTTCCGCAGCAGCTTTTGCCCACTCATATGCCTTCTCGTTGCCCTCTACCCCCCTTTGTGTGCCGGTCACCGCCTGATCTCGATGATGACACCAGTCCGGGCTTTCCGTAGCACTGCGATGCGCTTCCTCGTCTGAAGCGCGTAGGTTTGGCCGGGGCCAGGCTCGTCCGAGGCCATCCGTCTGATGGCCGCCTGTGCATCGGTGAAGATTGTGACTCGTTCCAGAGTTGTGTTTCTTCTCAAAGCGGATCCCAGAGCCCCTGCGAGGACGGCACACCCGGCGTCGAAGGCCTCCTGGTTATAGCCTATATGATACATACATATGTAGGGTGATGGTACACTGCGTGGTCTAGGTATATTGGAGTAGACGGAAATTCCCTATGATAACCCTCTATCTATATAGCTACAAATGTACATACACTAAGTACATGAGTACACCAACCCCGTAGACTATGCAGTGTACGAGAACCAATCAATAATGGTGGTCCCGATTCCGCCTACCCAAAACCCGGAAACGCTCTCACAGCTCCAGCAAATGCCCACTGGATTTCGCTTACAGCTCCACCATCCCCTCCGATCAACTGAATTTTTAGATAATCTTTTCATCTTCTCTTTCTGGTGCTCTCCTCTGCGTGTACGATTTTCTGTCTGTATCTGTGGGGATTGCCGAAAGATTCCTGTATCGGCTCGGTTGCAGCCCAGAAACCCACCCACGAGCCAAGAAATGCCACGTGATTTCGCTTACAGCCGCACACATATCTGCTCCGATCCGATAAACGGAATTTTCAGATAATGTTGCTCCCCGCGTGAGTGCAATTCTCTATCCCTTGTAGTGATGGTGGCGATTGCTCCCCGTAAAGGGACGCCCATCATAATTTCTCGCTCGTCTGCGCGGCCTGCCTGCCGACCCAGCGAAGCCCAGTCTGGCTCAAAAAAGCCCCGTTGGCCCGAAGGCCGTGGACTAGCTAGTGTGAACTGCCTCTCGTATGTTAGTCCAGGCTCAACCTGACTGTTGAGACCCGGGCTCCAGTCGCCCGACGACAACCCGCCTCAACTGTCCGTTACCGCAGTCCTCCGTATTCGACGTCTCGGCCGAGAAGCGGTCTATCCGGAGGCTGTCCATGCACAGGATGGCATCTGTATACATATTTAGTCGTAACTAGGGTGTACAACACCGTTTCACCCCACGCAAAACATCATCATAACTCACTCGCCACTCGGGCCTACTCCATGCAACCTAGCGCTGACAGTCGCGCACGATGGTGTGCATACTTAGCACCTGCCCGGTTGTGAGCAGCAATTCCCACCCTTGGCTTTCTGACGTGTTGAAGGTTACCAAAGCTGTATGTAGGTGCCGACCCCCATATCCCCCGACGACCCGTTCGGCAACCCTGACAATCAATGGCACGCCACACTTTTGTATCGTGAAGGATAGAAAGTCGCTGACTTCCCAAAAATCCATAACTGACTTTTTACAGCGGCGACGTGGCACTTCCACTGACTCAGCGGACGACTCCTCCTATCCACAGTACTTAGGTATGATGGTAGCTGACTTTGGGGGTCACGTTGGCATGTACATACTTGTTGCGGAAGCTAGGAAAATCTCATCTACCAATTTTTTTGTTGCCGAGCACAGTGAAAGCTAGCAACCCACCCCGCCATGCCAACAGCACCAAAACTCCACACTCCCTTACATACACAACATCGGCACATTTGCTGTAGTGACTCTAATGTCTGATCAAAAGCGATTCTCAGTCAATTTGGCCGATCAAGCATGCTCTTGCGTATGCTAGCAAGGCACTGAAATCCCTGCGGTCATGCTACATATTACGGCTACCTATCAACACGGCCAAGCAGGCGCCTGTGGACTTTTTACAATCCCCAGCGAGTGAGGCTATGTAGTGTGAGCCACCTTTGACACGTGTACCTAGAGGACGGCCGGCAAAGAAGAGGTGTCCTCTAAAGGACACTAGATGCGAGGAATCAATCCAAGAAAAAAGAAAAGAAGAATATCGCATGCGTTTGTGATGCAGGAAAGCTCTTCAGCTGCAACCCAACAAGACTCCGACAGCGAGCGAGTACAGCGCTGTGAGGAGCGTGGCGGTTGAGGAGCTCTAGCGAAGTGCGGGCACATAGCATCGTTGGAGAACTCTCCTGTATCATAAGCTAATGCGGCTACTCGGCTGGCATCATAGACTTTTGCACACTATGTAAGCGAGGGGGTCGGGGATGGATTTGCAAGTTTTTTTTTTGTTTATTCATACTCGCATACGACCTATATAGATCATGGCGGCGTACACTTTTTACCCGGTTTTCCTGTCCGCAGTCCGCGTGAAGCGGCTCGTTGCAAGCTCCCCTTGTGCCCTCCGCCCAGGCCCAAGATGGATTTGTAGGTAAGTAAGTACATACATATCAAAGAGAATGATTCGGGGGGGAGCGACTCGGCGCCGGGGTGGCTGACAGGGTGTGCGGTTTTAGCGCTGTCCACAGCATCGTTGGATCAGCGAGTATCTAGGACTGCTGGTTGTATAGGTGGGCTGGGAGGATGGCTGGGTTACTGTGGGGGCAGCTGACCTGCAGTTCCCAGGAACCACACTACATATGTAGTACGGCGTTGGCCCGCGTTGGCGCGCTGGCCGGACGGGACGGGCTGCGGTCGTCGGGTCGACCGCACAGACTCTCATCCGTGCAACAGGTTCCTAGTGGCACGGCATCCTAGCATACCGCTAGCTATGCATACCGCTCTGCAGTCCAACCATCCCATCTTTCAGGAACGGGAGGGACTATTTTCATCGTGTCCTCAAAAGCCAGCGGACGGGGCTGGGCGAACGCCGAGTCTAGACTACAATTCGTGCCGTGTTATGTGGAACATAACGTCGACCACTCTGACGAAGTCTGGTGGGATAGGTAGTGTACCTACTTTGCAGTGTATCGGATACTACATTGGCTCTACTACTCTAACGCCGGAATCCCTAGTCTGGCGCCGCCGCAGTAGTGTGCCTCTCCGTAATGGCAGCCAGGACGTAACACGCATTGTCGCGTAATATGGGACCGGGAGGTACGGCTTCTGACGGTAAGCTATTTGCCCAGTAGGGCTGGTAGTAGGTGGTAGTGGCTGGTGGCGGTAGTGGTGCCCGCCTCCGGTCCGCCGAATATCCACATAGATTCGCCTTTTTTTTTGATATGTTTACCATGCGACCTAAATAGATTATGGAGAGGTTAGCACTGTCCCCGCAGAGCGGCACGTTGCAAGCTCCCCTTGCCGTCCACACAGGCCTGTCAAAAGAAGAAACGGTGCCCACCAAAGAAATCACGAAGGAGAGGACAGAAGAAAGACGGAACAGAAAAGAAACCCCAAGGAAACCGTGATCGCGCCCCCATCACACGTCTGCGGGCGCTCGCTCCTCGCGTCCTCCTCAGCCGGGACCAGCTTTCTGGAGAGAAAGTCTAGTACCGCCTGGCTGCACCTCCCATCGGCGAGGAGGTCCCAGATCGTGAACCGGCTCATCCCGCTCCCAGCCTCCTTTCACACCTCTGCCAGAAGGATCCTCTGTTGGGCCTTCCACTCGGGGCAGATCTTGAACAGGTGGTCCCACGTTTGCGTCCTGCACGAGTGAGTCGGCTCTTTGTCCGGCTCAGGTACATACTGTCCAGTGAAGCAGTGCCCTGTCTTCAGCTGATAAAACCTAGAGACGAGCCTCTTGGAGCTACCCGCAACCGTGCCGCCCGGCTTCTTTCTAGGGCCCGACCTCCAGCCCATTGGCCCACTTCTTCTTGGAGATCTCTCGCTTGAGATGCGCGAGGGATCTGGGGAGGGGCATTGCGCGTGCCTCCCGTCTGGTCCGAGTATCCTAGCCATTCCACTCCGCCGCACCGCGGTGCGCCTTCTTGCCTGGAGCGTGTGGCCGGGGCCTGGATCCTCCCACCACATATGTACTCCAGAGTAGATTCGCCTATGCTATCCACTTATGTACTCTGGGGCATCGCTTGCAGGGCTCTAATTGCCTTGCCACGGAGTCAAGAGGGAGGTTTTGCAACCCCTGCGGGGACTGCAACTAGATAGAGTACAACTGTCGCCACAGCAATGGACAGGGTCCCTGGTCGCATCCGTCAACTGCTGAAGCTCCTGAATTAGATATGATAGCGTACACTATAGAATGTAACCAAAGACGCTGATTGGATGACAGCGTCGAGGATAGGGGGTGCAGACATGCTACATATAGTTCTGCGGCTTGGGTTTGCCGAGCCTCGCATCCCTCACGAACAGGCTAAATCCTCCTGGTAACCCTGGATGTTGTACACTGGAGTATGTTCTCGTACAGGGTATGTACTCGGCGTTTAAACACCCAGGATTATCTAAGGATGGGGTATAGGTTGTGAAAGGGCAGTTTTGAACGCCCTAAATTAGTGCGTTAGCGTCATGAACCAACATCACCAACACTACAACACTATCGCCCCGCTGCCACTGCCACTACCACCAGCACTACTTCGGCCCGGCACAGCAGAGAGAGGGAGAGGAGAAGGAGTGAGGGAGCCGAGAAGAGGGCAGAGCTGGGGGAGGGAGCTGTGCGAAAGCAGTTACCCGTTGTCGGCAGGTCGAATACAGATTGCTAACTGGTGGCATCTATGATATTCACTCACCCTTCCGATTAATTGTATTGTACTAGCGTTATTTTCTGGTGCACTGTACGAATGTGTAGATGTTGCCAAGTATGGGCTGTAAGCGGCGCGTCGGAGTCACCCGTGACAGGGGCAGTTGTTGTTTCAGCCGCACGACCAACTTTACCGACCCCCATTTCCATGGTTGCTCTTGGCCCTCGAGGTTCGGTAGCGCTGTCTCACCGCCTGCGAGGTGCCGTACAACACCATAAATATGCTTTTCTGCAGGAACTATTTCGGCATAGGAGACACTGAATTGTCGGGTGAGTTGTCTCCGCCGCTCACGCTACCTGCCAGTCATCAGCCCCTTCATGCACGCAGCAGACGGTGGGAATCTCGGCCGGTTGTGGAGAGGGACGTGCAGTTCACTGAGCCGGCCATTGCCGGTCGCCGTGGCAGATGCTCCGAGCCACGGTGGACGACGCCTCTGGGCTGGCCCGGCTCATCGAGCTTTTCGCTACCATTCCTGTGGATCTTCCTCAGCCCCGGCGCATCCGGAAGACAATAAAACGCTCCTTCCCCCGTCTCTACTGGACTACCAAAGCAACAATCAACATCGTCAACACCTACGGCATTCTCTCTCAATCCACTCTATATTCAGACCCACCCTACGAACGTACCCACCACTCCACACCACCAGTCAACATGAAATTCTCTGTCGCTCTCATGCTGGCCTTCGCCGCCCTCGTCGTCGCCGCTCCCCCTGGGGAACGCCCTTGCAAGCCGAGGGAGAGGGTTATGTGTTGCAACACGAAAACCTGTGCGGAGTCGCGTGAGTTCCATTTCCCCATGGTGTACGAGTATCGATCGTCGCTGACAAAGGCACATACAGCCTGCGAGGAGTCTAATCTTGAGGACGGCCAAAATGTTTGCTGCAACCACGGAATTCCCGGCTTCCTTGACTGTCTCCAAAGGTCGTAGACACGGCTGAAGCAGGACGAGGGGGTTGTTGAAGGGTTGTTTTCGCGGAGGCGGGGGGTGGGGGTTGTGAGGTGGATTATGTGCTTTTGCTTGATTGGGTGGACTGTGACTAAGTACTTAAGTGTAAATGGAATAATTATTATAATTGGCCGTAGCCTCAAGATGTGGGAAAATTGCCTGTTGCTCGCTCCCTCCAGCCACACGCAGACGTGCTCTCCCTCTGTCGTCACTGCATCCGTGGAACGTGGGTGGGTTCGGCTTCCTTTCTGTTTTGCTACCTGGTATAGTGAAAGATCGATACCATTTCGCGTGCATCCTGCTTGTATGAGAGCCGTTAAGTGGTCCAGCCGGTCGGCCGGGATTCTTGAAACAAGCAAAGCGGTGAAAAGTTTACCTTCCTGTGGGAACGCGACAATAGTGTCAAGATTAGGCGGCCGAAGACCTGCAGCCAAGAAGTCTGGAAGACTCGACTCGCGGAGGGCCCGAGGCGTTGCTGGAGGATAGACCGAGGCCTCGGGTAAGGCCAATGGAAAGGAGTTCCTACGAAGAACTATCGGATCCCAGATCCGATAGTGACCGTGAATATATAGAGACGCGCTCCAGCCCTACGAGAACCTCAACATTTGTCAAAGTTAAACGTCCGGGAGGCTCGTGAAGGCTCTGACGGCGATGGTAACCAGGGGCGACTATCATCATGGCTCAATTTTCTTCTCCTTTGCACGAGTATTGGGTGTATATACGGATGCGATCCAACTGCATATATAGAGATCCTCCGAGAGTATCACGATACGATCACCATTACTCTCAACTATTCTGACAGGTGTAAGCGTCTTGACAATCCATAACCTCGCCATCGTTGCTGCCGATCCTTGCCGTAAGCGGCTCGCTTCTGTACCTCGCTTCTGCATCTCGCTGAGTCGCTCCTGCACCTAATCCTTGAACACCAACTTCTTTTTTTATTTATTTTTATTTATTCAATCATTTTTCGCTCAAGATCATGGCGAGGATATGTACAGTCCGTTTCCTGTCCGCAGTCCTTGAACACAAACTCAAGGAGAAAGGTACACGAGCACAGTCCAGTCGGAGGAGCCAAAGATCCTCGAGGAGGAAGAGGCCGAAGCTAGGGCGGGGGCGGATTCACAGATGGGTAACGACTAGGCAGCGGATCAAGCGCATGGCCTCTGAGGAGCTTGGCCCCGGCCAGATGTATGGGTTCCAGGCAAAAAAAGCATATCGCGGCATTGCGGCGAGCCAGACCGAACATCACCATCGAGATCCGCTAGTGCCCAGCTCACACGGGTGTCTCGCGGAACGAAAAGGCCGACGCGGGGCAAAGCTCGCTGCGGAGGAGACAGACGGTAGAATGGCTAGGGTGCTCGGACCAGGCGGAGGCGCGGTCGATGACGCTCCCCAGTTCCCTACACCTTAAGCCGGAGATCTTGGAGAAGAAGCAGGCGGGCCGCGGCCAAGCAGCGGCCGGACCGGACGGTAGCCAGCAGCCCCAAGAGGCTAGCCTCAAGGCCTTACCAACTGAAGACGGGTCACTGCCTCACCGCGCAGTACCTGAGCTGGATGAAGAATCGCCCCACGGCCAAGTGCTGGTGATGCCCATACAGGACGCAGACGCCGGAGCATGCCCTCAAAAACTGCCCCCGCTGGAAGGCCCAACAAGTAGATATTGTGGGAAGAAGTTCGGAGGGAAGTCGGGAGGAGGAAGTGCTGGTTCACGATCCAGGACCTCTTCGCCGAGACGAGGGTCGGTATTATACTTCCTCTCCACCACGGAGATGGGAAAGCTGGTCTCGGTTGACGAAGACGCGCAGAGTGAGGCGTCGGAATGGGAACGGAGGGAACGGAGGGAAGGGGAAGAGGAGCGCCGGCAGGAGGCTGCTGCATCTCGCTTCAATCATGGCTTCCACTCGTCAGCGGCGCGCCCGACATTGCCTGTCTCCCAAGAATGATGAGTCACAACAATGGAATGACAAATGAGATGGCGGAGGAGAAGAAAAAAAGTAACGTGACCCACATCCGAAAAACCCCTCATCCTCCCCCGCAGGCCGCAGAGGCCAGGAAGTCAGCCGTGGAGAGGAACAATGGTTACCGCCAGCGCCCGGCCCCTCCAGCAGGCACGCCGCCGATGGGCACGCCCAGGATAAGCGAATCGAACAAGTGGGCTGAAGAGCACATCGATACATGAGCCGTTGACGAGCGGACCAAACATCGAACCGAGCGGAATATTGAATCGGACATCGAACCGGAATGGAACCGAAAATGGAGCGGAACCCCTTCAGATTGTTTAGCTGTGAATTATTCAAAAAATCTGACTTGTCAAGGGAACATCGAATACTCCGACATTGGCATGTGCGACAGCCCTGGGCGGAGGGCAAAGGGGAGCTTGCAACGTGCCGCCTCGCGCGGACAGCGGTCAGGTAACTCGGATAAAAAGTGCGCCGCCATGGTCTTGATAGGCTGTATGCGAATATGAATAAACCCCTCCAAAAAGACGTTGACAGCGCGTCCAATCCCATAACGGTATGTATGTTGGTATTAATCGACACCATCCAGACAGGTCGCCCCAATCGATATATTCAGGTCCACCCGAGCCGTCGCCGTAAATAGTGCTGGCTTCGGATTTCTGTAGATCAACGTCGGGCGGTGCATCAGGTGGGGGAACCCAGTAGTATCTAGGCGCAATGTGGTATCTCAGACTAGGAAGCTCATTACAAACTGGCTTAGTATGAAACCTGATGAAAAATATGTAACCAGTGACCCCCCCCCCCCCCCAGAATGTCGGTGTAGTCTAGGCAGCTACTGCTGGCCACCCTTCGGCCAATAGCTTCTCTTAAGATAATCATTCCCAGAGCTACACATGATAGTAAATTATGAGGAAATTTAAGCGGCAGACTTGTCGTGGAAAAATGAGTTGGAACTGCTTCGCCCACCCTTCCAGCCTGCAACGCAATGCAAAACCACCTTTTTCTTTATCCAGCGTCAGCAATTGAGATTCCAGATAGTTATACAGCGTTCTCTATGTCAGAGCAAGTTATAATTATCTGGTTGTGCGAAGACTGGGAACAGCCAGGCTGGGCGCGGGGTGCGCCCCGCTTCTTACCACCCGGAGTGATCCGGTGCAACCTGGTCTTGAATAGGGACCCACAAGCAGCGGCTTGTCGTATGTAGTTACGCTTTGCTCCCATCGTTGTCAGCTTGCCACATGGCTTGCGCGACAGATGGTGCAACAGAGCGGCTGTCAGCTCGCCCGCCATTTTGCCCCACGTCGCCTGTCGGCTTGGTCGGCAGCTAGCTCTCGCGTTTCGTGTGTCCGACGATCTGTACGACGGCCTGCCCCTGAGACGGCGGATACCGGGAAGATGCCAAAAGAGAGGCACTGGAGTGGGATTCCGGGTGCGAGAGGAGAGAACAGCGAATACATAGGCCGAAGGCGGAGGGGATAGCAGCGGCGATTGCCGAACCTGCAGGTCTTTCCCACGCCATCGTGCACACCTATAAACGCTACTGGCGCACGCCAGCACGCTTAAGGGCTAGTTAGCGCAGTATCACTTCGCACTTGCTCCTGTGGGGATCGGTTGCTGCGTGCATGCAGGGGTACCTTATTCGGCAACTACTCCAGCCACAGCCACGCAGATTAAAAATGAAAAAAATTACTTTGATGTTGGCGTTTGTTGTGGTAAAGGGAGTAAACGATCACCAAGAACTCCGGATAGAACCAATTTTTCGTCACTCCCTCCCCCCCTCTCAACCCGTTAATCCGCAAGTTCAAAAGTTATATGAATTTGAAAAAAAGTTTGATCATAATT
>Ga0307508_10002669_pt1 | contig 18694 bp, 21 predicted proteins | sample 9_EM_MG_FD_203089 | JGI IMG/M metagenome (GOLD analysis project Ga0307508, IMG submission 203089) | Populus trichocarpa ectomycorrhiza microbial communities from riparian zone in the Pacific Northwest, United States - 9_EM | ecosystem: Host-associated > Plants > Roots > Unclassified | place... | reverse complement strand
TTCTTGTATAATAATTGAACGCCGGCGAAGACCGCGCGCGCCCCATCTCCTTCGTGACTATCGAGAAACCTGACTAGTTCGATATTACCGTCACTCCGACGTTGACCGGACGTCCCAGTGTCACACCTGTCGCGCCAGGTTCGTGACAGTACGTCCCCTGCCCAGACCGAAGCTCCGGAGAGGTCATGTCGGGTCGTCAGGGTCCGGCGGCGGATGGGGGTGCGGTAGAAGCGGACGGGCCGGCTAGCCTGCTGCCGGGCTTGGAGTTGTTCGTTCATTCGCTGTTGTTCGGTGATGATGGCTCCCAGGGTGTTAGTCATCTGCTGGAGTTGCTGTTGGTCCGCGTCGTGGAACTCGTTCATCCGCTGGGCGAGCGTCCGGTGTACGACGTGATTACGGCGGGCGTCCCGGGTGGTTGTTTGATGTATCATGGTGACGATTTCCCGCAGGAGGGTGAGTTGCTCGTCCTGTAGTGCCGCAGTAGCGGCCGGGGGGTTTATGTTTTCCTGATCTTCCTGTGGTGGCGTGATGTCTGCCAAGGTTTCACGTGGGGCTGCAGCGCTGCAGCGGAGGTGGTGGTTTTCCATGTTCACGAGGAACCGGCATTCGGGGCAGACCCGCTTTCCTCGGTGCCAGTCCGCGCATGCTTTGACGGGGTTGAGGCGTCATTCGCGGGTTACTTCGAGCAGTTCGTTAGGGTGTGGGAGCGGGCAGTCGCAGTTTGTCGCTCGGCGGCGGTGGCTTCGGCACAGGTAGTAGTTGTTGTCCTTGCTCTGGCGGTGGGTGTTGCAGTAGTCATCTTAGCAGGCCGTCCAGTGCAGGGGTGCGTGGTCGTCGGTATGGGGCTGCCCTACGGCGGACAGCGGGGGCGAAGGTGCCGCTGGAGGGGCGCCCAATCCGTCGGTCGTGGTGGCGGCAATGCCCCAGTCACTGTTGGGTTCGTTGGTGGGTAATTCGGTTTGTTCGTTATCGGCGGAGGTTGAGATGGCAAACTCGGAGGTGCGGCTGCGGCGTGCGAGGGTCCAGCCTTCGTTGGTGTCGACATTGGCAGCGGTGGACATATCAGGTTTTTAGAGTTGGGGTATGGGTTTCTCAGTGTATTCCTCGTGGAACTGGCATACGAGGTCGGGTGAGTTCTCAAAGTTGCGAGCGGGATACCAGGTACGATCGGGGTCGTGGAAACCGGTCCACTTGACTTGATACTGGATCTGGTTTCTATGGCATTGGGAGTCGAGGATTTTCTCTACTTCCCACTCTTGCTGTTCTTGGATGATCACAGGTGGTGGCGGTGTTTGTTGGTGTCCCAGGATGGGTTTGGTGCTGGCTGTTGGTTCGAGGAGGGTGATGTGTAAAACTGGGTGGATCCTGACAGTGGCCGGTAGGTCCAGTTTATATGCTCTTGAGCCTACCTTCTCAAGGATGGTGTACGGGCCTATCTGCTTGTGGTCCAGTTTGTTCGATGGTCGGGTTGTCCGGATGTGTTTCCGTTGTAGCCAGACCCTGTCGCCTGGGTTCAGTACCGGGTCCGGATGTCGTGCTTTGTTGGCTTGCTCTGCTTGAGACATTTGGGCTTCCTTAATCTCTGCTCAAAGTTCTTCATGCAAACTTCTTAACGCCGCGACATATTCCAACACTTCCGAGGTCTCATCGTTCCGGCTGCCAAGGTCTGGCAGGAAACGAGGGTGATATCCATAGTTGGCAAAGAAGGGGGTTATCTTTGTGGTTCCGGTTTGTGTGTTGTTGTAGCAGAATTCGGCAATTGGCAACAACCTTTCCCAGTCGTCCTGCTGGTAGTTGCAGTAGGCCCGGAGATACTGCTCAAGGGTGGCATTGGCTCTTTCTATTTGTCCGTCCGTTTGTGGGTGGAAGGCTGTACTGAAGTTGCGTGATATCCCGAGTGCTTCCAGTACTCGTTTCCAGAAGTCTGAGGTAAACAGGGACCCTCTGTCTGATACAATACTGCTTGGCAGTCCGTGGAGTCTTATAACTTGTCGGAAGAAGTGGTCTGCTAGGTCTTCGGGGTCCATGGTGCCCTGTCAGGCGACGAAATGTCCCATCTTTGTGAGGCGATCGATTATTACCCATAACGTGTCTTTTCCGTTGCTCGTCGCCAGCGCGGTGATAAAGTCCATTGATATCGTGTCCCATGGTCGGTGTGGGAGTTCGAGTGGCTTTAGCAGTTCAAATGGCGTGTGTAGGATTTGCTTGATACGATGGCAGGTGTCACAGTGGTTGACGTATCTGTGGATGTACTTTCGTAGCCCTGGCCAGTAGAAATTTCGGCTAACAAGTTCCAGGGTTCTTGCTCGGCCCGGGTGTCCCATGGCTTACGCGTCATGGTGGTCTCTTAATATGCGTAGTCGCAGGGTGTCGTTGTCTTGGATCCATATGAGGCCGTCGTACATTAGCAACCCGCTGTTTTCGTCGAATAACCCTAGCGCGATCTTTCCGTCACAGGTAGTCACGCTTGGCTTTTTCCTCCGGATTTCTTTATCTGCTGCGCTTAGTGTCCGGATTTTATTCATTAGTTCCTTGTCTATCTCGAGGTTGATGGTTTCCGTTGTATTGGCCTGGAGTGCTTCGAACGCTTCTTCGTGTAACCGCATTCGGCCGTGGTTCTGTCGATACTTCATATCCCCTTCCCAGCGAGAGTCTCCTGACTCTCTAGAGATGATGTCTGGCTTGCCGGCCAATTTCCCGGGTTGATACTTGATAACGAAGTCGTAGTTAGCTAATCGCTCACACCACCAGGCTTGTCGCAAATTGAGATCTTTTTTTGTTTTCCAGTATTCGAGGTTTTTGTGGTCGGTGTGGATTGTGATTTTTGGTCCCATTGTTTTAAAATAAGTATCCCATTTTCGTAGTGCATCGACTATCGCCAGTAGCTCCTTATCATGGAGGTCGTAATTGCGCTCCTGTTCTTTGAGTTTCCTCGAGTAGTATGCTACAGGATTGAGGATTCCCTTTGCGTCGGGTTGTGAGCAGATTACTCCTATGGTGTGGTCTGAGGCCTCTGTTTCGATGGTGACGGGTTGTTCCGGATCGAAGTGTTGCAATATCGGTTCCGTGATTATTGCTCCCTTTAGCGTCTCAAATGCCTCCTGCTGCTTGTTGCCCCATTCCCATAACTTGTCTTTTCTTGTGAGGGAGGAGAGGGGTGTCGTAATCTTCCTATAGTCTCTCATGGACCTTCGCTAGAAGTTGGCGAAACCCAGGAAGCTCTACACCCCTGTGACGTTTGTTGGCTCCTTCCAGTCTCTGATTGTTCGGATCTTTTCTTCGTCCATTTTCAGCCCTTCTGGCGATATGACATATCCCAGATATTCTGTTTCCATGGCGTGGAATTCACATTTGGTTGCTTTCAGTGTTAGTCCGGTGTCACGTACTCGTGTGAGTACTGCCCAGACATGTTTTCGGTGTGTTTCCTCGTCGGGCGAGAAGACCAGGATGTCGTCCAGATATGCCATTCAGAAGATGTCCAAACAGCCACTCAGGATCTTGTTCATCCATCGCTGGAAGGATGCCAGGGCGTTGGTGAGTCCGAACGGTATGACGGAATACTCGTATAGCCCATATCAAATTCGAAACGCTGTCTTCCATTCGTCGCCCTTTGCAATGCGGAGGTTGTAGTACGCATCTTGTATATTGAGTTTGGTGTAGATGGTGGCGCTGGAGAGTTGATCGAGAGACTCGCCAATCAGTGGCAGCGGTGTCTGATCTGTCATCGTGATTTCGTTTAGTTGCCGGTAGTCCACACACAGGTGTAGTCCTCCATCCTTTTTCTTGACGAAATGTATTGGTGCTCCGGCCGGGGAGGTGGATGCCCGGATCCATCCTCGTTTTCGTTGATTTCTAGGTATTCTCTCAGGGCCTTCATTTTGTCTTCGTTCAGGGGTCACAGTGTCTCATACGGGGGTGTCTTCCCTTCCTCCAGTGGGATATGATGGTCCTGTGTGCGGTGAGGTGGGGGTATCGTTGGTTCTTGTTCAGTGAATACATCGAGGAATTCGTAATATTCCGGGGGAATTGGTTTCTTGCTCGTCCTGAAGGTCTCTTTGATTTTGTCGATAACTCTCTGGCATACCTCCCATGGGTCTGTTTCGCCGATTTCCCAGTTCTCTTCTTCTGCCGGTGTTTTCTCATAGTATTGCTCTGTGGCTTTTTCTTCTGGGACTGTGTTGGCTCTTGGTGAGCTGGGTAGGCATTTCTCAGTGCAGTGGTCGGAGTGGAATTTCACAGTGTGATTCTTCCATCCTATTACTGGGTCGTGGAGTTTGAGCCACGGGAGTCCCAGGATGATCGGGGTGTTCCCGATCGTGATGCAGTGTAGACAGATATGCTCCTCGTGATGGTTGATGGTTAGGTGGATCTGAGCGTCGTGGGTTACTGGCCTGCCGGTGACCTCACTTGCGTCGACTGACAATACTGGTCTTGGCATTGTTTTTTGTTGCATAGGTATTCCGCTGGCCTCAGCATAGGCCTTATCGATGAAGTTTTCTGATGCCCCACTGTCCACCAAGGCTGTAGTGGTGCATTCGTTCCTGTCTGTCCCCTGGATTCGTACTTTGATCATAGTTTTTTCCTCGCGGTCGTATCGGGCGGTTCGTACTAGGTACGGGGGGTCTTCTTCAGGTTTGACAACAGGTGTTTCCCTCATGTGGTGGTTGTCGGCAGGTATTCCCGAGGGTTGTCGTTTCCTGACGGTTCATCTTTGGTCATCTCCTCGAAGGTGGCTTCCGCGGCCCTGTATGGTCTTCTCCATGGAACTCGTTCTTTCCTGGGCTAGCGGCATTCTTTTGTGAAATGTCCTTTCTTTCCGCAGTTGTAACATTCTCCCATGATTACTCGTCGTGGGAATCGGTTCGGCGTTCCCCTTGCGAATTTGAATCATCGGGTGGCATCGAGGTGAATCGGGTCTCCCGGGGGCATCGCCGGAGGCTCCTTTGTGTGGACGTGGAAGTTCGCTTCTGGGTTGGTGGTAGGTCGGCGATTAATGTCTCCGAGGTTGCATAGGCGGCTATCTGTTTTGATGGCGGCAGTGGCGTAGTCCACCAAGACTGTGGCGGGGGTTTCGGTTACGACTAGGTGCCTGTTTACCTCGGGGTGTAATCCGTCTCGGAATCGTGCAATGCATACGTTGTCTGCGTTTGGGAGGTCTGCTTTGATTCGCTGAAATTCGGCCCAGTAGGTGGCCGCTGTCCGATTTCCCTGCTGGATCTTCTGGAATTTCTCGAACGCTGTTTCCTCGGCATCTACCTGGCCGAAGGCGTGCTTCATGTTGGTTTTTAGTTCTTTCCATGTCAGGTTGATTCCTCCTTCCTGGTTTAGGAAGGTTTCCACCCAATTCCAGGCTACCCTCTGTACCAGGGAGGATGCATATCCTGTTTTCTTGTCATCGTCGTTGAATCGGTTTCCTTCTGTCCTAAACTTGAGCTCGCACTGGCGCAAGAATGTTTTGAACTTTGCTTTGTCTCCTTCAAATGGTTCGGGGTCCCGGAGCTTTGGGTAACTGCTTCGGGGTGTCTTTCTGGACGAGAGGATTTCTCGTAACATCTCCGTGGTGATGAGGTGGGGTCCCGCCCCTCCTTCCTGTTTCGTCCCCCATTCTTTGGGTTTGCTCTGGTGAATCTGGCGTCTGGGGCCTTGATCGGGGGTCCGGGGTTACTGGGCTTGGGGATCGCTAGTCGTCAGGGACCCTTGTGAATTCTCTGATGGTGAGGGGATTCTCGCTGTTTTCGTCATCGGAGTCCTCTGTGTTGCTACGTCAGGTGTCGATGGGGAGAGGCAATCTAGTGTCAAGATCCTGCCTCGACTTCTCCGTTTGTCTCAACAGGCAACGTGGATGGGGTCTGCAGTGCGAGCGGTCCTACTCACACTTCTGGTGTACTCACACTTCCGGCGTACTCACACTTCTGGCGTATTCGCACACCTTGCGTGAGCTCAGTGTTCTCGTGGTGTCCGTCATGCCCGGCGTGGTCTCTTCGCGGCTCTTCTCACACGCCTTGCGTGGGCTCGTGGTTATCGTGCTATCCGTTACGCCCACCGTGGTCTCTTTGTGGCTCTTTCCACATTCCTTGTGTGGGCTCATTGTTCTCGGGGAGTGGTGGTCGTAGCGCCGGTCACTGGGATAGAGAGGTCGGTCTGTGGAGCGAGATAATAGATTGCATGGAGAAGAATCTCCAGACTAGCTACTGTGCCCTTCCTTTATACTTTTCCTTCCGTCTGTGGAATCACAGCTTGCCCGCAAGACTGACACAGTTCCTCCATCTAACATCATGACTCGATCGCCGCGCCCAAGGAAAACACATGATCGCACTCGGCCACCGTGAGACCGACACTCTACTCGCGGCAACAGGAGAGGGGACGCGCAAGCAGTAACAGCAAAGGAAAGGAAGACTGACGTACAACTTAATCAAGGGAAAACAATACTCGTAACGAACATGGGAGAAGGACGCGCAAGCTCAATCAATGGGAGACAACAAACGTAGCGGACAGGAGAAAGGACACGCAAGCATAATCAACAGGAAACGACATACATAACGATGACAGGAGAAGGACGCGCAAGTAACATAATGGAGACGAAGGAGAGAGGTCTAGACCAGCCAGCGGTCGGGGATATCGCTACCTGAGCGATATGGAGGAGATCGGTCAAGGCGCCTAAGTGCCGTGGATGACCGCGGCTGCGGCAGCGGAAACGAGGACGAGCCACAGGGCGAGAAGGGTGAGAGTGGCACCCGCGCTGGCACCAAGGAGTCTGTCGCGCCAGGTTGGTGACGCTGAGTGGCCTGACATATTTGTCGCTTGTTGGCCTCATTGGTGCGTTCAATGATAGCCTGCCAGACGTTTCTGGCGAGAGATTGGTACACGTTCGCTGCGCTCGATAGCTCGCTGCGTATCCATTCTTCCACTATTTTCTCGTTAGCGTTGACTCGGTCATATAGGTACCTCGTGCCTTCTGCTAGGGTTTGATAGGCTTATTCGATTTCACGCGTTCATCGGTCGTTCTATCGTAGGCGTCGCCGTATAGCTCGGTAAGCTGCTGTAAGTCATTCTCGGCCTGCTGTTGCTGGCGTACCAGGGTTCTAACCCAGACCGCGGGGTTGGTTATTTCTACCACCGGTTCCGGTCTTGGTGTTCCGTCGGTAATTTGGAGCAGGTCACGTGGGGCCTTGAGCCAGAGCATGTTGAAGTCTGAAGAGGTCATCATTGCTCAGTACAGGTCGAGGAAGTCTCCGCTGTAAATGATTGAGTCGTAGTCGAAGTGGTAAATGAACAGGTCGAAGAGTTCGTCTTCGTCGAAATTGACTGGTTCGGATAGTAGTGCACAGTTCCACCACTGGTTAGTATACCACTGGTATGGGGCACACTCGATTGTTTCGTAGATTGGCTTAGGTCCGTCGATCGCTTCTTCCCACTTTTCGTACTTGGCAAGTTCACTGTCAATTGACTAAAAGGTGTAGTCGATGGAATATTGCGACTTTGGTTCCTGTAAGTCTGATAATTCGCATAGGTAGAGGTGATCTTTGAAGTGAATTCCGTAAGGGTGATTCATTCGTTGCGAGGATCCTTTTGGTAGGGCGTGAAAGTAAGGTGATTTGAGATCAAGATTATAGTGTGACACTGGGGTTGTATCGTAACCGGAGTGTGGAGAGAATCAAAGGTGATCAGGCTACTTTCGATAATTCACAGTGGAATGATCTTAGATCTTCTGTGTGGGTTTTGGTGGTAGTGTTGGCGAGGATGTTCGAGCTGATTTTTCCTTCAGTTGGGCCAGAAAACCTCAGTCTTTAATCTGAGTGAAGCCAGCGTGAGAAATGGTGACTTGGACTTGGATTCCCCCGAGGTGTATGGACCTTGTGGGCGACCCATTGGTCCTGGCAGGGTGTAGATGAGGGGAGATGAGGTTTCATGCAAGCGGGCGGGGTGCTCGCCCTACCGGACTCTCTTCCATGCGCCATCAGTAGGCGACGTGGCATCCCCTCCTTTCGGGGGAGGGGTCCTAGCCCAAGTCTGGCGGTCCGCTCACCCTCAGCAGGTGTCGTGGCATCCTCTCCTTTTGGGGGAGAGGTCCTAGCCCAAGCATCTCTCCGTTTGCAATCTTCTGCTCATCTCCAGAGATACGTGTCTTAGGTCCGTCTCGGCCGTAAGCTCATCTCCGGTCCTTATCTCCCTCCTAGACTCTCTGTGTGTGCTCCGTCTTCCTTTCGTACCCATTTCTAGCATAGCTATGTACTCGAGATATTCTAGGTGTAACAGCGGAAACGTTCCACCATCTATACGGATCATGCATCATTGCAGCACATCCTAGGACAAAATAAGCTGACGAGCCATCAGTGGCATCACCTTGACAGGCTCCAACACCACGACTATGAGGTCAAATACTTTCCTGGAGCGGCGAATGTTGTGGCAGACGCACTTAGCCGAATTGCCTACACGCAGGGAGAGCAGCCGAAGGTCGATCCGCAGTACCTCAATGTCATCTAAATGCGGGTGTCAGCCTCAACCAAGTGGCTGAACGATGTTCGAAAAGGCTACGAGGAGGACACAATTTGCGGTCCAGTTCTAGAATATTTGAGCAATAGCGACGAAAACGAGGACAAAAAGAGAAGTTTGAAGCAGTCTTGCCGTGTTAGCAATGAGCAGAGTCGTACACACTCGAAGAAGGCCTGCTGTACCATAAGCCATCGGGCAGAAGGTTATGTATCCCAAAATTCTTGAGAACGGATGTCATTCAAGAATCACACAACACTATTCTGGGCGGTGGACATAGCGGCATCGCAAAGACAGCAGCAGCGGTTGGGTCTCAGTACTACTGGCCAAAGTTAATAGATTCAGTCACAGAATGGATTGCGCGATGTGACGTATGCCACTGAATCAAGCACAAGAATTCCAGCCTGTATGGACTCCTGCAGGCACTACCGATTCCACTCGAACGTGCGGAACGGGTGAACATCGATTTTGTCACCAAGTTACCTGCGTCGGAAGCCGGTTACGATGCTGTAGCGACAATTATCGATTCCCTGATGAAGCGAGCACGTTGGATTCCTGTTAAGGAAGCTGAGCTCACCGCAGAAAAGTTCGCAATGGCGTTCATTGACGGTTACGTTCGATCACGGGGGCTACCCGTATTGATCGTATCTGACCGGGACACCCGATGTACCTACAGCTTCTGGCAATCATTGTGTTCCCAACTCAAGATTAAGCTCCGGATGTCTACAGCATACCACCCACAGTCGGACGGTCAAGCGGAAAAGGCTAATGCCACTCTGGAAACGTTTTTGAAGGCCTATATATCGCAACTCAAATCCCCCAAGCACTGGAGCCAGTCGTTACCATTGGCAGAGTTCACTTACAACGCGGCCAAGCACAAGGCTATAGGAATGTCGCCATTTGAGGTGGATATTGGATACATTCTGAGGCTGCCACTCGGTTTATTGGCACCAGGTTCGCGGACGCCAAATTTGAAACCCGGAACGGAATATGCAGAACAGCTCGACAAGATCTTACGGATGCTTCGAGTGCAAATGGAAGAGGCCTAATTGGCAATAGTGATGGAAGCAAACGAGCAACGTCAACCGCACCCGTTTCGGATAGGCGATTCGGTATTCCTGGACACCCGTTTGCCGCCAGTCGACTACGCCAATGTCAATTCCACTGTCAACGATAGCGCCAATTCGCGAAAGTTTCAACAGTCGTATGCCGGTCCGTTTACAATCCTAAAGTCGGCCGGCGAGAATGCTTTCGTTCTCTACATCCCGGCACACTGGCACTTACATCTGGTTTTCAATGTCGTACGACTCAAGTTGTCAAGAGTCGACAGAACCTCTGAACACCCGCCCCCACCGCCGATACGCTCCACCACTACCATCGAGTACGGGGTTGAGTCGAGCTGCAAGCACAGAGGTACCACAGTTCGAGACCTCGAATATTTGGTCAAATGGGTCGGTTACGTTGACCCTACGTGGGAACCACTGGCGAACCTGAGGGGTAGCAGCAACATGCTGCTGGGTGAATACCACGCGGCGAATGGCTTGCGAGTCTACTGGTGGATGGAACGGGAGTGACAGTGAGTGTCAGCTGAGCATTGTGGGAGGGGTTATTGTTATAAGTTGGGTTTGTCGTTGTTTTTTTTAGGGACGGCACTTGTTTTATTGAGAGGGAAGTGGTTGTAGGAGGAGGATTCCGGGCGTCGCGGACGCCACGCCTAGAGTGGTTGGCATGGCCGCTAGCGTGGCTTCTCGAGTTTGTGGGACTTGGCACATGGCTGCCCTAAGGGCTTCTGTAGATAGACAGTCACACACTAGCGCTAGCACACGGAGACTCGTATATGTGTCCGGTGCTCCCCTCTTTAGAATGGACATGTTTCTCACTACCCCTCAACATGCTTACGATCTTCTGTTGTGAGGACGTAGACCCAGTTGAGATGGGGCCATCGGGGCCAATCCGGTGCTTGACTCGTAGATGCTCAATTGCGTTCTTAGTCATGGTAACCGCAAATGTTACGGCTCTCGAGGGATTTGGGCCTAAAGATAGCAGGTTAGCGGACCAGATCAAGAATCTCTGCCACCGAATCGGAATCGTCGATGGGGATTCTAATATTGGTGTAGGGTTCCGCCGAAGGCTCGTATGAACCAGTATGGGAATCTCGGGGGGATGGGCGTATCGTTTGGGTGACCTCTTGGCTACTGGAATATAGTTGTGCCGTCACTTTGTGGCTCTTCTTCGTCCGAGCTCGTGGCATGATTTTGGTGGACTGATGGCGGTAGATGTGTGAATCCTCGGTAGAGGCAGATTTGCGAAAATTTTTCATGCACTTATCGATTACATATCTATTACATAAGTATCTACGCCAACCCGCTTCAACCGGCACCTGCCCCTCCCCCCACTTATCTAGTACGCGTACGTGACATATTACATAAAGCTACTAGTGCCGTCCGTCCAACGCTGAAGACGGGACCGGCCACCGTCCTCCCTCATCACGGACGGGACGGAATATCTCAGTACGGTCCGTCCAGAGCTCGGACGGGACTGCAAAAATGCCGTCCGGACAGCATGGACGGCCGTCCGGACCGGACTATGGAGAACACTGGAATGGATAAGATCTGATGAGCCGCATCGAACCAAACTGCGAATGGAGTAGCCGATGATACACAGTCACTCTGCGCTATTTTAGCTGCATTTCCACTTCATGTGCATTTATTGACAGCTTAGAGTCTTTCGATATCAAGATCCTTCTAGCAACAGTACCGATAACGTATAACTGTGATTTCTTGCAAAAACCAGAAGAATACCGAAATAAAACCGGATTTTATGCAAAGCGGGTTCTCAAATCATGCAGTAGACATGCCGCCGCCACTCGGCATTCATAGCAACTCTACATTTGCATAATACTGCATCAAGCCCGTTTTCATCCGGATTTCCGTAGAAGCTTCGCTAGCCAGCTGTGCGCATTCTCAAGCACTACGAGGTTATGTTCAATCATGATCGCAAAATGTCCTGTCTAAAACCGGACTTTGAATAGAATCTACGCTAGTCTTAATTACAGCAGTACTTCCGCAGTAATACCGTCCTGATCCTTGGCACTCTTTTGCGATAGTAGTCCCTGCACTCGCGTTTGACGCGACAACCCTTTGAGCCGCGTCGCGTCGCGACAACGTCTGCTCTACCATAAAAACCGTCTGCCTCGAAGTCGCTGACGTACCCAACGACCGAAACTGCCGCTTGTGGAGACCGACATCAGACCATTCCATACCGCTGAGAGTGCCCTCAAGATTGGCACTGCTGCCTAGGGCCGTGACTACAATCAGTGCGACGTCGCACTTCCTCGACGATCTACCTATCGGTTGAACCCATTATTCGGGACGTCGTCCATAGGCCTCCCGCGCAAGAAATCGGTTCTGCATACCACGTATCGGAAACCCTCTGCCAGGAATACCACCGCGCCTTCACGATATTCGGTTGTCGAATACATCTCGAGCGTACTCGTCGTTCGCCAGGAACTGGCCGTAGCCCACGAAGCGACCGGGCACTACCGTCGTTTGCCACCTTCTTTTCGATCCGTGCTACGGTGTAGGAGTTTATGTAAGACACTATGTAAATAGCTAGAGGCACGTGTAAGAGTAGACTTGGCAACAACCAATAGGGTTTAGTGCCGACGTGTAGTATTAGAGGCGAGAGCTCGCAGCGAATAGAGACTAAGACTCTTGTATGTCACGATCCTACCCCTACTGTATGTGGGTCGTACATACAGTCGCTCGGTGTTCTCAAGTACAAACCTTCGTGGGAGCTACGTGCGTGCTTGCTGATATCGGAGAGCTGCCGCGCATTCTCGACGATGTGGAGCTGTGTTCGCGCGCTATGGTGACGGAGTTACTGTGGCACTTTACACTGGAAGTAATGTGCGCGCTCGGGGAGCTGCTGCGGCGTTTCCATACGGGAGCAGTCGTGCACGCCTCATAATGGAGTTCCTCTGTATGCTCAATGATGACATAGGGCAGATTTTCCTATGAGTATGGCTGTCGGAATTCCAGATGACTATCGCATCTCATGGAGAGAGAGAGCAGTGGGCGGAAGAGTGAAGAGGAATATTCGTAGCCTGAGACTGGCCGGTCACGATGATAGGGAGGAGCACAAGAGAGGATGTGGTGAGCGATATGCGTCCGAGCCCGCATATCTGGGTGTCCAGTCAGAGCCTTGGCAGGGTCGGGTCTAAGTCCGCTCACAGTGGTGTCGAGTCTGAGCGCGATGCAGGGTCTCCGTGCGCTCATCGGGGTCGAGTCCGAGTCCGCTCGCCAATGCATCAAATCTGACTCCACACCTTCTTGTGAGGGCGTCGAGTACGAGCCCAAACACCCCTTTCTCCTTCACCCAGGATGATGCCCCTTGTATATAAACAGAACGAACTGCCTACGACCACGGATTTTTAATCTAATCTAGCATATTCACCTCTATGGATCCCATAACTCCACACCTATCTCATTCCGGTGCCACCTCAGCGCTCTGCGGGCGGTTGACTTGCGGTTCGCCGTGGTGACGCTTGACGATATTTTTTCTTCGAAGAAAAATATTCCGCTTGCAACGTTCCGTAGATATGAGTGAGCATGTTGTCAAAACCGCTCCAGGGCGCAGTTGGCGACTTACTCGGAAACCGTCATGATGCGCCCGGGTTACCGGTGGATAGCATCAGCTGCTTCCGTTGTGTCGTGGAGAAACATTCGCGCCGTTCCGCGCTATAACAGGGAAACTCGACCAATCAAACAAAGAAACACAGTATGTAGGAAGATGTAGTAAGAAGTAGTAAACTAGCAAAGCGAGGAGTCACTCAAGAAATCCCAGGAAAGTCATCTCATCCCGAGCCGCATTATTCCCACCGCACGCGGTGTCTATTATACTGATTCCAGATTTCCCCTTTCTTTTCTCGATCCTCCTTACGCGGGCCAACTCTTTCTATTCTCGGTGATCCACTCCCTGATCAGCGCCTTCCATCTCCAACCCCAGCCGTCGGTGTGACCAACTCTCCAGCAACCTGGGCTTGCAAACCTTCCGGGACTCGGCTCGTTTGCGCTGACCCAAAGGCCCTCTTCCTGCTTCATTCTGCGGTACATATGTATGTTGCTCATGATGAGTACAAGTATGAAGAGATACAGCCCCGCGGTGAGAATGCTCCATGCTACGCCTGGTCGGGGACCGGCACGGAGGAGTGCCGCTTGAGTGCCGCGAGGAGCAGGATTCCGTTTATGTTTCGGGTTGGGTGAGCGGGAGGCTTCCGCAAAGGATTTAGAATCAGGGTGGCCTTCTTCGCCGCGAATGTTTGTCGAAGCGTAGTAGTCAGCACGGTCCAAACCCTGGAAGGAGTCACAGAGCAGCTGCACGGGCCAGGCGAGGATTCCTATCGGCCCGTGCATTCGGTGAAACGTGAAGATGTCATCGGCGGTGGAGGGGCCGTCATACGTCTTCGAGGCCGCCATGCGGACAGCACGAGCGGCTGGCTGAGCGAGTCTCCACACACTGTCGAGGATCTCGCGGCTGGGCGAGGTAGACTGCGCCATAACGAAGTTCGCCAAAAAGTCGTGGTCCGCGAGAGTTAGATGGGGTTTCGTTGTCAGGTCTTTCAGCTTGGCGCGAGTCGCGGTGTCGGTTGTGATTAACTCTTGGTAATAGTTGACGGCAAACGGTGCGAAATCAGTGAGCAATGGCCGTCCGGGGCCCTCCTGGGACTCACGGCCTTCCTTCCCCGTCTGGGTCTCACGACTTCCTGCCCCTCCTCGCGCCTCATGATCTATCGCCTCCGCTTCGGTTTCATGATCTTTCGCCTCCACTTGGGTCTCATGAAATTCCGCCTCATCTTTTCCATAATATTTTCCCTCCACCAGTTGCCGCCGTTCATCCTCTTCAACTGTAGTTTGGAGTCTAGCCCAACCCCCGGCGGTTTGACAGTCGACATCTTTAGTGGCGACTTCCTGAACTGCTTCTGGTATCTGTTGCTTAAGTTCATTGATGGCCGCGAGCGTCGGATCCTGAAGCCACGCGACACATCCAATAACGGGCCTCTCTTCTCCAGGAGGGATCTCGATATCCGTCTGGATTTCCCTGCCGGCCCAATTCATGTACACGGTTTGCGTGGTCACAAACTGCCTTTCGTCGAGGCTGGTGATTTTGGGCAGGGAACCCCGGAATGGGGGGGTGAGTCCAGTGGAATCCCCTGTGTGTTCGTGGTCGCTCTCTTGTTCGCTTCCATGTTTGCTTCTGGATCCGCCGCGGAGTCCGTCCCGGGACCCGTCGCTAGGTACACTGCGGGACCCGATGGTGGGCCCGGAGTGAGGCCCGCCGCCGTCCGTGTCGGTTGGCGGGCCTACGGCGTTCCCACTGTTCCTAACATCCATCGCCTCGCCGTTTCTGGTCGTTGTGACTGTGGCCGTGGCGGCTTGGAGCGCATTCTTCAAATCTGCGACAGTCTTATTCAGCTTTAGCAACTGCTCATCTCTCTCGGCCAGCTTCTCGGTCGCAGCCATGTTCGCGGCTCGGAGCTCCTGGAGGGCGGTTTTCAATTCCTCCACGCGCTTACCCTGCGTCTCTGTGTAGGTTTTCAAGCGCTCCCCAGCCATTCGGGCCTTCACCTTTTCAGCCGTCAATTGAATCTCCAGTCGTTGAATTGTTGAAGCCTGTGAGCTTTCATTTTCGGGGTCGTGTCTTGGTGGGGTCGGTATTTTCTGTGCTTCATTAATATGTTGGGCGATATTCTTCTCTTGCGCATCAACAAGGGATTCAAGAGATGCTATTCTGAGATCGTTTGTTTCGGTATTAAGCCTTAGCTCTTCCCGAGTTGAATGGAGAGCGTCAGCAAGGCCATCACGTTCCTTCATGAGGGAAGCCATCGCTTCACCGACGTCATCAGGCTGGGTTTCAATTGCCCTTTGACCGTTATCGTACGTCCTTTCCCAGTCTTGGGCTAGATCTAGAGTGTCTGCGATAGTCTGGTCTCTGTTCTGGACCACCGCCCGCAATCGTCTAACTTCGGCATAGACACGCGCGATTTCCTCGATGGGTCGCTTTGAGGCAGCCGTCGGGCGAAGGTCGGTATTCGATAGGAGTATGGATTCTTCCAGCTTGTCTTTTTCATTGTACACGGTTGAATCGTCCATGCCTGCGACGAGGGATTTGTTGTTCGTAGCATCTGGTGACGGCGAAGGTAATTGATCCCCCACCCGTGACGGACCAGGGCGCCACTGGGTCGGTGAGCTCATTGGATCGGCACTCGGGAATTTTTGGTCTTCAGTGGGAGTGCTATCGAATGACATGTCCACTGTGGACCGGCTGAGCGCCTCTTCCTCGCTGATACCCAGGCTCGTTTAACCTGTGTGCGGCGCAATTTAGGAGTGTATCGGGTGCACCGGTTTCCCTGAGGAGTTCGTTGGCCGCGCCCTGGCTGAGTCTAATATGAAACCCCTCCTTATTGGTCTTGGTTATCTCGGGTACCCGCTCTGGCAATAGAAGCGTGTTTGCTGGAAGGCCTAATAGTACTTCGAAAGAACTGACGAAGTTAGGATATTGATCTTTCCTGATCTATCGAGGCTCACACGATTAACCGGTTAGTTCTAGTGCCAAGAAATGACTCACGCATTCTAGATGTTCCGTACCTGATTACTGTCACTTCCGACATATAATTTCCACGCTTCCGTAAAAGCCCGATCTACACGACTATCACCCAACTCCAAGCCCACCTGACTTCGTACTGTGTGCAATGAGGAAGAAAGTGGTGAGGTTTTCGGTGGTATCCCTCCTACCCCTCTTTTCAGGGTCAGTATAGGCGTTGTTGGTAACGGCGGTTGAGGTTGTGACGGTGGAAGCGAAGGGGATAGATCTGGGGAGGTTGGAAGACGGGTGGTTCTTCAACTACCGCTACCCTCCCCAATACTGGTCGCCTCCCCTTTGGCTGAGGCGCGTGGAGTTTTCGGTTTCTGTGCAGGAGTAACGGGTGATGGGGCGGCGGTGATGGTGTCAAAGTTACTGGGGTATCTGCGATGGTGGACGGTTGTGGGGTGGTGACGGAGCTAGGGACGACGTCGAAGAGTGTGCGAAAGTCGAGGGTTATGAGGTCGCGAAAGGTTAATTGCTCGACGAACGTTGGTTCGGATGTGGTGGAGTCTGCGACATGCCAATTGCTCTCCCTTTCGCGATTGCGTGGAATTTTCTTTGTTCTCCGTTGACAGTTGGGCGTTAGAACGCGACGGACAAAGACTCGCAGGGGAAGTGCGCCGAAGCCTTGACGGAGGTTGGTGTCATCAAAACAACCACCCCCGGACGAAACCCAACGCTTACTTTTGCCAAGACTTATCGCCCACACACCAAAACCATCGCGCACTTAGGCTTCGACGGACATCACGATGTCTGGAGAAGGAGGCACGTCGGCCGCCCCGGCCCCGGTTGTGACCGGGGGCGACGACTACGTTGAGGAGCAACTCTTGCGGGACCTTGTGGGAGACAGGGAGGCTTTGAGGGAGGTGGAGATGGGGGAAGATAGCGGAAGCGAGCTCAGCGAGCTCGAGAGCAGCAGAATGGAGACCGAGGAGGAGGAGGAGTGGGAGGGGAAGAATCGCGGCAGGCCCAACTTCGCACGCGCGGCCGCGGGAGTAGGGCAGCGGCAGAGCACCCAGGAGTTCTTCCGCCGCGGTGCTGCGTTCAGCAGGGGCGAACTCAACATTTTCGACACGCCCGGGAAGACGCCCATGAGGGGAGCGCTCGCGCGCTCGCTCTCAGCGGCGGCCAGCAGCAGCCCACAGCAGGTGGGAATGGCAGAGACCCCCAACTTTGCCAAGGAGCCAAGCGAGGAGGTGGAAATGGAGGTGGAGAGAGGGGCCAGATTGGAGGGAAGCAAGGGGGTGGAGGGAATGGATGTGGCGGTCGTGGATTGGGCGGAGGAAGTGGCCAATCAGGAAGAGGAGGAAAGGGCGGCCACCCCGACGCCCACCCCGGCGCGCTGGGCAACCCCCACCCCAGCCCCGGTCACGCCGACCAAGGGCAGCAAGAGAATGGCGCTGGGTACCCCGAAACCCGGCAGGCACTATCGCTCGCGGGCGGCGCGGCCGGCCCCCATTGGATTTGCAGCGCAGTCGGCGCTGGAGCAGATCCTGGGAGCGGTAGCCGGGATGGAGAAGAAGATGGAGGAAAAGGTGGCAGGGCTGGAGGCGCGGATGATGGAGGGCATGGGAGCGCGAGCAGCGGAAGAGGAGGAAAGGGAAAAGAGGGCGGCGGTAAGGCTGCTGGCAGATGCGGAAGAGAGGGAGAAGAGGATCGCAAGCCGGCTGCTCGCGCTGGACGCGATTGAGACAGAACTGACCCAGAAGGGGCAGTGGGAGATCAAGCAGTGGACGGACCTGGCGGCGCTATTGGAGAGAAGGAGGGTGGAAATTCGCGAGATCGCGGAGATGGTAGCACGGCTTGTGCGGGACGCTGTAGCACCCCCACAGGCACCAGCGCCCCACGTCCCCAGCGCACCCGCAGTCCCCCAGCCGATGGAAGGTGTGGTGGCCACGCCGGCCCAGGAGCCTGGGCCGGAGCTTGCGGGAGGAGGAGAGAACATGGAAGGGGTGGAACGGGAGGGGTTGTTCGCGTCCCGGCACGCGCCAGCGCTGGGTGAGCCGACGCTCACAGCGCAGGGAGCCCCAGAAGGGAAGGGAGAAGAGAAGGAGAAGAAGGAGAAGGGAAAAGGAAAGGCAGTGCAGACGGCCACGCCGCCAGCTGAGGGCCGCGCGAGGCGCCAGCAGCGGAGGCAGGCGGCTGTCAACGCGGCCATGGTGGCTACACGCGGCCCCGGCGGCAGCGCCCCGGTCGATCCTGAAGCGCCCGGAGACGGAGGGAGCGGAGAGGGAGCAAGCAAAGAAAAAGGTGGCGGAGGAGAAGGAGGAGGAGGCAGGGAAGGAGGCGGGGAGGGCCGCGGAGCTCGAGAGGAGAAGGGCGGCTAAGGCAGAGGCGAGGAAGAGATGGGAGGGGGGGAACTTTGAGGGGGAGGAGGGGGCCGTATATGGGGGGGCGATGAGGCCGATCTCGAGCCTCGCGGACGAGTGTCAGTGAGGGGTAGCTAGAAGCATGTCCATTCTAGAGAGGCGAGCGCCGGACACTTATACGGAGTGTCCGTGCGCCGCCTGTGACTGTCTACTGTGACTGTCCTATGTAGCCCTATGTCACACTCCCGTAG
>Ga0307508_10002668_pt1 | contig 18697 bp, 20 predicted proteins | sample 9_EM_MG_FD_203089 | JGI IMG/M metagenome (GOLD analysis project Ga0307508, IMG submission 203089) | Populus trichocarpa ectomycorrhiza microbial communities from riparian zone in the Pacific Northwest, United States - 9_EM | ecosystem: Host-associated > Plants > Roots > Unclassified | place... | reverse complement strand
ATGGAAGTTTGATGGAACGATGAAGTCTTGTGTGTATTGTCTTGTCTTAGAGAGAAAGGCAGGAAAAGTGAAAAGTCTGAATACACGTATATGACGTGATTCTACACGTGACAAAGCTGAACGAGTCAGATATTGCAACACTTCCTCCAACCCTCAACCCGAGTGATCGTTCATGTCTCGCCAGAGGGTCCACGCTGTGACAATTACAGAGTCATGTCCTGATCCGGTGTCTGGGAGGGCTGTAGGGGTGGAGGACTACAGTCATGGTAACAACGCAATCGGAAGAGATGGGCTACTTAGAAAATTCAAGAAAGCGCTCGGGACAAGGCTTGAGGAGAGGGGAGGTAGTGTGACACCTCAGTCCGGAACACAGGGAAAAGAGTAGATAGCTACGTAGTCAGGGCACGTGAGACTTTACCTAATAGCGCTCGGAGAGGGGAGTCGAGCCTAGTCGGCTTCACAGAGTCTAGGCGGGAGATAAGCCCGGAGTTAGAATCTTACGGCCGTACCGGTCGTAAGGGATCTATCTCCGGTCAGGCTGCAAACGCAACTATGCAGAGCGAGGAAGCCTGGACCCTTGAGGCCAGATAACTTGCCAGACTCTGATAGGCCAGTAATCCCTGACCGAGGGAAATACGTGGTGCGGGGATCAGTCGGCTTAGTTAGACCGACCAGGACCAATGAAGTTGTAAGGACCAAGCCCGTGGGGTTCCGGGGCCTTGACTAGCGGACGAATCTCCAGGGAAAGGAAAGGAAGTACAGGTTCTCTAGAAGAACCACGTGACGCCGCAGAAAGGCTATATAGCTAGGCAAGATCCCGCTCGGTGGAAAGGAGGAGGGAAACAGTACCGAATGCCCACTCAAACGAAAAAACCCCACAAACAAGATCTAAGATTATTCCGTTGTGAATTATCGAAAAGTAGCCTGATTACCTTTGATTCTCTCCACACTCTGGTTATGATACAACCCCAGTGTCACACCTCCACCCTCTCCGATCACTTCCTCTGTCTTGAATTTTCTGCATTCCTTCATACAAGTTAACAGCAACATTCCCTTGTCGCCGATCGCTCCAGGCGCCGATATCGAGGAACGCCTACTGATCGATACCATCTGCTGGGCGCACATGCGAGGTCCCCCATTTGCCGATCTAAGGCTCGCACTCGTCAATTTCCCCCACCCCAGTCAGCAGTCGCTGGAACCTGTTCATCAGGTAGTGTTCCTGCCATTTCAACCTGTTGATCAGGCAACTCCACACGAGCATCAAGTCGCCCGACGTCTACAGATACACTACGATCTCCCCGCCGGTGTTAATGCTGTACCTGGCACGTCAGGAACGGTGCTAATCCCGCTTCAGGTAGAGAATTTGAGCAAGAAGTACAAGTTTAGACTTCAGCTTGCCCCTACAGTCAGACCATCCACAACCGCGGTGACTGATCGTTGTGGAGCTTAGTTTTGGTGGTTGTGTCATCGACACGGGAAAGTGGCTCGGTGAGCAGGGAGGGGCGAGCGGGACTGTGTTGCTCTCTTTTGTTGTTGGAACGCTCTCTTGTGTTCTTGATCCTCGATACCACCAGACAGAGAATCCATCCTGCGTTTTCTGACTTTTCATCATCGTCCCCTATTGAGCTTCTTCTACGATGTGAACCTCTCTTGTCCCTACATATCGAAACCCATCGTACCTCACCGTTTCGACACCGGACGTAAGATGTCAATCAGAACACGAGGTGATAGTTAGGGTTTTCAACGTGTCAGCAACCTCCGGGCAGCCGATTCCGAACAGCTGCCGGATGCTGTTTCTGAAGTACTGTCAGACTCTGTCCCTGAATCCAGGTAACCGGTGGACAGCCCAATAGGCAATCTCAAGCTCCATGCCAACCAAAACCTTCCCATCGATCATTTTAAACTTCTGTCGTTAGACGACAAAATGGCCGAAAACACACGCGAGTGGAGGCCAGTCAGTCATGCTGGCTCTCTTGACGAATTCGACAACACCCCTGAGGAGTTTTCGAGGCCCCCTCTTGCAATCGGAGGAATGTCAGAAGTAGCTCGCAGTAAAGAACCGGCATATCCTCTGTACACCTATCTTCATCAGCAAAAAGTTTGAGAATTCCTAGGGAGCTCCCGTAGCTCACGTACCTCCCGTAAGCATCGCTAACTCCCGTAAGAGGTGAAGTTATATTTTCCTCCCGTAAGGATTTTTTTAAAAAAAAGTGCTTTATTTTTAGCTGAAACCTCGAGAAATATTAGTTCAAATTTATGTCTCACCTGTAAAAAAAAGCAGTATACTTCAACTTTTCATTTTTTTGGTGATGTTGCCTGGCATGGGTACAGACATCCCTCAGTTATCCCGGAGTCGGAGGAAGATGACCCTATGGATGACCATCGAGGGTCACCACCACGTCTGCAGCAGCGGACGTCCCAGGAACCACCTCGGCAGCGGCAGACTCAGCAGCAACAGCCGCCGCAGCAGCCTTACCAGCCACAACAGCAGTATCAGCCACAGCAGCAGCAGGCTCAGCAGCAACAGCCGCCACAGCAGCCTTACCAGCCACAACAGCATTATCAGCCACAGCAGCAGCAGGCTCAGCAGCAACAGCTGCCGTAGCAGCCCAGTGTTCTCCATAGTCCAGTCTGTCTGCATCGGAAAAAAAATTCTGTGTCCGGACGCTGCATACACGTCGGAAAAGTCCAGACGCTCAGGATGCAACCCGGCAAGGTATTCTCCGTCTGGACAATGCATGGCAGCACACATGCTGCACCGAATACGACCCGCCCGTGCATATGCGTACTAGACAGAAATGGGCTGCGCATTGGCCTTCCGGACAACTAATGTCAAGGCAAACAGCGTCCGGATGATGCATACCACGGCATCTGCCTTCTGCACAAGGAGTGTCAGCGCATTTGCCTTCTGAATGCAGCGCGTGTCTTACAGACGCAGAATGTCAAGGCAAATGTAGACCGGACGACGCATGCCACGGCATCCGCCTTCTCAACGAGGAGTGTCAGGGCATTTGCCTTCTGGACGAGGAGTGTCAGGGCATTTGCCTTCTGGACGAGGAGTGTCAGGGCATTTGCCTTCTGGACACAGCGCGTGTCTTACGGTCGCAGAATGTCAAGGCAAATGTCTTCCGGAAGATGCATGCCACGGCATCTGCCTTCCAGACGAGGATTGTCAGGGCATTTGCCTGCTGAACGCAGCGTGTGTCTTACAGACGCAGAGTGTCAAGGCAGATGTCTTCCGGACGAGGGGTGTCAGGGCATTTGCCTTCTGAACACAGCACGTGTCTTACAGACACAGAATGTCAAGGCAAATGTCTTCGGGACGATGCATGCCATGGCATCTACCTTCCAGACGAGGAGTGTCAGGGCATTTGCCTTCTGGATGTAGCGCGTGTCTTACAGACGCAGAGTGCCAAGGCAGATGTCGTCCTGACGAGGGGTGTTAGGGCATTTGCGTTCTGAACGCAGCGCGTGTCTTACAGACGCAGAGTTGACAAGGCAGATGTTGTCCGGACGAGGGGTGTCTGGGCATTTGCCTTCTGAACGCAGCGCGTGTCTTACAGACGCAGAATGTCAAGGCAGATATTGTCCGGACGAGGGGTGTCAGGGTATTTGCCTTCTGAACGCAGCGCGTGTCTTACTGTCAAGATCCTGCATCGCTAGCGCGTGCTGCTCGACAGGTAATGTAGTCTTGGTCGCCGCTCGGCACTATTCGGCTGCGCTGTGGCGGTATCCGGCCTTGCCCTAATCTCTTCTCGCCTGGCGGGGTATCGTTGCGGTATTCGGCTTCGCTGTGGCGATATTCGGCTTCGTTGTAATCTCTTCACGCCCGGCGTGGTATCGTTGCGGTATTCGGCTTCACTGTGGCGGTATTCGGCTGCGCCCTAATTTCTTCACGCCCGGCGTGGTATCGTTGCGGTATTCGGCTTCGCTGTGGCGGTATTCAGCTTCGCCCTAATCTCTTCACGCCCGGCGTGGTATCGTTGCGGTATTCGGCTGCGCTGTGGCGGTATCCGGCCTTGCCCTAATCTCTTCTCGCCTGGCGTGGTATCGTTGCGGTATTCGGCTTCGCTGTGGCGGTATTCAGCTTCGCCCTAATCTCTTCACGCCTGGCGTGGTATCGTTGCGGTATTCGGCTTCGCTGTGGCGGTATTCGGCTTCGCCCTAATCTTTTCACGCCTGGCGTGGTATCGTTGCGGTATTCGGCTTCGCTGTGGCTGTATTCGGCTTCGCCCTAATTTCTTCACGCCTGGTTTGGTATCGTTGCGGTATTCGGCTTTGCGTTACTTCTCTGGGGTCTTTCAGGTGGTGGTCGCAGAGCCGGTTCACGGGGGTAGAGAGATAGGTCTGTGGAGAGAGATAATATGCGACTTCGATCTATTGCACTTTACACTACAGGTAATATGCGCTCCTCCTCGCCGTACCACCCCCATGGGGCTTCTATCTTTCCCTTCCGCCGAGAGCGTATTCCCACCAAGGAAACAGAATTCCAACGCCGTGAGAGACACGCTACAGAAACGTACGAGCAAGGAAACACTCCGACAGTACAAAGGAAATTCGTCCCGGTCCGTCCTTCTTCGAGCTTCATCGTTTCCTTCGTGTGGTTGTTTTAATTTTCGATGGCACCGAAGTCTGGTTCGGGCTAGTCTGAACCTGAGTCTTGGGTGCCTTGTGTTGTGGGTTGGTCCTCCGTGAAGCGGAGGTGTGTGGAGTGGCCCAGGCCGGTTGCGCGGAGAAACTTGCGGAGCGGGAGGGCGTTTTCCGGTGACATGATGAATTGTGGGGTGTGGATGTCCCCTGTGGTGGCGCGTTGGAGGATTGTTCGCTGCGTACTCAGCAGTTGGCATTCCCGGAGGAGGTGGTGTGAGGTGACAAGGTCCATGCCACATGGGCAGGGGTCGGCGGTGATGTTGGGGGGTTGGTCGGTTGGTGCATGGTTGCAAAAGACCCGCCAGAGAGCTCGTGTGTCGGCCCTCTCGTTGCCTCTAATGTTGCAGTGGGATGGGCACCAGGTGATGGAGATTTGCCAGCCGAGGGTGCGCAGGTCTTCGATAGAGTCGAGGGCCCGTCGGGCGTATTCGTGGTTGTGTTTGTTAAAGTTTAATGTGGCTATTGCCGCTTGGTTGTCAATGCAGATGATGACTGTGCCCCGTGTGGCTGTGGTGGTGAGGAGAGTGGAGACTGCTTCTTGGACCGAGTGTAGTTCGGCGTCATACACCTCGGCCCGGCTGCCTAGGTGACAGCTGCCCTCGTCCAGTCGGTATAAGTGTTGGTTGCCACAGTGGTAGATTGCCCATCCACATCTAGTTGACCCATTGTCAAGTTTGGAGCCGTCTGTGTAGATGATTATGGTGTGGTTTTCTTGTGATTTGAGCCATTGTTCGTGGAGTTTTTGAGATTGCGTTGTTTTATCCGGGTTTGGAGATGGGGTGATGGGGACCCCCTCTGCCGAAGATATACTTGTCCGGGTTTCCAGTTTGCCCATTACCAAGTATTTGCTTAGATTGTATAGGTGGTGGAGCCCTGGGAGGCTGGGGGAGATGTTTGGTATGGCCCGCAGGGGGCCCAGTACATGATGGGATGGGAGGAAGTGGAGGCGTATGGCGTATCGTAGCGACAGCTTGTCCAGGTATGCTTCCAGGGGTGGTAATTGGGCGAGTGTGAGGAGGTTGGAGATTCTGGTGTTGAGTGGGAGTCCGGTGATCCATCGGGCTATCGAGTTATAAGTGGTGCTGAGGGTGGCTGTTACCATTGGGGTGCCTGTCCACCATGCCGGGAACGCCCAGAACATGGTCAGCAATACCACCATCATTGCCAGATGGTAAGCGATGTGTACGGGGATGCCACGTGACCGGTGGTGTAGGAAGCCTAGGCTACCCAGTGTTTTGTTTCCTTTGGCCGCGGCCATTGTGGCATGGTGGAGGAAGCTGAGTGATTCGTCGATGAACACTCCCAGGTATTTAATCTGGCGTGTTGCTATGATGGTATTGTTTCCGATTTGGAGAGGGGGGTGTGAGGCGAGGCTTTTGTTTTTATCCTTACTGGTGAGGGGGAGGTAGTACAGGAGTTCCGTTTTTGGGGGGGCAAAGGTGAGTCCCGGGTGGGGTCCCCTCTGTAGGTGTTGGTCTGTCCTTTCTTCGAGTAGGGTGTTGGCTCTGGACACAGTGGGTGACATTTGGACCATGCAGATGTCATCTACGTAGGAGGTGTTGGTTGCGTCGGGGGGGTGATGTTGTTTTTCCAGCATTGCGTTGCTGTAGATGAGGAAGACAATTGGTGAGATGGGGGATCCTTGTGGTAGGCCGCACTCGTATGGTTGGGGTCGCTCGGTCTGCTGATCAAAACCAAATGCGAGTTTCCAGTCTGTGTTGAATGCTGTGACCCAGTTTGTGAGCTAGAGTGGCATCCGTCGTTGCGTCATGACCTCCCAGAGTGTTGCCAGGTGGACCTGGTTGAATGCGCCTTCCATGTCATGGGTGAGTACCATTGGTCGTAGTGGGAATTTATTTGATGCTTTCTTCTGGCTGATTGCCTTGGCGATTGGGTCGATTGTTCGGAGGAGGGCGTCGACTGCGGAGTTCTCTGCCTGAGCACCTATCTGTGAGGGGTGTCTGGCCCCGCACATTTGTGCAGTGTGGGCTAGTCGTTTCGCGATGATGGTTTCTAGCAGTTTACCGAAGCATGATAGAAGTGAGATTGGCCGGTATGATTTAGGTTGTGAGTAGGATTTCTTGCCGGGCTTGGGAATGACCACACAGTTGGCCGTCTTCCATTCGTGGGGGTGGACACTCCAGGTGAGACAAGCTGTAAAGAGGTTGGGGAGGAGGAGTGGGGCTGCTTCGTTGAAGTGCTGGAGGGTGGTGTAGGAGATGTCGTCTGGTCCTACCGATGTGCCGTATTTCAGGTGTGTGATGACCAGGCATCTTTCGTGTATTGTGACTGGTCTTGTGTGGTGGCATATGTCTCTCGTGTGGGTGAGAAAGTCAGGGGGGAGGGGTGTCCGCGGGGCTGTTTTGACTGGAGGGAAGAGTGCATTACGTAGGGCTTTGCACTTGTCTCCGAAATGCGATTGTTCACCGAGCAGGGGGATGGGTTTGTTGTGGGTGCTGTGGCGTTCGATTGTTTTCCAGATGGTTCTGGTTGTTGCATTTTGCAGTTGGTGGACGTGGTACATCGTTTTTGCGTTGTGTACCATTGTTGTCCATTTGCGGCGTTTGTATTGGCTGTCTTGTCTGTTGGTGTCAGTGGGGGTGAGACGGGCTATTCTATCTGCCCGTTTGGTGGCTTCTTTTGCCAGTGTGAGGCTGTGGTTCCACCAGGGTGCCTCCACCTTCCTTTGGCTTTTGTACGGAATGGTGACTTCTATGGCCTGGTGGATGAGGAGGGTGATGTTGCTGACTGCGCGAAGGGTGGCTTCCGGGCCTTGGAGGTCTGAGAGGTCCATCAGCGTGGTTTTTATGTGGCTGCCGAAGCTGTTCCAGTCGGCTTTTGCCCAGCATCAGTAGGGTTTAGGTGGTGGGGTGGTGTATGGCAATGACAGGGTGAGAGTCAGGGAGCTGTAGTCTGAGGTGGTATCATTGTCGATAGCTAGTGAGAGGGCAGACCTAGTTGTGTCCCCGTGGGTGAGACATAGGTCGATGGTGGAAGGGTTGCTTCCATTCCTTGGACGGTGGGTGGGGATTGCTGGTTTGTTTTGGAGATGGAAGTTATTGTGTTCGAGCCTGTTACACCCTAAATACTACAGGGTCGGAATTCGGATACGAACCAGGCAGGAAGGTATCGGAAACTTGTCACACGGTCTTAGGACGGCATCCCGAGACCGGGCAACCGACACTGTCGGGGCTCAGCTCGGGTCAACCGACTCTGCGGCACCAGGAGGTCCCTGGGCCAAGTACCGGCGCAGACCGGGAAAGCGCAAGCGCTGCCGCGGAGGAAGACAACCTTGGTGGTCATCATAAGAAGGACAAGCAATCGGAAGGAAACAGGAACGCAAGGAGTTGTGAGTCTAGATCGCGGAATAGGAGCGGGGTTGTTTCCAGAGGCACGGCCCAGAGGAACAACACCACGAGTCGGGAATCGCTGTATCGTTGCAGACGGCTTGGAGGCTCGAGGCGATACAGCTGCACCCCGTGGTCGGGAGACACGAGGGATCATGCTACCACTCGCATCCTTGTCACTGACACCCGATTATGGCGATGAACTCTGGGCTCTGCCAGCGCTCGACAGCGTGAGCGTATCCCCCCTTATCCGAGATGCTTACAACGATTATGAGGCAGGGCACACGCCGCACCAGGGTGAGGACGTCGAGTTGAACGAATACTGGAGCGGAGGCTTGTCCGCAAGCCGATCCTGTAGCGCTGGGCAGCCCCCGGACCAAGTACCGGCTCGTGATTCGGGAAAGTGCAAACGCCGCTACTGGACCGCACCTCAGGAACAGTTCGAGAGTCTGTTGGGAGCGATATGGGGTGGAGCTATACCTTGGTGCCCGTTGCGGCCGAGAAGGATTAGCTGGTACGGTTGAGGGCTCGTTGCTGCCGGCTCCGGTCGAGTAACGAAATCAACCCCGCACGCAACCCAATCGCATCACCCAATCACGACGAGAGGACTTAAGGAGAGGCACCTGCTCTGGCCACTCTCGGGAAGATACGGGAAAAGCACTACTGTCTGACCCAATCGAGAGTTATCCTCTTTACGCTGATGAAATCTAGTGCCAAGGCGAAGAGTTTTCACGTCGCGGCGCGGGGTAATTTCCCCGCAGCACGTGACCTCGCCGAGCCGAATACTTATACGACTCCTCGCCGCGGGCGAAGGAGAAGAAACAGGATCAATCGAAATGATCATCGGAATCATCATCGAAACGATCATCGGAATCATCATCGAAACGATCATCGGAATCATCATCGAAACGATCATCGGAATCATCAGCGGAACCATGAACCACAGAACGGTCAATCATCAACGGACCACCTACCGGTCACGAAGACATCGAGTCAACGACCATCCCCCTACGAGCGATCCTACGAGCGATCCTACGAGCGATCCTACGAGCGATCCTACGAGCGATCCTACGAGCGATCCTACAAGCGATCCTACGAGCGCTCCTACAAGTGCCGCAAGTGAGACGACAGTTGATCGGGAAGGAGACGGGAGGATACGCAAGGGGCTCGAGAGTCTAGGCGGGAGATAGGAAGGGTCTGATGGGCAACACGTTGGTCGGCACGGATAGGACCCCCATTGAGGGTATAATCCCCGAGGCCGTAGCCAAGGGCTGACGTGGGGTCGTGACTTGAACCCAGCTATAAGCTGAGGGAATGGCACGGTCCGTGATACCATTGGGCGGATCCTATTGTCAGACCGACCAGGACGAGTAGCTTCGGGCTCCAGCCCACACCCAGGAGGGTCTGGTGTGTGAGCATATTCCTTACCTTATCTTACCTGTGAGGCAGTTGTCGAGCGAGCCGTTTGGCAGTCGCCGAAGCGTCAGACGATCCGCCGAACCGAAAAGATATACGCAAGCCGTCTGGCATGCCGCCAGGCATGCGTCGCACCATCAGCCGAAGCGCAGATATGCCTAAGCGCGGCGAGTGAGACGACAGTGGATCGGGAAGGAGACGGAAGGATACGTGAGGGGCTCGAGAGTCTAGGCGGGAGATAGGAAGGGTCTGATGGGCAACACGTCAGCGGCACGTATAGGACCACACTGCGATGGGTATAATCCCCGAGGCCGTAGCCAACAGGCTGACGTGGGGTCGTGACTTGAACCCAGCTATAAGCTGAGGGAAAGGCGCGGTCCGTGATACCATTGGGCGGATCGTATTGTCAGACCGACCAGGACGAGTAGCTTCGGGCTCCGGCCAGCACCCAGGAGGGTCTGGTGTGTGAGCGTATTCCTTACCTTATCTTACCCGTGAGGCAGTTGTCGCGCGAGCCGTTTGGCATGCGCCGAAGCGATACACGAGCGAGCCGTCGGGCAAGCTGCAGGGCCCGTCTCGAACCATCTGCCGAAGCGATACACGAGTGAGCCGTCGGGCAAGATGCCGGGCCCGTCTCAATCCGAACGATCTGCCGAAGCGCCACGAGCGAGCCGTCGGGCAATACGCCGGGCCCGTCTCGACCGAACCATCCGCCGAAGTGCCGCAAGCGAGCCGTCGGGCAAGACGCCGGGCCCGTATCGAATCGAATCCTCCACCGAACCGCCGCGAGCGAGCCGTCGGGCAAGACGCCGGGCCCGTCTCGAATCGCATCCTCCGCCGAAGCGACGCGAGCGAGCCGTCTAGCAAGACGCCGGGCCAGTCTTGAATCGAATCCTCTGCCGAAGCGCCGCGAGCGAGGCGTCGGGCAAGACGCCGGGCCCATCTCGAATCGAATCCTCCGCCGAAGCACCACGAGCGAGCCGTCGGGCAAGACGCCGATCCCGCCTCGAACCATCCGCCGAAGCGATACATGAGCAATCCGTCGAGCAAGCTGTTGCCGCGGAGCCGCGTACGATCCGGCGCTCAAGCCGCAGCCGGCGGGCGCCGCTGATACCGAACCGAACCCCTTAGATTATTCGCTGTGAATCCCCTAACGGTGGGTGAACTTGGAAGGAGGGTCATTGGGGAAGTTATTCTTGTATAATAATTGAACGCCGGCGAAGACCGCGCGCGTCCCATCTCCTTCGTGACTATTGAGAAACCTGACTAGTTCGATATTACCGTCACTCCGACGTTGACCGGACGTCCCAGTGTCACAGAGCCAGTGTACGATGGCATGGCTTGCGGGGGAGGTGTGGGCTGTGTTGGGCAGGGGGCCCTGCCACCATGGGTGGTGCGCGTTGAGGTCGCCCATTATCAGGCAGTTTGCTGAGATGTTGAGTGAGGGGAGGAGGGCTGCCACGGTTCTGGTCTTCCGGGTGAGTACAGGTTGAAGATGGTGAAGCTAGTGGGGTGTTGTCCTTGTGGCAGTGTGATGGTGGTACCTAGGAAGGAGTCCTGGGCCGTGAAGGTGGTGGTGGCGCTGAGCCCAGGGAGTTGACATAGGTATTTGGCGCATCTGGGCTTCGTAGGTGTTGGGAGGAACAGGTTGAAGTTCGGTAGGAGTGGTGGGTTTCCATGTCTCTCGCGCCATGGTTCTTGGATAAGGCAGATAAGGTTTTCTGTTTTTCTCGCAAAATCTCGGAGTGTTGAAATCGTAGTCGCATGGCCTCTTGCGCAGTTCAACAGCTGCACGGACCCGCCAGCGTATGAGGGCATTTCATTCGGCTACTTCCGCCAGCGGGGCATCTCCCGGGTTGGTTGTGGCATTCGTGTTCGCGTTGTTATTGAAGGATCAGATTTTGATTTGCTCAGGGCAGTTGGGGTCCCTGGCCTTGTGGGGGGTCTGGCAGTTGGTGCAGCAGATTGGCGGATGGGTGCAGGCTGGACCTTTCTTGCAACGGGATGGTGCAGGGGTGGTCTTTGGTCTCGTGGGCTTCCGCGCATACCGCGCAGTGGGAGGGGTTCCTGCACAGGGCTACCGGGTGTCCATAGTCCTGGCAGTTGTGGCACTGGGTGCTTCTCCTGTACGAGATGTAGTCATTGAGTTGGCATTCGCGCTTGCAGATTGGGAGGTAGTGTTGTCTGATGTCGGCCATCATGACACTGCCGGTGAGGGTCATGACAATCGTGGAGGTTGATTTTTGTTCGCGTCTGTTTGACGGGGTGAGCCGGCGCAGGGTCTGTCCTTGGGTTAGTTGGGGGTAGTTTGTGGCGATGCTGTTAGAGATATCCGGTAGGGAGTGGTGAGTAGGGACGCTGTGCAGGAGGAACTGGCTGAAATGTTTCCCTATTTCCACATTCTCGCATTTTCTGTAGTAGGAGAAGGCGTCCGATGAGATGATCGTGGCATAGTCTTCATAGATGTTGTTGTTCTGGGTATTACCGGTGGTGAGGACGATGGATCCGCGCATGGTAACTTGGGCGCAGAGGAAGGGGGGTGCGGTTACATCCTGGTTGTCGACCAGAGCTTTGTTGACTCGGTGAAGTGCGGCATCGGAGATGGCTTGACGGGCACTGTAGCTTCGTTCGGTACGGGCGCCAGCTTCGGTGGGGGTTTCAGCTGGGAACTGGCATGTGACCTCACGTTCAGCCTGGGGGTACATGGTCGGGACGAGATTAGGTGGGGCCGGATTCTTCCCTTGGCTCCTCTTTCGCAGGTTCTCCCATCCTTCAACGTTGGTAGCGTGAGTGCTTTGTTCGGTCGGCGATTGTGGCTGGGCGGTCGGGGTCTTGGCGGCATCAGCGTAAGTACGGGTGGTGGGGTGGGTGTTCGTAGTTGTGTTTGGTTTGTTGTTATCGGCGTTGTTGTTGTTTGCTCTCTTCCCCTTCCTCCTTCTCTCTTGCTTCGGGTTGGCATTGGTGGGGGCGCGGGCCCCAGTCGGTTTCACGGAGGGGGCCGGCCTACGTGTGGTTGAGAGGAGTTGTTGTTGTACCTGGGTGATCCAGGTTCCAAGCGACGAGATTTGTTTGGAGAGTTCGTTGGTGGCATTGTGGATTGTAGCGTTGTTTTTAGCGAAGAGTTGCTTGATCTCCACGGAGATGGTCCTGTAGAGTTGTTCCATAACGTTGTTGGTGATTATTTCGAAATCGGCGCGCAGTGCAGCATTTTCGTGGCTCATTGGGGCGCCCATCTGGGGGGCTGTGTTGGCGAATTCGTAGGTATCTCCACCAATTGTCTGGGTCTCGGTGATATGTTTTGTGGGCTGGAAGTCCATGGCGTCGTCGTTTGTCTCCTCTTCTCCTTCTTCTTCGTCCTCGTCGCTGGAGTCGGATCCGTCTTCGAATGCCGCTTCATTGTCCTCGCGTGCTCGCTTGGCAGGGGAGGGGGACTGTGAGGTCGCGATTTGGGGGGGGGGGCTGGAGGGTTTGCTGGGTGGGGTTCGGTGCAGAAATCTCTGCGGTGGCTGGAGTGTTGGGGCGGAAGAAAGAGTCGAGCGATCCTTGACCGGGGTTGCTGGAGGACATGAAGCCTGTAAGCGAGATGGTGATAGTTTGGCGACACGAGCCAAAATCACGGAAGACAGGCAGCGACAGGAGGGAAAATTCCCAGGAGTATTCTGGAGGTGTGCGGCCTCTAGTTATTAACTATTGACCAACTCCTGAGGTGGGTTTCCAGGGTTGTTGAAAACTTAATTGGAAAAGAAGATTTTTGGTGTCGCGAAAACAGTGAAGTTTTGGGGGGTGTTATGAGGATAATAGATTGTGTGGAGAAGAATCTCCAGACTAGATACCGTGCCCTTCCTTTATACTTTTCCTTCCCTCTGTGGAATCTCAGCGTGTCTGCAAGAGTGACACAGTTCCCACATCATGACTCAATCGTTGCGCCCAAGGAAACACATGATCCCACTCGGCTGCCGCGCGGCCACCACTCTACTCGTGGCAACAGGAGAAAGGATACGCAAGCAAGAACAGTACAGAAAGAGAAGAAGGACGTGCAAGTATAATCAAAGGGAAATAGCATACGTAAGAAGACAGGAGAAAGGACGCGCAAGCATAATCAACAGGAAATGGCAAAGGCAAGAAGGACTTGTAGGCAACATAGCAGAAACAAAGGAGAGAACGTCTAGACTGGCCAGCGGTCTGCAGGTTGGAGAGATATCGCTACTGGCGCGATATGGCGGAGATCGGTGGAGGCGCCTAATGGCAGAGGATGACCGCGGCTGCGGCAGTGGAAACGAGGACGAACCACAGGGCGACAAGGGTGAGAGCGGCACCGGCGCCAGCACCAAGGAGCCTGTTGCGCCAGGTTAGTAACAGTACATTCCCAGTCCAGACCGAAGCTCCGGCAAGGTCATGCCAGGTTGTCAGGGTCCAGCGGCGGATGATGGACGTGCGGCGGATGCGGCAGGGCCGGCTAGCCTGCTGCCGGGCTTGGAGTTGTTTGTTTAGGTGGTTTTGTTAGGCGATGATGCCCTCCAGGGTGTTGGCCATCCGCTGGAGTTGCTGTTGGTCTGCGTTGTGGAACTCGTTCATGCGTTCGGCGAGTGTTCGGTGGACGACGTGATTGCATTGTGCATCCCTGGTGGTAGTTTGATGTATCATGGTGACAATTTTGCCGAGGAGGCCCAGCTGTTCGTCCTGTAGGGTGGTGGCAGGGTCGGGGGTTCCTTCCACTGGGCCCGCAGCCTCCTGGTCTTCTTGCGGTGGTGTGATATCGGCCAATGGAATGCGTTGTGCCGTAGTATGGCATCGTTGGTGGTGGTCTTCCATATTCACGAGGAACCGGCAGTCGGGGCAGACTCGCTTTCCCTTCTGCCAGTCTGCACAGGCTTTGCGTGGGTTTATGTGTCGGTTGCGGATTACCTCCGCTAATTCGAACGGATGGGCGTGGGGACAGCTACAGGCCCTATGGTTGCGCCGGCAGCAGTCATTCCCTCGTTGCGGGTAGTAGTTGTCATCTTTCATCTATCGGTGAGCGCCACAGTAATCGTCATAGCAGGCGGTCCAGTGTAGGGAGGCATGGTCGTTGGCGCAGGGTTGTCCTATAGCAGATAGTGGGGGTGATGGTGCTGGCGGCGGGGCATTCTATCCATCCGTGGTGGTGGCGTTGGCGGGAATGCCCCAGTGGTTATCGTGTTCGGTTTCGGTGTTGGCTTGCTCGACATCGGTGAAGGTCCAGCCTTCGTTGGTATCGACAGTGGTGGTGGTGGACATATCGGTGTTTCTTAGAGCTGGGGTGCGGGTTTTTCGGGGTATTCCTCGTGGAACTGACGGTAAGGTCGGGTGACTTCTCAAAGTTGCGGGCTGGGTACCAGGTACGGTCGGGGTCGTGGAAGCCGGTCCACTTGACTCGATACTGGATCTGGTTTCTCTGGCAGCGGGAGTCCAGGATTTTCTCTACTTCCCACTCCTGCTGTTCTTGGATGACGACTGGAGGTGCAGGTGGTTGTAGGTGTCTGGGAATGGGTTCGGTACTGGCTGTGGGTTCGAGGAGGCTGAAGTGGAAGACTGGGTGGATTTTGACAGTGGGTGGCAGGTCCAACATATAGGCGCGTGAGCCTATTTTCTCGAGAACAGTGTAAGGGCCGATCTGCTTGTGGTCCAGCTTGTTCCAGGGCCGTGTGGTCCATATATTTTTCCGCTGGAGCCAGACTTTGTCACCAGGCTTCAAGTCTGGGTCCGGGTGTCGTGTTTTGTTGGCCTGTTCTGTTTGAGCCATTTGCGCATTGACTATTTCTGCTCAAAGTTCTTCATGCAAGTTTCGCAGCGCTGTGGCATATTCTGAGACTTCCAGTACTTCTTCGTCTTGAGTGCCGAGGTCTGGTATAAAATGGGGGTGGAATCTGTAATTGGCGAAAAAGGGGGTTACGTTCGTACTTTCAGCTTGTGTGTTGTTGTAGCAGAATTCGGTGATTGGTAGGAGCTTCTCCCAGTCGTTTTGCTGGTAGTTACAGTATGCACGCAGATATTGTTCCAGTGTTGCATTGACTCGTTCCGTTTGTCCGTCGGTCTTGGGATGGAACGCTGTGCTGCGTTTTCGTGATATGCCTAGTGCCTGGGTGACGCGTTCCCAGAATCCCGAAGTAAACAGTGATCCTCTGTCCGAGATGATGTCTGCAGGGAGGCCGTGGGGTTGTACGACATGTTTTACAAAGCAGTCTGCCAGTTCTGTTGGGTCTATAGTCCCTTCGCAGGCTACAAAGTGTCCCATTTTGGTCATTCGGTCGATAATTACCCATAGGGTGTCCTTCTTATTGCTCGCCGGTAGTCCTGTGATGATGTTCATTGAAATGGAGTTCTATGGCCTGTGCGGAGGTTCAATGGGCTTCAAGAGTCCGAATGGTGCGTGTATAACTGGCTTGATTCGCCGACATATGTCGCAGTGGTTGACGTATTGGTGGACGTATCTTCGTTGTTGTGCCCAGTAGAAATTCCGGCTAACGAGTTCCAGGGTCCTTGTTCTGCCCGGGTGTCCCACAGCTTGCACGTCGTGGTGGTCTCTCAATATGCGGAGTCGTAGCTCGTTGTCATCAGGGATCCTTATGAGGCCGTTGTATGTTAGCAGCCCCTTGTTTTCCTTGCATTGTCCTAGCGCGATTTTCCCATCGCAGGCTGTCCCACTCGCCTTTTTCCTCCGGATTTCCTGGATTTCTTTATCTGCGACACTTCGTGTTCGAATTTCGTTCAGGAGTTCCTTGTCTATTTGGAGGTTGATGGTGTTGGTTGTATTGGCCTGAAATGCCTCGAACGATTCCTCGGGTAACAAGATTCGGCCGTGATTCTGCTGGTGCTTCATATCCCCTTCCCAGGGAGAGTCTCCTGACTGTCTAAAGAGTATGTCTGGTTTCCAAGCCAATTATCGGGGCCGGTATTTGATCACGAAATCATAGTTGGCCAGTCGTTCGCCCCACCGGGCTTGTCGGAGGGTGAGGTCTTTCTTCGTCTTCCAATATTCGCGGTTTTTGTGGTCGGTAACAATTGTGATTTTTGGCCCCTTTGTTTTGCAGTACGTATCCCATTTTCGCAGTGCGTCTACGATCGCCAATAGTTCCTTATCGTGGATATCGTAGTTGCACTCCGGGTCTTTGAGTTTCCTTGAGTAGTATGCTACAGTGTGTAGGATTCCTTTTTCGTCAGGTTGTGAGCAGATTGCTCCTATGGCATAGTCTGATGCATCCGTTTCGATGGTCACGGGTCGTTCCGGATCGAAGTGCTGCAGTATTGGTTCCGTGGTCATTGCTTCTTTGAGCATCTCAAATGCCTCCTGCTGCTTATCGCCCCATTCCCATACCTTTTCCTTCCTTGTCAGGGTGGATAGAGGCGTCGTGATCTTGCTATAGTCCTTAATAAACCGTCAGTAGAAGTTGGCAAAGCCCAAGAAACTCTGTATTCCTTTGACGTTCGTTGGTTCCTTCCAGTCCTTGATTGTCCGGATTTTTTCTTCATCCATCCTTAGTCCCTGTGGTGATATGACGTATCCTAGGTATTCCGTTTCTGTTGTGTAGAATTCGCATTTGGATGCTTTTAGCGTTAGTCCGGTGTCTCGTACTCGTGTGAGTACAGCCCGGACATGTTCCCCATGTCTTTCTTCGTCCGGTGAAAAAACCAGAATGTCATCTAGATAAGCCACACAGAAGAGGTCCAGATAGTCGCTAAGGATCTCGTTCATCCATCGCTGGAACAAGGCTGGTGCGTTGGTCAATCTGAATAGCATCACACAGTATTCGTATAGGCCGTATCGGGTGCGGAACACTGTCTTCCATTCATCTCCGGCCTTAATCCTGAGGTTGTAATAGGTGTCCCGGATGTCAAGTTTGGTGTAGATGGTAGTGCTGGACAGTTGGTCGAGTGATTCTCCGATTAGTGGCAGTGGTGTTCGATCCTTGATTGTGATTTCGTTCAACTGCCGGTAGTCTATGCACAAGCGTAGTCCTCTATCCTTTTTCTTGACGAAATATATTGGTGCCCCCGCTGGGGATGTGGATGGACAGATCCATCCCTGTTTTTCGTTGGTTTCCACGTATTCCCTCAGACCCCTCATTTTTTCTTCATTCAGCGGTCGTAGGGGCTCGTATGGGGGCGTCTTTCCTTCCTCTAGTGGGATATGGTGGTACTGGGTGCGATGGGGCAGAGGAGCCGTGGGTTCTTTCTCGGTGAACAGCTCGAGGAATTCATGATATTGTGGTGGAATTGGGTTGTTGCTGTCATTGGAGGTCTCCTTAATTTTGTTGATTATGGCCTGGCATACTTCCCATGGGTCTGTTTCGCTGATTCCCCAATTTCCTGGTGTTTTCTTGTGGTATTGCTCCGTGGCCTTTTCTTCCGGGACCGTGCTAGCTCTGGGTGAGCTGGGTAAGCATTTTTCGGCGCAGTGGTCCGAGTGGAATTTCACAGTGTGGTTCTTCCATTCTATTACTGGGTTATGGAACTTGAGCCATGGCAGTCCTAGAATGACCGGTGCGTTTCCGATTGTAATGCAGTGTAGCCGGATGTCTTCCTCGTGATGATTGATTTTCAGGTGGACTTGGGCGTCGTGGGTTACCGGCCCGCCAGTAACTTCACTTCCGTGCATGGTCAGGACCCGTCTTGGTGTGGCTTTCTGCTGCGTTGGGATTTTGCTTGCTTCGGCGTAGGCGTTGTCGATGAAGTTCCCGGATGCCCCGCTGTCTACCAGGGTGCTGGTGTGGTGTTTGTTTCCATCAGTTCCTATGATGCTTGCTTTGATCATGATTTTCTCTTCGCGGTCGCACCTGGTTGTTCGGATTCTGTAGGGTGGGTCTGGTTCTGCAACGGGTTTCTCCCTCGGGTGGCTGTTGCTTAGGCATATTCTCGAGGGCTGTTGTTTCCCGCCAGTTCAGTTGCTTCCCCTACTTCCTTCTCCACGGGTTCTTCCTCGTACGTGGCTTCCGCTGCCCGGTACGGCTTTCTCCATGGAATTTGTCCTTTCTTGGGTTGGGGGCATTCCCTCGCGAAGTGCCCTTTCTTTCCGCAGTTGTAACATTCATCCGTGTTTGTTCGTCGCGGGTATCAGGTCGGCGTTCTCTGTGCAAATTTGAATCGTTGGGTTGCGTTGAGGTCCATCGGGTCCCCTGGGGGTACTGACGCGGGTTCTCTTCATCAGGAAAAAAAAATCTGCGTTCCAACGGAGACCGGCGTTAGATGCGTTGAGAGCGTTGGAAATAAGGTTAGATTCCAATTTTGCGTTGATAGGCAGTTGGCATGCCGGTAACAGCCAACACGCA
>Ga0307508_10002667_pt1 | contig 18707 bp, 21 predicted proteins | sample 9_EM_MG_FD_203089 | JGI IMG/M metagenome (GOLD analysis project Ga0307508, IMG submission 203089) | Populus trichocarpa ectomycorrhiza microbial communities from riparian zone in the Pacific Northwest, United States - 9_EM | ecosystem: Host-associated > Plants > Roots > Unclassified | place... | reverse complement strand
TCATAACCTGTTGAAAGTGATGAACGTGTGTATTGTCTAAGTAAGGCTGAAGCCTCGAGAGAAAGGAGAATATAGGGGTAGGCCCATGCCTGCCGTGACTAAGCAACGAGTGAGATATTGCAACATGGTGCAAGCAAGGAAAGTTGAGTGACAGGTGGTGAGTGGGCCTCCGATCGGCAGAGCACTAATCCTGACCGGCAAGTACCCGGCGATACCTCAGCCAGAGAAGAAGAGAAGAGGCGAATCTCAATGTCTCCTCCCTTCCACCAGAGCTCACTCCCATACATTGCCACCACCTGTACGCATGCCATCATGGGGGAGGGCAGGTGCCAGTCGAAGTGAACATCACCATCCGGCGGACATGGCTCTACGCCCTTGGTCCCTCAGCGTGAGGTGGGAGTCTATCCAGATTCTTAGCCAGCGCGTCGCCTCCTTGTTGAACTGAATCTCCCTGCCACCAGAGCTGACCGGCTCTCCGGAATGATGATGATGATGATGATGATGATGATGATGATGATGATGATGATGCTTTATCGATCACATACGACCCCATCGGATCATGGCGATATTAAATACAGTCTTGTCCCGTTCACCGTCCGCCACGACCTCTCGCAGTCCGCTGGCGGCCCATGGTAACTCACCCTGCCCCCGCCTGACCTTTCTCCCCCCCGAAAAACAGCAGTAACGACAGACCCAAAGAAAAGACGAATCTCACTTTCCTCCTCTACTCCTCCCCCTCCTTCCCTTTCTAGTTCCTCATCCTCCACCTTCTCCTTACTTCCGCGCTCCCCTACCTTGTCCCAGACTGCTCTGGGTTACCTGCGGTGGTGTATAGGAAGTCCAGGATGGGTCGGGTGCATCACTCGTCTGCCAGGAGATCTCAGATCTTGACGCGATTCTTCCCGTTGCCGGTGGCTCTTTGGATTTCTGCCCACAGTGTTTTCTGCTGCAATTTCTATTGCAGCTCTCTGGGATGATGATGATGATGATGATGATTCATTAATCATGTGCGACCCTACTGGATCATGACGATATTATATACAGTCCTTTCCTGTTCACCGTCTGCCGTGACCTTCCACAGTCCGCCGACAGCCCGCGGTAACTCCCCCTGCCCCCGTCTGGCCTTTCCACTGAATACTGAAAGAAAAGAGAGCGAAAAGACAGGAAACACACATAAAGAGAGGATAGACAAAGGAAAAGGAAACCCCCCCCACCGCCCTTGCCCTACTTCCACCTTCTCATCCCTCCTGTCTCTCAGCCCACTCCTGCCACCGTCGCCTTCGCTCTAGGTCCTGTCCTGCTCCCCACCTCTGTGGTCCGTAAGAAGTCCAGGATGGCGCCCTCGTACTGCTCATCTGCAAGTTGGTCTCGGATCGCATAGGAGTCCTTACCTTTCCCTGTCTCCTTTCGTACTTCCACCCACAGGACCTTCTGCTGTTGCTCCCATTTCCTGCAGTGCTTGAACAAGTGTTCCCTTGTCTGCGTCTGGTACTGGCACCACCCGCAGGCCGCGCTGTCTGCGTTCTTCGTCCATTCCAGGTATTGCCCAGTACGGCAGTACCCCGTTCGGAGTTGGTGAGAGCGTCCCGCCAGGTGCTTTGGCACTCGCTCCACCATCCGGTTTGGCTGTTGGTCTATTGCCAGTCTGTACTTTCTTCTCCTGACCCGCTCTTCAGTCCAGCTCCTTGCTTCGCCCCACTTCTTCTCTGCTTTTTCCCTCCTTAGATTGGCCAGGGACCTGGGTGGGGGCATCCTGCATGCCCCATACCGATCCCCATATCTCAGCCACTCCACTCCACGGGCATCTGGCTCTTCTGCTGCTTGCTTTGCCCACTCATCTGCTTTCTCATTGCCCTCCACTCCTTCATGGGCTGGGCACCATCTGATTTCAATGCGCACCTCAGGCCTCATCTGCTTTAGGGCTGCTACCCACTTCCTGGCCAGCACCGCGTACTTCTGCCCTGGCCCCGGTTCATCGGCCACTATTCTTCTCATTGCCGCCTGTGCGTCTGTGTAGATGGTGACTGCTTCTGGGGCTGATCTCCGTCTTGCCGCCAGCTCCAGTGCACACGCCAGGGCTGCGCATTCGGCTCTCCGGGATGATGATGATGATGATTCATTAATCGTGTGCGACCCTACTGGATTTTGACGATATTATATACAGTCCTTTCCTGTTCACCGTCCGCCGTGACCTTCCACAGTCCGCCGATGGCCCGCAGTAGCTCTCCGGGATGATAGTTCATGGCCGAAGTTTGAGCCTTGGCAGACCGAGTGACCATCATGATCTAATACCCCTCCCACCTGCTACGCATCTATTTTACCTCTCATAACACACTGCAAACTTTGGAGATCATGGGATGAGGAGGATGATGATAGCGAGGACAGCAAGAACAGCGAGGGGGTCAAAGCGGGGTTACGAGACATTGACAAACGCAACGAGGGCGATAGCGAGGCGACAATTCGGTGGGTTCTTCCCACTCTTTGCGTCTCTGCTGGGTGGCAGGGGTCGGTCGAAGCAGGATGAGACAATGACAGCGAAGCTAGGGATGGGTGGAGCTAGTAGGCCGAAGGTGTTACCAGTGTAACGCAGTAAAGGGAGACATGGTGAGTATCGGTGTCACACCTGGGTGGCTAGCTCCACAGTACCGTGGGGGTTCGGATACAAGGTTTGGCTTTCGCCAGGAAGACGAGACTGTGAGGACGGCGGAGAGAGCAGAAACAACGACCGGGACGACGAGGACTGCGAGGACGACTAGGACAGCAAGGACGACAAGGACAGCGAGGACGACGAGAACAGCGAGGAAGACAAGGACAGCGAGGACAGTGATGACAGCAAGGACGACGAGAACAGACAGCAGGGATGATGGAGATGGCAGGGACGACGACGACAACGAGGACGACGAGGATAACGAGGGGGACGAGGACGACGAGGATGACAAGGATGACAAGGACCACGAGGGCAGCGAGAACAACGAGTACGATGAGGACAGTGAGGACGACGAGAACAGCGAGGAAGACAAGGACCGCGAGGACAGTGATGACAGCAAGGACGACGAGAACAGACAGCGGGGATGATGGAGACGGTAGGGACGACGACAACGACGAGGATGACGAGGACGACGAGGTCAGCGAGGACGATGAGGACCGCGAGGACGACAAGGACGACAAGGTCAGCAAGGACGACGAGGACAGCGAGGAAATCGGGGACGGCAAGGAACTGCAGTTACAGTCTCGTCGCCCCACTTCGACCGGCCCCCACCACGACAAGGGCAGCGAAGACGACGGGGGCAGGGGTGATGGGAACGGCAGGGGAGACAGGGACGGGAGGTCATCAACGGACGTGTAAGGAGACGTGTAGTAGAGATGTCAACTTGGCAGTCATAATACTGAGCAACAGGCCATCCACGTGACTGCGGATAATCAGGGTGGGGGGAGCCTCAAGGTAAGGGGGAAGTAAGGACTCGAGAGGAGAGACAAGGGGGACTCACCGCCAGGGTGCCAGTCGAAGCAGGTGACGAGACAGTAAAAGAATCTGTTTTCAAGGGAAGACACGAAACTCAACCCGACTGACCATGATGTGGCTGCTGCCTTGACAAAGGCAACGAGCCTGTCTTCAAGATACGTACTCCAGTGGTGCTCCACTGCTGTTTCGCGAGAAGTTCAAAGGGGGGCATGGGCTGGGCAAAGCGACAAAATGAAGTCCACCACTTCTTTCATCCTTCCTTTGTAATTTCTTGGGACAAGCCTGGGGCGGAGGGCGAAGGAGAACTTGCAGCGTGCCGCCTTCGTGCAGACTGACGGAAAGGATATTTGTCGAAGGGAGTACACATGAAAAACTGCAAAGCGAACGCGTGCGTCCGGCTCTGTCTCAATTTCCAAAATCAAACCAACACCAAGTATCTTTTTTTCGTGACCTTAACCCAATATCTTTTTTTTGTTGCCAGGATACCCCAGCAATGGGTGATAATTAATGATGCGCACAAAAAGCAGCACGGCAAGCTGTACTCCAGCACCCAACAACCAACCAGGAGCACAGCAATTGCATGCAGAGAAGCGAGTAGTATGTGCAACAAAGAAGGAATCTGCCGTGTGGAACAAAAGAAAGAAATATGTACATAAGGAAGAAAAGAAATGCAAGTAAAAAAAAAACCAATCAAAGCACGCCACCCATACACCATGAAGCTGTACACGTTCTTTAGATGAGACCGAAAAGAAAGTAGCGAAAAGCACTGTGCAGCCCAACCCCAGATGAAAAGCCCTCTTTTAGTGCAAAAGGAAAAAGTAAACCAACAAAACCGATCGAGAACATTGATTCTCGAAAGCAGCCCGGGTGTGTATATATGTATCGTCGAGGGGTGGTAAGAAAAGGGAAAGAAAGAAAGTGGGGGAAAAAAGCCAGGTCGCCATGGTCGATATGGCAAAGAGGGTATCTAGCAGAATGAACCCCGGGGCGCATGCTGGTCTCCTCTTGCTTAATAGTAAGCTCATTCATAGCCCCACAACTCTTGAAGTGGGGCGACGAGAAAGTAACTGCTGACCTGTAACTGCATTTGCGGATCGCGGAAATGGGGGGTTTAGGGGTTGGGTAACTGCCAGAAGAGACGTCATATGAAGACAGGTAGGGCGTTGACAGCTGGGGCACCCAGCCAAAGTAGTTCTCTGAGGTCTGACTGGACACGGACAAGAACGACAAGAGGCTGATAGGGTGTTCGGCCGTCACCAGGAGCTGCTCGGGACTCGGAGGGTACGAGGAGATCGGTTGCAAGGCATTGTCGTAGTAGGGAGACGTGGTCGGCAGGGTCGTAGGGGCGCTGTCCCCGCTGCTGATGCTGTTGTAGCCATCGACTGCCTTTTTCCGTTGGTTCCTCACCGGCATCGATTTTCTGGACGTGGAGGAAGACATGTTGACATCCTCTTCGGTCTTCATCTCGGAGTCGGCTCCCTTGTTGTCCAAGAGCTGATGTTGGCGCTTGGTGTGCTTATTCAATCTGGTTTTGCGACAAACGCTAGAGAATGATCCAGTCAGACTTCTTTCGACTATTGGGGTTGGCTATAATTTTTCGTTCAAGTACCTCTTCCCACATCAGCTGGCACAACACTTATACAGGCACGAGTTAGTGTGGATGCGTCGGTGTCGCGCCAAACTCGAAGACTGCTGTAAAGGTTAGCCGAATTGAGTTTTCTCGAGTTCTTGCTTACGTCTGAGAAGAATTTCCCACAGCCAAGATTTTTGCACTGGAAAGGCTTCTCGCCGGTATGTGTTCGGATGTGCACGTTTAGGGCGCTCCTCTGGATGAAGGTCTTGCCGCAATTGCAGAAGTGGCAGGCGAAGTTCCTCTTATTTATGTGGATGCAGTAATGGCGCGTCATATATGACTTGCGGGGGAAACCCGGCACTCTGCACGTTAGGCTTCCGCTATTGGGTCGGTTCTAGTGGGCTGCATGGCAACCACAGCACCCGCATTTTGGGGACACACCTTTTCGCAATCGAGCCATGGACATGGGAATCGATAGGTTTTTTTTTTTGGAGAGGTTGCTGCTGTTGGAGAGGAGTGGGGCGGAGGTCGTAGGTTCGTCGGCACTTGTGGGATCCAGGTGAGATGAGAAGGTAGCTGTCGAGGACGAGAGGAGTGGACTGTCGATGTCGAGCGGGAACAGCAGGTATATATATATAATAGGAATTGGAGAGCAGTACCCAGCACGGGGGGGCGGGGGTGTTTGGACATTCAGTGTATACATAAGGGTAAGGGTCCTCAAAGTTGGAGTTGGTCGAAAATTAGCGTCAGTTGGAGCAAGACTCGGTAGCCAATTGAAAGCTCATTAACTCATAGAGTGTCGGACAATTAGACGGGGTAGCACGACTGGGGTTTGCGAGTTGCAAAATGCTCACAACTCCATCCTTTACTCCAGATGACAGCCAAATAGAGAGAGGAAAATGAATCTGTAGAATAGAAGATGAAAGGGTAGACTTCAGTTCTATGAATTCAAATTATAAAATAATGTGGAGTGTGGAGCCAATTTTGTATGGCAGGTGTGTATTTTGTACCAGCGCTAACCAGAAATAGACAAGACACTAACCAAAACAGGAGACCACAGTGACTAACAGGGTTTATAGCCTCCAATACTGTCTTCTCCAACTGAAAAAATGAATATATACTTGATAGGTATGCTCACACGTATATCACTTTATGGCAGCCCAATAATATTCAATATAATTGAGCTGGCAGTGGAATTTCAGATAGAAGATAACTTCATGTTCGGCTTGAAGTATAACAGTTTCAAGCATTGACTTCATGTTCCAGAAATCATCAGAGCACTACCATCAGAGCAGCAATCTGGAATATCCTCATGGGAGGTAGCGATTTTTCGTCTCTTAATTGCCGCTACAGCTTGCGATTTTCGGATAGCATTAGTCGCTTGCGGGGGCTAGGCATAATAATTGAATGAAGCAAATAAATTTGGGGGCACGGCTGACACGGTACACCGATAATTGTGGTAATCTTGTTCAAGCTAAAGAGGTGTGAAAATTGGTTGCTGGTAGAGATACCTGGGTGGTAAAGCAGCTCGATTTCTTGGCACTGGATCCCGTACGGCTTTTACTCCCATTTCTGCCTCGTTTCTGCTATACACACACATATATATCCACCTCCTGTAGATGATTGCTGAACAGAGTACGGCTCCGGATGCTAGTGATTCGGTGCGTCGCGGGGGCACCATGATCAGGGGAATAAAATCCCAATGTGGTAATGTATTAGCATTTATTTAATCCAACCCAATTTAATTTAACCCCCCAAAAAAGTGGTTTGTGTACTGAGCCTCCCGGTACGCTCGCCATGCAGTACTCCTCACTGTGCCCATACAGCCATTTTTACACGATATCTCAGTTCTTCTTTTTCTTATCACGTTGGATCATAACATGCCTTCCTTTACATGGGACTGTAGACAATTTCATCCGTCGGATAAGGGGCGACAAACCAACTCGTGAATTAGCATTGGAGAGAATGAGACGCCACTCCAATACCAATACACAGTCTCACCACACCAAAGTTACATCTCTGTGTCAGCCCGATTTGCTGTCGGCATAGATGTGAGGCCCACATATTCCCACTATGTGGTTTACATGCGGCGGTGGGATTGGTCAACGAGAAAATGACAGCGGGGTTGGGAGGCAGGCAGTTTATCACCCAACCCCTCAGTCAATCCCTCCGTACGTGGCCGTCATGACTTCCGTGTGCGTGCATGTTGGACGGTGTTCGCTGCTTTGGCATCCAGGACCGGGGCCTCTTCTCCTCCACGACCTTCCGGTCCCTGCCGCTCTTTCCCTGGGGTCCCATGGACTGCCCTTACATCGTTCTTGTTGGATGGAAACAAAAATAAGCACAAATCACCTCAATTATGTATTATATGTAGTACGTGCGTTGCAGTTCCGCTGCCTGTGCAGTGGCACGCTAGCTTGCTGGTTGGAATACATGGCCGGGAACCATCCATATGCCGCTGGTCGGAATAGGATGGTCGTTATCTCGCAGGTCAGAAACTATTGCATGCTGGTTGGAATATGTTGGTTGCCCATGGGCTGGGATGCGTGCATATGCACGCTGGTCTGAATACGATGGTCGTTGTCTCACAGGTCGGGAACTATCGCTGCTAGTTGGAATAGAAAGTTTGCCACCCCACGGGCTGGTCGTTATCTCGCGTTGGGAACCATATATCCGTATCGCCTGCGTCTGCGTGTGAGCGGTGTTGACGGTTCATTATTTGCTAATGCTAACCCCTATAACGAACGGTGCCAGAGGCCAACAGCCACCACTGCCGAGAAGAAAATCTATCAGAGACTTGGTAGTGAATTACCGAACATACTTATGTGGCTCAGCCTAGCTTTGCGTATTATTAAAATACGGGTTAAGCCAAGCATTTGAGCCACTCAAGAAGGGGGGCCCATCTCTATCAGTTGTGGCCGCCCAAATTTTTCTATGTTGTCTGGCCCGCAAACACTACTCAACATTGCTGAATACGAAGTTTCTCTTTGGCATGATAGGATTCTATCCCATCCATCGGTTTTGATAGGAAGCCAGTCGGTCGAGGAACACCTATCTTCTAGATAAGATGGAAAAATAGACACCCTCCTTGTCACGGCGCGTGCCAGCTACTAGGCCTCGACCCCTGATGACGGGCGTGAGGATGGATTGTGGGGTGATGCCGAACGGGCGACGGATATCCTTAAAAGGAGCCGTCGCCCACTTCTTTCTTTCCTTCTTTCCTTTCCTTCCTCACGCAACAACTTGTCTACCTTGCCCTCGCCTCACAATATATTAGTTGTCTCTCCCCTCTTGTCCTCCGTCCCTGTCGGCTGCCCGCCAGCCACGTCTGTGTCCCTGTCCTTGCCAGCTGCCAGCCTGCCGTGTCCGTGTCCTCGACCCTGTAGGCCGTTTGCCGCCGCGTCCGTGTCCCTTGTCCGTATCGGCCACCCGCCCACCGTGTCCGTGTCCTAGTCCTTGACCTCGCCCTCTGGCCGCCACCAGGAGCCTAGCCGGCCACGCACCATTACAATTTGTTGCATCCACCAAACAACTGTCCCGGTAGCGACCTGCCACGATGCCCTCCAGCGATACTACAGACGCCCTGGTCCTCCCACCTATCTACCGCGAGCTTTCGGATGAGATTCAGAGGAAGCTTAACCTCATTGTTGGAAGTAGCAGCTTTGCAGAGCAAGCTACCCTCGAATCTGCCTTCACCGAAGTTCAGTGGTTGGTCCAAGTCATCTTGAATGCCCCGAACGCAGTTGCGCAGTGGCATGCCAACGATCTCGAAGAGCGGCTGCCAGCATCGAACCGAGTTGTCAACCGTTTGGCCACCTTAGAAGGACCGCCACCGAACAGAGCCGATCGAGTTCCTGATCCACCAATCTTCGAGGGCGGTCGTGAGAATCTTGAAGGATTTGTCGCCCAGCTCCGTGTTAAACTGTTCAGCGACCCGTCCCGTTTCCCAACACCTGCTTTGCGTATGGGATATGCTTTCAACCGGTTGGGGGGACGTGCACAGGCACAGATTCTTCCGTTTGTCCAGAACGGGAAGTTTCTCTTGCAAGATTCCGACGATGTTATACGAATCCTGGAGAACGCCTTTGGGGACCCAGACCCAGCTGCCACAGCGCGCAGTAAACTCCACAGCTTGAAACAGGGAAAAAAGGAGTTTACCGCATACTTTGCAGAATTTCAGATGTTGGTGTCCAAGTTGAGTTGGGACGAGGGAGCAAAGATGGACCCCTTGAAGGAGGGCGTGTCAATCGAGCTTCGTCGTCAGCTCTTGGGACGTACCCACGGTCTTACCTTCGACAAGTTCGTGGCCCTGTGCCAACAGCTCCACTCTGAAATCCTGGCCCTCCAGCATTATGAGGGCAGAGCTGGCAATACGTCCTCTTACCAGCCGCGCAACCCACAAAATCAACCACGCATCCATACGCCGGTGCCGAACATCACCACGACTACGACTACCAGTGAACCTGAACGGATGGATCTTAGTGCCGGTGGCGCTGGTCGCGGAAAAATCTCGGAGCAGGAGAGGGCTGCCAGGCTTCGTGAGGGTCGTTGTCTCTACTGCAGATGCCCAGGGCACATGGCTCGCCATTGTCCGAACAAGACCAGGAATCCCTTCCGTGCTGCCACCACACAGATCGTGCCGAACCAAGATCAGAACCAGAGCCTGAATCCGATTGTACACCTGAACCCAAACCCAAACACGTACATGAACCCACCCTATGGCAATGAAGGTGGAGGAGGGGGAGGTAATGGGGGCCAGGGTCAGTCGGGAAATGCCTAGACCAGCAGCTGCACGATGGCAGTGCTGTTGGTCATACTCGGGGCAAGTCCTTTTCTTTGTCTACACCCGCATTTCGTTTGTCTAGTTTGTCAGTTTCTGAAGTAGCAATGGAAGGAAAACATCTGGTTGTGTTGTGCAATATTTCCTTCGGCAACCAAACCATTGCTACACATGCGCTGATTGACTGCGGAGCCACGGGAATCGCTTTCATAGACAAGAACTTTGCCCGCCATCACCAACTCCCCCTCACACCACTCCAGTATCCTAGAAGCCTTGAGGTCATCGATGGCCGCCCTATATCTTCCGGAGACATTACGCATGTCGCCAACACCCACCTATCCATCCTCGAACACCAAGACCCATTACCCATGTTTTTCACGAAACTCGGACATTACCCAATCGTACTCGGTATTCCATGGCTGGAGCTGCACGATGTCACCATTCGATTCAGCTCCCGCACCTTGACCTTTGGTTCACACTACTGCGCCTCACATTGCAACTGAACACCTACCGTGGTTCACGCCGACTCTCTCGCGTCAAAAGTAGCTCCTCAGGAGCCAGCAGTAAGCGCGGGGGCCGGCGAATTCGTGGCCCGGGCATTTACGTCTCCCAAATCATTTTTTCAGAACCAAGCTGACCATGGCAAGGACTACAATGTGGGAATGGGCGTCCGATCGTTGAACTGGGGCGCCAGACGGAATGAAAATGGCGCCACGCCAGAAACGAGCTTTTTCGACAAAAATGCCGCCGCACCGGAAACGAGAGCCAGTCCAACGACAGAGCGCCCGATTCAGATTTCAGCTATCGGTGGACACCCGTTCCGGCGATTGGCGTATAAGCAAAAATTGACGATTTTCTCGACTTCCTTGTATGAGATTAACCAAGCGCTCGGCTTGAGCGAGCAAGCAAAGAAACCAAAGGAACTGGATCTGAAGACTTACATACCTGCCGAGTACCATGAGTTTCTGCCACTATTTTCGGAAGCATTGGCAAAGAACCTACCACCCCACCGGCCGTATGGCCACAAGATTCCCTTGCGAGAGGGTTTCACGCCTCCTTTTGGCCCACTATACTCAATGTCTAGAACCGAGTTGCAGACGTTAAAGGAATGGTTGCAAGAGAATTTGAGCAAGGGATTCATTAGGGCGTCGTACTCCCCTGAGGCCTCACCAATCCTTTTTGTCAAAAAGACCGACGGCAGCCTGAGGTTGTGTGTCGATTACCGTGGGCTAAATGCAGGAACCATCAAGAATCGTTACCCACTGCCTTTGCTGCAGGAAACGTTGATGTGGTTGTCGAAGGCCAAATACTTTACCACTCTGGATATTTGCGGGGCATACAATCTGGTACGAATGGCAGAAGGCGAAGAATGGAAAACGGCTTTCCGGACGCGTTACGGGTTATTCGAATCCCTGGTTATGCCATTCGGTTTGACGAATGCACCGTCTGATTTCCAAGCCCTCATAAACGACGTGCTCCGGTCCTACCTTGACGACTTTTGCACCGCGTTCCTCGACGACATTTTTATATACAGCAACACCTTGGAGGAACACAAGGAACAGGTGTACAAGGTGTTGAAAGCATTGTCGGACGCCGGACTGCACCTGAAGCCGGAAAAATGTCATTTTCACAAACAGGAAGTGAAATATCTGGGCTTCATAATCACCACCAATGGAATCCGGATGGATCCGGAGAAGGTGTCTTGCGTCCTGGGATGGGAGACCCCGAGGACTGTCACCGATGTTCAGTGTTTCCTTGGATTTGCCAACTTTTACAGGAGATTCATAAAGGATTACTCCAAAGTGGTGACGCCGTTGACCAAAATGACAAAAAAGGAGGGAGGCAAATACGTCCCATTCGTGTGGGGACCAGAGCAGCAGGCAGCCTTCGACCTCCTCAAAAAAGCGTTCACGTCGGTACCCATTCTCCATCACTTTGACTACGACCTGGAGATAATAGTCGAAACGGACGCCTTGGACTACGTCTCGGCCAGCATTCTCTCGCAGCATGACGATGATGGTGTTCTGCATCCGGTGGCCTTTTACTCCAAAAAGCACAGCCCTGCGGAATGCAATTATGAAATCTACGACAAGGAACTCATGGCAATCGTCCGGACTTTCGAGGAATGGAGGCCCCACTTGGAGGGCTCGCGCCACCCGATCCAGGTTTTGAGCGACCATAAAAACCTGGAATACTTCATGAGTACCAAGCTTTTGAACCGTCGGCAGGCCAGGTGGTCCGAATTCCTTTCCCGTTTCGATTTCAGGATCGTTTATCGACCGCGAAAGGCGGGTGGCAAGCCGGATGCATTGACTCGGAGATCAGGAGATCTCCCTGAGGAGGGGGATGAAAGACTGCTAACCAACCGGCATGCCGTGTTGAAACCTCAGAACCTGATCAACCGACCGAACGCTGGACGGCCAGATGCGCTGGAAGTTGTCAATGGCTTGAGCTTGATGGCTAACGACGCGCCGGACGCCGCGCCGGACGCCGGACAGCCAGACGCCAGACAGGCCGGACAGCCGGAAAACGGACGAATAGCCACTTTACTCGCCGAAGCCTACCAAGTGGACGAATTTCCGGGATGGATACTGGGCCTTCTGCGTGACAGCACTAAGCAGTGTAAAGAAATATCACTGGCCGACTGCAAGGAAACGAATGGCAGGCTGTTCTATCGGGATTGCCTCTTCGTACCGGACCACACTCCACTTCGGCTGCAGCTGCTGCAGGCCCACCACGACCCCCCTGCCATGGGACACCTGGGACGTGCCAAAACACTGGAATTACTCGCAAGAAAGTACTCCTGGCCGTCAATGAGGAAGTATGTCGACCGGTTCGTACGAAACTGCCACGTTTGCCGCGCGACGAAGTCCACACGACACGCACCGTATGGAGCCTTGAAACCACTATCCGTACCGGATCGACCGTGGCAACACATATCTGTCGACTTTGTGACTGGCCTACCACGGTCCAAGGGCTACGATGCTATCTGTGTTGTGGTGGATCGCCTGACGAAGCAGAGGCACCTCATTCCCTGCACGACGACGATTACAGCGGAAGAACTGGGCACTCTCTTCTGCGACAGGGTGTTCCGCTACCACGGGCTACCGGAAACGATTGTCTCGGACAGAGGGCCGCAATTCGCTTCCCGCTTTTGGAAACACCTATGTTCGTGTCTGAAGATTGACGCACGACTCTCGACTGCTTTCCATCCACAAATGGACAGACAGACCGAGAGAGTGAACGCAGTTGTGGAACAACACCTCCGCGCATACGTCACGTATCTCCAGGATGACTGGGCCGATTTCCTCTTTCTGGCAGAGTTTGCAGGCAACAACCAAGTATCGGACACCACGACGATGTCACCGTTCTTCACCAATTTCGGTTTCCACCCCCGTTACGATTTCGAACTGGACATCCGAGTAGATGCGGCGGAAGAACGGGAAGCACAAACCGCAGCAGAACGACTGGAACTGATTCACGAAGTAGCCCAGACCGAGATGCGATACGCACAGCTACAACAGGCAGAGTGGGCGGACGCCCACAGGACCCACGCACCAGCCTTCCGACCCGGTGACCTTGTGTGGGTGGACGGCCGTAACTGGAGAACTGCACGCCCAAGCCGGAAGCTGGAAAACAAGCACTATGGACCGTACCACGTGGTCCGCACCATCGGAACGCACGCCTACGAGTTGGACATACTGGCAACCATACAAAAACACCGAACGTTCCCTGTATCCCTTCTACATGCTGCTGCCGACGACCTGCTCCCGGGACAGGTGGTCCTGCCACCACTACTGGTAATCGTTGAGGGTGAAGAAGAGTGGGAGGTGGAAGAGATTCTGGACAGTAGGAGGACGAGGGGTCGGTTGCAGTACTTGCTTAAGTGGAGGGGGTTCACGGACCCAACATGGGAACCTGAGGAAAATCTGACCGAGGTGGAAGCGGTGGATATTTACCACGGACGTTACCCAGAGCAGCCGGCACCCGTACAAGCTACCCTCGTGGGAACTCGGGCCTAAGAGGGGGCTACTGTCACGGCGCGTGCCAGCTACTAGGCCTCGACCCCTGATGCCGGGCGTGAGGACGGATTGTGGGGTGATGCCGAACGGGCCACGGATATCTTTAAAAGGAGCCGTCGCCCACTTCTTTCTTTCCTTCTTTCCTTTCCTTCCTCACGCAACAACTTGTCTACCTTGCCCTCGCCTCACAATATATTAGTTGTCTCTCCCCTCTTGTCCTCCGTCCCTGTCGGCTGCCCGCCCGCCGCGTCCGTGTCCCTGTGTTACACCTCAGTCCGAAAAACACCAGGGAAACTAGATAGCTACGTAGTCAGGGCACATGAGACTTCACCAAGTACCGCTCGAAGGGGGAAGTCGAGCCCAGTCGACTTCAGAGAGTCTAGGCGGGAGATAGCCTCGAGATTAGACCTTATGGCCGTAACGGACCTAAAGGGGCTAATCTCCGGAAGAACTGCAAACGCAACTAAATACGGGATACGAGGAGTGAGGTCATAAAACCAATATCTTCTCTTTCTCTGATAGGCCGGAAAATCACTCACCCGCTGGGCTTGAGGGGTTTGCGTGGTGCGGGGATCAGTCGGCTTATCGTTAGACCGACAAGGGCCAATGAAGTTGAAAGGACCGAGCCCGTGGGGTTGCGGGGCCTTGACTGGCGGACAAATCTCCTGAGAAAGGATGGGAAGTACGGGTTCTCTAGAGGAACCACGTGACGTCGCCAGAAGACTATATAGCCAGGCGAAAGTCCCGCTCGGTGAGAGAGGAAGAGAGGCAGCACCGAACACCGACTCAACGAGACCCCACAAGCAAGATCTAAGATTATTCCACTGTGAATTATCGAAAGTAGCCTGATTACCTTCTGATTCTATTTTACACTCCGGTTACGCTACAACCCCAGTGTCACACTCTAATCTTGATCTCAAAAATCACCCTACTTTTATGGCTTGCTTCGACGATACCTACTTCGAAGACCACCTCTATCTACTCGAGCTATCTACCTTCTTGGAGCCTAAATCCCAATACGGCTTTGACTACACCTTCCAATCGATCGACAGCGAGTTAGCCAACTACGAACAGTGGGATACATTCAACAACGGACCTATCCCTACCCCCTACCAAGAAGGCGACCACGAGCCCTGGAACTGGTATACGCAATACTGGCTCAACTGCGCCCACAATCATAAGAACGCCAAATTCACAGAAGACGAGCTTCAGGATCTCTGTGACTATTACTTCACCGACAACGAAACCATCTACACCGGAGACCTCCTCGACGATTATTGAACCATGACGACCTGCTCGGACTTTAACATGCTCCGGCTCGAGGCCCCCCGTGACCTGCTCCAGATCACCGACGGAACACCAAGGCCAGAGCAAGCGGTGGAAATAGCCAATCCCGCGGTCTGCGTCAGAACTCTGGTAATCCAGCAGCGACAGGCCATCAACGACTTAAAACGGCTCACGGAGATGTGCGGCAACGCCTACGATAGGACGGACCACAGAACAAGGGAAATCGAACAAGCCTATCAAACCTTGGCAGAAGGCACGAGGTATGTATATGACCGGGTCCATGCTAACGAGAAAATAGCGGAAGAATGGATACGCAGCGAGCTGTCAAAAGTGGCGAACACGTACCAATCCCTAGCCAGGAACATCTGGCAGGCCATCATCGAGCGAACGAACGAGGCCAACGAACGACAGATATGTCAGGCCACCAAGCTGACCCAAATAAACGATGCCCTAGCATTCCTGGCAGAAGCCAACACGGCCCGGAACCAACACCTGGCCAACTTTCAGGGAAACGTGGAGCTATGGGCGGCTGCGCACCAGAACCGAGTGGCCTCCCTGGAAAACCAACTCCGGGAAGCAAGGACAGAAATCCAGCGCATCGCGGCCAGAATCCCGTTGCCAACAACACCTCCGGCCCAAACAGGACCACCCGCATGGAGAAGCCCCGTCCGACCAACTAGCACCAGCGCCCCATCGGCCCATTCACCCCCGGCGCTGGGAAGCCTGTTGCGCCTGAACCCCTTGCCAATGTCCAGACGACAGAGGCCCCCGGCAGTACCCACGATGCCGGAAATGAGGCAGCGGCTGGAACAACTCAGACGCCACATATCCCCAAGGCCACCCGCACCCATGGCAGGACAGGGAGGTAACCCCCCCTCGACACCACCGGGGTCAGCATCCGGACCCCACTCGGGCCCGCCTTCCGAACCGCCCCGACCACCTTCCAGGCACCTCCGCTCTCCGTCACCCCCCAGAAACCCTGCGCCCAAGATCACCACGCAGGACCTCGTACGGCTAGTGGCAGAAGGAGTGAAGCGAGCTCGGCAAGACCGGCCGGCGCGACCCGAGCAGGGCAATATTGCCCGGCTAAAAATGAAAAACCCAGAAACTTTCGACGGGAAGAGTTCAACCACCTTCAACCAGTGGTGGGAAGCGGTCACTATGTACCTGGGATTCTACCCAGAAACGGCCGACCGCCAGAAAATCGTATGGATCGGAACCCTCGTCTCCGACTCCGCACTAGTATGGCACCTCCACCGATACTGTGAATTGGGAGAGAACGACACCTGGGTCAACTACACAGCGGCCATCCGGGCAGAATACCGGAACGAGTGAGAAGCCGCGGACGCCCAACTTAAGCTAGGGCAACTCAAGTACCAGGAATCCATCCGCGCGTATCTCACGGAGTTCCGAGCACTCAACAATTTTGCCAGAGCAACCGGAGAAGCCCTGCGAGAAAAAGTTGACCTGACGATGCCAGACGCGATACTCGACATGCGATTCGCCCACTATCTGGAGGAGTTTGCAGACGATGAGGGTTTCCTGCAAGCCACCCACCAAGCCGGCCTGCAGGTGGAGAAAAATAAGGCCCTGAAACAGGCCCGGGAAGCCGCCCGATCCACCGGCAATACCCGGTCCGAGGAAAAGAAGAAAGATGAAAAGAAAAAGAATCCGCCTATGGAAAAGCCGGACAACGACGGCAGAAACCCAAAAACGGGGGATGAATTCGGGAAACCGGGGACCTGGGGATCCTACGAAGCAGCCTTAGAAGGCGTCCCCCGGATGGAACGGGCCGAGCTCCGACGAACAGGATGTCATCGCTGTGGAAGAATGGGACACAGGTCGCATAAGTGGTACGCGAGAACCACGGCCAAAGGAACGGAACTTCCCCAGGCACCCTCAATGGTATCGGCAGGAAGAAAACGAGGAAGAGAAGAGGAGAACGACTCGGCTCCCAAAGACAAAACGCAGAAGGTCTTGGCAGCAGAAGCAATGGACGCAGAACCGACCATCCATGTGAAACTGGAACGTCCGGTCAACGTCAGAGTGACGGTAATATTGAGCTGGTCAGGTTTCTCGATAGTCACGAAGGAGATGGGGCGTGCGCGGTCTTCGCCGGCATTCAGTTATTATACAGGAATAACACCCCCCATGACAATCCTTCCAAGCTCGCCCACCGTTAAGGGATTCACAGCGAATAATCTAAGGGGTTCGGTTCGATACCTGCAGCGCCCGCTGGCTGCGGCTTGAGCGCCGGATCGCACGCAGCTTCGCGGCAACGGCTTGCTCGACGGATCGCTCGTGTATCGCTTCGGCGGATGGTTCAGATCGAGACGGGCCCAGCGGATTGCCCGACGGCTCGCTCGTGGCGCTTCGGCGGATCATTCGGATTGAGACGGGCCCGGCATCTTGCCCGATGGCTCGCTCATGTATCGCTTCGGCGGATGGTTCGAGGCGGGCCCGGCGGCTTGCCCGACGGCTCGCTCGTGTATCGCTTCGGCGGGTGGTTCGATTGAGACGAGCCCGGCGTCTTGCCAGGCGGCTCGCTCGCGGCGCTTCGGCGCAATGGTCGGATCGAGACGGGCCAGGCGTCTTGCCCGACGGCTCGCTCGCGGCGCTTCGGCGGATGCCAAACGTCTCACACGACAACTGCCTCACGGGTAAGATAAGGTAAGGAATACGCTCACACATCAGACCCTCCTGGGTGCGGGCCAGAGCCCGAAGCTACTCGTCCTGGTCGGTCTGACAATAGGATCCGCCTAATGGTATCATGGACCGCGCCATTCCCTCAGCTTATAGCTGGGTTCAAGTCACGACCCCATGTCAGCCTGTTGGCTACGGCCTCAGGGATTATACCCATCGCAGTGGGGTCCTATCCGTGCCGCTGACGTGTTGCCCATCAGACCCTTCCTATCTCCCGCCTAGACTCTCGAGCCCCTCACGTATCCTTCCGTCTCCTTCCCGATCCACTTTCGTCTCACTCGCCGCGCTTAGGCGTATCTGCACTTCGGCGGATGGTGCGACGCATGCCCGGCGGCGTGCCAGACGGCTTGCGTATATCGTTTCGGTTCGGCGGATCGTCTGATGCTTCTGCGACTGCCAAACGGCTCGCTCGACAACTGCCTCACAGGTAAGATAAGGTAAGGAATATGCTCACACACCAGACCCTGCTGGGCGTGGGCCGGAGCCCGAAGCTACTCGTCCTGGTCGGTCTGACAATAGGATCCGCCCAATGGTATCACGGACCGTGCCATTCCCTCAGCTTATAGCTGGGTTCAAGTCACAACCCCACGTCAGCCCTTGGCTACGGCCTCGGGGATTATACGCTCAACGGGGGTCCTATCCGTGCCGACCGACGTGTTGCCCATCAGACCCTTCCTATCTCCCGCCTAGACTCTCGAGCCCCTTGCGTATCCTCCCGTCTCCTTCCCGATCAACTGTCGTCTCACTTGCGGCGCTTGTAGGATCGCTCGTAGGATCGCTCGTAGGATCGCTCGTAGGATCGCTCGTAGGATCGCTCGTAGGATCGCTCGTAGGGGGATGGTCGTTGACTCGATGTCTTCGTGACCGGTAGGTGGTCCG
>Ga0307508_10002666_pt1 | contig 18709 bp, 24 predicted proteins | sample 9_EM_MG_FD_203089 | JGI IMG/M metagenome (GOLD analysis project Ga0307508, IMG submission 203089) | Populus trichocarpa ectomycorrhiza microbial communities from riparian zone in the Pacific Northwest, United States - 9_EM | ecosystem: Host-associated > Plants > Roots > Unclassified | place... | reverse complement strand
AGCCCTTGCGTCCTGAGTTAGCAGTTGCTAACTGTAGCTCATGGCCGCGGCGCTCCCCTTCTACGTCGAACCGACGGACCCTCCGTCCAAGCAAGAGCTGCTCAAGGCGGCGCTCAAGCTGTTCGCGCGTGACGGCGTGCGCGAGTCCAGCATTCGCGCCGTGGCTGCCGAGGCCGGCTTCACCAACCCGGTGCTGTTCAAGTACTTCGACGGTAAAGAGGCCTTGGCCCTATATCTGTTCGAGCGCTGCTACTCCCGGCTGGTGCGCGAAACCAAAGGCGCGCTCGGCGAAGGCGGCAGTTTCCAGGCGCGGCTGGGCCGTCTGATCAGCCGGGTGCTCGAGCTGCTCGATGAATCACCGGAGGCGGTTTTGTTCGTGAACGAAGAGCTGCGGCGCTACTGGCCGCACGTCTCGGCCGCAACCCGTCGCCATTCATTGATCGGGCTGACCTCGGCCTTCTTCGCGGAGGGCGACGTCACTCCGGCCATCGACCGCAAGCTGCTGGTTGCCGGCTTCTGGGGCCTGCTCGGGCAGTTCGCCCGCATGCACGCCTTCGGCGAGTGGCGCGGCCGCGCCATCGACGCCGCCCCGCAGCTCCAGGCCCTCGCCTTGAAGATGCTCGAAGCTTGATTCTCGTCCCCTATCCCCCCTTTTTTCTGAGTCAGGAGTTAGCAAATGCTCACCAATCATCTCGATCTATTCGTGCTCGGTGCCACTGGTTTCGTCGGTGCAGCGACGGTCGACGCCGCCCTCGCCGCAGGTCTCTCGGTCGGCGCCTGGGCGCGCACGGAAGCGCAGGCCCAGCTGCTGCGTCAGCGCGGCGTCGTCGTCACGGCGCCGCCGCAGATCCCGGCGGCAAAAGTCGTCATTGATCTCGTTCAGCCCAAGTTGCCGGCGCGCCTGACCGAGTCTGCGCTCGCCGAAGCCGCGCGCTATCGCGTCGAGATGACGCGCGGCGTGCTGAGCGCGCTGCCCGCTGGCGCACTATTGTTCCAGGTGAGCGGCACCGACGACTTCGAACCGGGCGTCATCAGCCATCGCTCGAGTTTCACCAGTCACCCCGCCGGCTTCGCTCGTATCGGCCTCAGTGTGCGAGCCGAGGTGCTGGCTTCCAAGCGGCCGTTCGCGTCGATTCATCTGGGCACGGTGTACGGCCCCGGCAAGGCGTTTGCCTCGACCCTGTTCCCGCGGCTGGCCAAGGGCAAATTGCCGATCGTCGGCGACGGCGCGAACCGGATGCCGCTGATCCACGTCGAGGACGCGGCGCGCGCCCTCGTGCACCTCGCCACGCTAAGCCGCGAAAGCTTGACCGCGCACCCCTGGATCGTGACCGACGGCGCCGACACCACGCAGCGCGAGCTCCTCGAGCTCGGAGCCATGCTCCTGCACGCCCGTCCGCCGAAGTCCGTGCCGCGCTGGCTGGCGTCGATCGTCGCCGGAGGTGCGGCTGCGTCGTCCTTCGCGCGAGATCTGCCGACTGACCCCTCCGCGCTGACAGAGACCGGCTTCGCGTTCAAGTTCCCGTCCATTGCGACGGGCCTGCCGTACAGCCTGGCCCGACTGGAGGCCGCATGAAACGCGCGGCACTGACGGCCATAGCGCTCACTGCGTTTGGCATCGAAAACAGCTTCGACTTCGTCGGCTCGGTGCCGTACTTCCGTCGCATTACCGGCGGGCTCGGCATCCTCGACCTGCTGCCCTTACCGGACCCCGAGCGGGCCCACCGCGCGCTCGCGCTGCTGGGCGAAAGCGGCCGGCACCAGTACGGAGTGCTGCTACTCACCTTCGACATCTTGTTTCCGCTGACGGTGGCGCTGTTCTTTCGCGCGTGGCTGACCGGCCGCCAGCGCTGGCTGCCCTGGCTCACGCTCGGGCTCGACTACGCGGAAAACGTCGCTTGCGGCACGCTACTTGCGACTTTTCCGCACGAGAGCCCGGCGGTAGCGTCGCTCGCGGGTGTGCTCACTGCGCTGAAATTCGCGGGCTACGCGAGTTGTCTGGCAGCGCTGGCTTTCAGTCTAGGGCAAAGCTTCGCCCGCTGGTGTCGCGATCGGCGGCGGCCGGGAGCTCGGGCCGCGTCGACGTGTTGAGCGAGTGCGAGGCAGCTCCCCTAGCGGCAGTCCAGCAGCACTTTGCCGACGACTTGCCCCGACTCGAGCAAGCGATGCGCCTCCGCCGCTTGCTCGAGTCGTAGCGTGGCCCCAACGATCGGCGCGATCTTTCCGCCAGCCAGCATAGCGATGGCGCGCGCGACCCAAACCTGAACCCGCGCTGGCGTGCGACGGTACGTCTTGTCCATGGCGAAAATTTCGCTGCGTTTCCCCGGCAGAACGTTGAACAGGCCCAACGCCAAGAGCGAGCTCGCCGTAGCCAGCCTGCCGGCCCAGCCCGGGGTCGCCGCCGACGACAGACCAAACACGATCAGCGCGCCACCGGGCGCCACCATGGCTCGTGAGCGCCACAGGCCGCGGCCGGCGCGAGAGTCGAACACCGCGCGCACGCCGCCGCTCGACGCCGCCCGCACATCGTCGACCAGCGACGGCGACCGGGTGTCGAATAGACGCGCCCCGAACAGGTCCGTGCGGGTGTTGCCGCGCGTGGTGCCGAGCGCCGCCAGGCCATAGGAGCGCGCCACGTCGAGCATTGCCGAGCCGACCCCGCCTGTCGCGCCGTGGATCAAAAAATCGTCGCCCGCGGCCAAGCCCGCCGCCTCGATCATACCGAGCGCCGACGCGTAGTTGAGCACTACCGCAGCGGCCTCTGCCTCGTCGACGCCGGCCGGCAGGACCACAGCGTCGCGCGCGCGCACCAGCGCATGGCGCGCGTTGCCTCCGTACTCGATGAACGCCGCCACGCGGTCGCCCTGCTTCAGGTCGCCCACTCCGGGCCCGATAGCGTCAATCGTGCCGACCACCTCGTAGCCCGGCACGGCTACGGCGGGCCGCTGTCGGAACACGTGGCGCCGCAACATCACGTCACCGAAGGAAACGCCTGAGTACGCTACGCGCACGCGAATCTCGCCGGCGCCGGGCGCGGGCATCCGCCAGGGCATGAGCTCGAGCTGGTTGCGACGGGTGATGACGATGCGTTCGCTGCTGTTGTTGTTGTCGCTGTCGTTGTTCATGCCTTTTACTTAGGTCTTTCTTGGTTGCGCAGGAACAGCTACGGATGCAACATGGTCTTGCATGAATGCACAGCCAGTCGATTGGTCCGATCTCCAGCTGCTGGTCGCGGTGCGCGGCACCAGCAGCATGCTGCGCGCAGCTCGCCGCCTCGGGCTTGCCGCCTCGACGGTCAGCCGTCGCATGAGCACGCTCGAGCGCGCGGTCGGTGCTTCGCTCGTCGACCGCGGTCCCGCGGGCGTGCGCTTGACCGCCGCCGGCATGGCGCTCGCCGATTGCGGCGCGGAGCTCGAGCTTGGCGTCGCGCGCGCGCTGCGCGACTTGCCGCGGCCCGGCGTCGCGCTGAGCGGCACCGTCCGCGTCTCGGCCGGCGACGGCTTCGCCGAACCCATCGTCGCAGCCATGGGCGCGATGACTGCGCGCCATCCCGCCGTTCGCTTCGAGCTGGCACTCGAGGACAAGGTAACGAACCTTGCCCGGCACGAAGCAGACGTCGCGGTCCGCACGGTTCATCACCGCGAGAGCTCGCTCGTCTATCGCAAAGTGGCGACCCTCGAGTATGGGCTGTTCGCCGCTCCGCACTACCTCGCCGAGCGAAGCGCCCCGCGCAAGTTGACAGACCTGGCGAAGCACTCTTGGCTCGGCCTCGCGCCGCCCCTGGATCGCCTCCCGGCCCAGCGCTGGCTACTCGAGCAAGTCGGGCGGCCGCCGCTGCTGTCGACCACCACGTTCGCGGCGCTGCTAGTGGCGGCTCGCGGCGGGCTGGGGATCGCCGCGCTGCCACTGCGCGCAGCAGTAGGACTCTTGGCCGTGCTGCCGGGCACTGAGCTGCCCGCGCTGCCGGTTTGGCTCGTGGCCGCCCAGGACGCGCGCAAGCAGCCCCACGTGGCTGCTTTCATCGAGCTCTTGCGGACTGCGCTCGAGGGCGCAGATCGCGGGCCGTTTTGAGATCGGGGACGACACTTTCAGGCGCGCGAGTGGGGCGAGGTTGACACTGTAGGGTTGCCGTGACGTTTTGCCGAAGTGCCTGACACTCGCGTCCGGCTCAATAGGAGTCGATATGCCGGATAACGTGAAAGACCGCTCCAAGGTGAACGTGAGCGACGCTTTGGAAGTGACCTACTGGTGCCAAAAGCTCGGCTGCTCCGAGACGCAGCTGCGCGCCGCGGTAAAGATGGTCGGCGCCGCCCCGAGCAAGGTTCGCGCGCACCTAAACCAGCGCAAGTAGCGACAAGCTCGACAGAAAACGTTCGGATCGGTCGTCGGACCGGGGCGTCAGCTTCCGACCGTTAGACGAAGGGGATCTCCGCTTTTCGAAACAGGGGCCGTACATGGCTTCGCGCTCGAGCCATTTTTAAGAAGACTCTCCGGTGTTCTAGGATGAAGACATGAAAACATCGGTCCCGAAAACTGACCGGTCGGCATCGGAGCTGATCTCGAAGAGAATCGCCGAGCTCGCTGACTGGCGCGGAAAAACCCTGAGCCGCATGCGCAAGCTCATCAAAGAAACCGTGCCCGACGTCGTCGAAGAGTGGAAGTGGATGGGCACCCCCATTTGGTCGAAAGACGGCATCATCACCACCGGCGAATCCTACAAAGACAAAGTGAAGCTGACCTTCGCCAAGGGCGCCGCTCTGAAAGATCCGACGCATCTGTTCAACTCGAGCCTCGACGGCAACGTCCGCCGCGCCATCGACATCGCCGAAGGCCAAGCAGTCGACGAAGCGGCCTTCAAGGCGCTCGTTCGCGAAGCGGTCGCCGTGAACAGCGGCGGCAAAGCGAAGCCGGCGAAGAAGGCCGCGCCGAAACCTGCGGCCAAAGCAGCCAAGAAAGCCGCGGCGAAGCCCACGAAGAAAGCCAAGCCGTAGTCCCGTCAGCCCGCGACCAAGCGGAGCGGCGACTGCGCAACGCTCTCCATTCCTGAAACGCGGCAACGAGGTGGTGTTGTCCGAGCAAGAAAACCCGATCAAAATAGCCGCTGGGGACTTCACGGATTCGCGTGTATTGGCGCTGCTTGGTGAGCACTTGGCTGGAATGCTCGCTAGCTCGCCGCCCGGAGCCGCGTATGCGCTCAACGCGGCGGCCCTGCAGGCTCCAGAAATCGCTTTCTTTGCGGCGTGGCGCGGCGCGGCTCTGGTTGGGTGTGGGGCGCTGAAACAGCTCGACGCCTCCAGCGGTGAGATCAAGTCGATGCGCACCGCCTCCGCTCATCTCCGCCAAGGCGTCGCATCGTGCTTGCTCGAGCATCTGCTGACGCTGGCACGTTCCCGTGGCTACAGGCGCGTCTCTCTCGAGACCGGCTCTGGGCCAGCGTTCAAGCCAGCGCTCGCGCTTTATCTGAGACGCGGGTTTCGGACCGGCGGCGCCTTTGGCGACTACCAGCCGACCCCATTCAATCAGTTTCTGCACCTCGACCTGTGAGGCCGACCGCGCTTGGCCCAAGCTACGCTTGCACGCCCTCCAGTCGCCAGGCTTGGGCGAGGCGCTCGCGGCAGCCTGCTTCGATCACGTCGGCATGCCCGACGATGAGACGTTGTGCCGGGCGCTCCAGCATGGCGTGCAGCGAGCGCGCGGCTGCGGCCTTGTCCGGAATCTTCTTTCTGACGTCGGGGGGTACGCGCACCCGCTCGTAGCAGCCGGTGATGCGCGCAGCACAACGCCAGGTCCAATGGTCCCTGGCTCCAGCGCAAAGGACAATGTCTGCGCCCAGCAGGGTTTGCGTTGGCCGATGGTAGAGCACGGTCTCGTCGAGAAACGGCACGCCTAGCAGTGGCAAGGCCTCAAACTCGGGAACCTGCTCGCCGAAGTGAGCGTCGTCGATAGCCATGTGGAAGCTCAAGGCACGGTTCCTGCTTAGCGCCGACGCCGGCCCCACCACCTGCGCCTCGGGGAAATGGGCTGCCGCCGCGGGAGTCCCCAGGTGGTGAAAGCAATTCGGTACGACCAGCCAACGTACAGGGCCGAGGGCACGCAGCTGCTCCGCCAACGCAGCGGTGGGAGGGGCCGGACTGTGGAGCAGTAAACTGCCGTCTTCGAGGCGTACGACCGTGGTGCGGGCGCACAGCCGTACCCCGCTGAACCACACGGGGCGGTCCAGGGTCCAGATCTTGTCATCGACGACGGCGGTGAGAGCGCTGCTAGACATGGGGCGGCAAACTCCTTGGTGGCTAAGGCCGATCCCCAAGACGGGATGGCCGCGCAGTTCGTGACATGGCAAAAGCTTCGGGTCGATGCTCTCACGCTCGGGCCGCGATCATCCAGCATGCAGCGGAAAAGACGACCTCTGCCCCGTGCACGTAGGGGGCGAAGGCGGGTCGCACGGCTGCGATGACCCGCGCGCGAAGCTCGTCGGTCGATTGCTGGAGGATGCGACCGACGGGGCCGAGCTGGGAGACGTACCGAACCAGCTCGGCCTCGGGAAAGGTGCATGGCACATCGATGCGCTGCAGCTCGATGTCCGACCAGCCGCTCGCGTCGAGGATCCCGCGAACGCGCTCGGGGTCCGCGAACCCGAACTGACCAGGCTCGTTCGGGCGGCGAACGGGGAGGTTTGGCAAGAGCGGCGCGGCCGCGCGTTCCGCCGTCGTCATGAACGGATTTTCTTCCGGGCTTCGCCAAACGGCGAGGCGGAGCCTGCCGCCGCTCGTCGCAGCGCGGCGCAGGTTCGCGAAGGCCCGAACAGCGTCGTCGAAGAACATCACGCCGAAGCGCGACATGATCGTGTCGAAGCTCGCGCGCTCGAAGCGGTGCGTCTGCGCATCGGCGACGACGAGCTCCACGCTGGCGCGCTCTCGTCGTGCGCGCTCGCGCGCGGCGGCGATCATCGGCTCCGACACGTCGATGCCCGTGCAGCTGCCGCTAGCGCCGAGACGGCGGGCGACGGCGACCGTCGTGCTGCCGGCCCCACAGCCGACGTCGAGCACGTGGCTGGTCGGCTCGGACGCGACAGCGTCCACCAGCAAGTCCTCGACCGGCTGAAAGATCTGGTCGAGCAGGTCCTCGAGCGCGACCCAGCCTCGCCCGCCCCCAGCATTCCAGAGCGCGCTCTGCTCAGCGTGTGTCGACTGCTGTTCGTCCATCGGTAGCTCCTCGGTTGATTTCGGAAGGTCCGAGCGTCAGCATGCAACCTCAAGTCAACTTGAGGTCAAGCGGAGATCGCCCCATGGATATCACCGAGGTCGCTCGGAAAGCCGGCGTTGCTGCGTCAACCCTCCGCTTCTACGAGGAGAAAAGGCTGATCAAGTCGATCGGGCGACGCGGCCTGCACCGCGTGTTCGCGCCCGCCGTGTTGGAACGGCTGGCGGTGATCGGGCTCGGCCGCGCCGCAGGCTTCTCGCTCGATGAGATCGCGCGAATGTTCTCGCCCGACGGGCGTCCGCGCATCGACCGGCAGATGCTGGCGGCCAAGGCCGACGAGCTCGGCCGGACCATCAGTAAGCTGACCAAGTTGCGCGAGGGCCTGCGGCACGCGGCCGCCTGCCCCGCGCCCAGCCACCTGGAGTGTCCCACCTTCCAGCGCCTACTGCGCGCGGCCGCGTCGGGCGTCATCCGTGCAGAACATCGCGGCGCGCCGAAACGACGGCGCCGGGCGAGCGCGGCGTTCGAGTAAGGCGATCCGCCCAGGCTCGCATCCCATTTCGCGGCGCGGCTTTACCCGGATTCCCAAGCTGGCTAGACTGCGAGTCCGGCCTTCAAAGGGGAAATCATGGGAGATGTATTCAATCCGTACGAGGCACCGCGGGCGGACGGCCAGGCAGGTGCCGGGCACGCGTTTGCCGGCGATTTGGTCGACGCGACGCGCGGTGTCCGCTTCGCGAACCTGCTCATCGACAGCTTCTTTCGAGGCGTACTTGGCGCGGCAATCGGGCTGATTGCCACGACGGCGAAGGAGCCGGGGCGTACGGCATTGTTGGGATTCGCGTCCATGATCAGTTACTACCTGTTCTTCGAGGCCGTGCTGGGGGCAACCCCCGGCAAGATGATCACCCGAACGCGCGTCGTCAGTGTTGATGGGAGCAAGCCGAGCTTCATGCAGATCCTCGGGCGCACCTTTTCGCGTTTCGTGCCGTTCGAGCCGTTCTCGTTCTTCAGCAGCACCCAAGAGGGCTGGCATGACCGCTGGTCGCGCACGCGCGTCGTGAGGCGCTGAGCGTTCGTGCTCCGCCGGGTCAAGAACTTAGCGAGCTGCGTCGCCGTGGATTTCGCTGTCGCTAGAAGAGCGGGCTGTAGCGGCGGGAACAGCGCCGGCACCTGCGAGATGACCCGCAACTAGTACTAGTCGCGGGGCCGGGGGGCCTTCGTCCGAAGTCGCGCGTGGATCGTTTCGTGTCGTGCGCACATGGCGACGAAGCGCGTGATGCGCTCGGCTCGCGTCTCCGGCTTCTTCGCCGTCTGTACACGGTAGAGGATCGCGTAGCGGTTCGCGGCGTCAAGCGTTTCGAAGAAGGCGAGCGCTCGGGCGTTGCGCGCGAACGCGGCGGCCAGGTCTGCGGGCACACTCGAGGAGCCCGCTCCGTCGTAGGCGCGCTCCCACCGTCCGTCGCACTTTGCGCGCTCGACCTCGGCGAGACCAGGCGGCTCCATCGAGCCTTTGGCGATGAGCGCCTCGGCCTTCGCGCGGTTGATCTTCGACCAAGGACTGTTGGCCTTGCGCGGCGTGAAGCGCTGGAGCCACCAAGCGTCGTCGAGCTTGCCCTTCTGGCCGTCGATCCAGCCCCACGCGAGAGCTGCCTCGATGGCCTGCGCGTAGGTTATCGAGGCCGAGCTGGCCCTGGTCTTCGCGATCTTCAACCACGCGCCGCGCGATGCTGCGTGGTGAGCCGCGAGCCATCCGGACCAGGCGTTCGACGTTGCGAACGAGAGCACCGGCAGGTCTTTGGCCGCAGTCCCAACCGGGGCCCTTCGCGCGGCTTCGCCTTTGCCGGAGCGCTTGGGCACGCCTACTCTCCCTCCCAGTACTCGAGCGACTCCCCAGCGCGACCCATGAAACGCAGCTCGCGCGGCTGGCCGTCAGCGGCGCTCGGCATCTCCGCGAGCAGGCCGAACCGCCCGCTGTCGGGGTACTCGCAAATTTCCGGAGACAGCTGAGTGCTCACCGCCAAGAACTTGAGGTCCGCCTGCGACGTGTTGAGGATTTGGTGCGCAGTCTCCGGCCCACCCGGCGGGCACGCGACGATGTCACCCGAGCGGATTGAGTGTCGAGCATCGCCGAGGCGGAGCTCGCCCTGGCCTTCGACGACGAAGAACATCTCTTCGTTGACGCTGTGGCAGTGGAACGGAAACGCGCTCTTGCCTGGAGGAAGAACGGTCAGGTTGTAGCCGAGTTTCGTTGCACCCAGCCGCCGGCTGACGAACCCGATGCGCGCTTGGTAGTGGTCGCTCGCTTGGCCAGCTCCAGGGAAGGACACGCCGTGGCCCCAGGGCTGAAGATCGAGGGCATCGATGTTGAGGATAGGTGGTGTCATGGCCCCTTGCGTACCAAGCCGCGGCAGCGAACGATTGAAGAAACGCGACAAACGCCGCACACTTGGCCCCTGTGAAGAAGAGCTGGCTCGAGCGGACGAGCGGAATCCTCCATCCGAGAGCCGCCGCGAAGAACTTTCGACTGACGAGGCACCTTCCGTCTAGCGAGCTCGCGCCGTTCGTGGCCCGGTATTGGATCATGCGCTGGTCGCTGGCCAAGCCCTATCACCAGACCGTCATCCCCTACCCGTGCGTCAACCTGGCCGTCGAGCGTGGCCAGTCGGGCGTCTTCGGCGTGGCGAGCAAGAGTTTCTCGCACGTGCTCGAAGGCGAGGGCCTCGTCTTCGGCGTGCAGTTCTTGCCGGGTGGCTTCCGTGCGTTTTTTGGGAAGTCCATCGCGGGCCTCACGGATCGGTCGATCCCGATCGGCGACGTGTTCGACGAAGCCGAGCACGAGTGGGAGGCGGCGATTCTGTCGCTGGACGACGACGCTGCGATGATCGCACATGCGGAAGCCCGCCTTCGAGCGGAGAGCCCCCAGCGCCACGTCGATGCGGATACCGTTCTTCGCATCGTGAACACCATCGCCGACAAACGTGAAGTCACGAAGGTCGATGATGTCGTTCGCCTCGCGGGCCTCCGCAAGCGCACCTTGGAGCGTCTTTTCCGTGAGTACGTCGGCGTCGGCCCGAAGTGGGTCATCCAACACTACCGTCTCCACGAGGCGGCAGAGTACGCCGCGACAGACAAACCACGCGACTGGCCCGACCTTGCCGCCCGCCTCGGGTATGCGGATCAAGCCCACTTCATTCGCGACTTCAAACGGTTCGTCGGACAGTCGCCGACCCGCTACGCGGCTACCGCGGGAGCACAAGGCGAGCTCTAGCCCGCTGTTCCCGCGCTCCGTACCCGATAGTGCACATACACGATCCCGCTTCCGTCGAAGCGTCGCTCATCGACGAGCTCGAGCCCGCGCCGCACGCCATCGGGGAACGACTTCTTGCCGCCGCCGACGATGATGGGCGCTATGAAGAGTTTGATCTCGTCGACCAGGCCGGCCCTGAAGGCGTGCGACGCGAGCTCGTGACCACCGATCACGACATCCTGCGTGGCTCGCAACTTCATGTCACGAACGGCGTCGGCGTCGAACGTCGACTCGAGTCGCGCCATCGGCATCGAGAGCTGCTTCAGCGTCTTCGAGTAGATGACCTTCTCCGCCGCTCGCCACGTGCTGCCAAAGTCGCGCGCCCACGGCGCATCGGATGCGGACGCACCGAGCTGGTTCCAGACCAGCATCGTCTCGTACATGCGCCTGCCATAGAGATACGTGCCGGTCGGACGCAGCGCATCGTTGACGCACTTCTGGCTGGCTTCGTCGTGCGTCGTGAAGTCGAGCTTGCCCTGTGCGTCTTCGACGTAGCCGTCGAGAGACCGCGTCGCGAAATAGATGAGCTTCGCTGTCATGTCGCAGGTTCCTTTCGTGCCCTTGCCATGGCCAAGTGCTCGCCGAGGCGGTCGAACACTTGCGTCGCCCCTTCGCGCGCCATCGGAGACCAGCGTTTCGCCGCCGGGTGAGACGCGGCATCGGTTGGGAGCACGCGGTGCGCCACCGTGACTTTCGTTCCGCCGCCTACGTGGTCGAGCGTGACGATCGTCTCGATCGATGCATCGAGCGGCCAGTCGGGGAACATCGGGGGCCGTACGGGGACCCCGTGCTCGTCGACGAATTCGAAGCTGAAGACGAGGCGTTCGTCCTGAACAGCTTCGGTGAACGTGCCCTTCAAGTAGAGCGTCCCCTCGGGAAAGTGGTGTCCGAAGCGGATGATTCCGCCGGGCCGCGCATCGAGCTCGCAGGCGACGATTTCTGCGCCGTGCGGCCCAAACCAATGCGTGAAGTGCTCGGCCTTCGTCCAAACCTCGAAGACGAGGGCGCGCGGCGCATCGAAGACACGACTGACGACCACGCCTTCAGCGGGAGTCGCGTCACCGCCGCTTCTTTGTACGGGCATTCCTCTTCTCCTTGTTCGCCGTTCCGCGGCGCCTGCCCTGGAGCTCTCCCAGGTACAGGTCGAGACGATCGAAGCTCTTCTCCCAGAAGCGGCGGTACTCGGCGGTAAAGTCCGCGACCTCGCGCAGCGGGGCCGCGTCGAGCTGGCACGGGCGCCACTGAGCCTCCCGGCTGCGGGTGATGAGGCGCGCGTGCTCGAGAACGCGCAGATGTTTCGAGACGGCCGGGCCGCTCATGGCGAAGGGCGCCGCGAGCTCCGTCACGGTGGCCGGTCCCTGGGTTAAGCGCGCCAGGATCGCCCGCCGAGTGGGATCCGCAAGCGCCGCGAAGGTCGTGCTGAGGCTGTCGTGCCGAGCTCCCATATAACTGTTCGGTTACCTAACCAGATGGTTACTCACGATCGGCGTCGTGTCAAGGCCGCGGAATCGCGGCACGCGGCAAGACGCCGAGTCTCCGGCTGATCGTCCCCGCCCCATCGGCGGTGCGCTACCCTGGCCCTAGTCATGCAGGTTCGACGCGCCAGGGCCGCAGATTCGCAGGGTATCGCCGACATTATCCTCCCAACGATACGCGAGGGATCGACCTACGCTTTGGATCGGGACATGAGCGAGGCGGACGCGCTCACGTACTGGTTGGCGTCGGACAAGGAGACGTTCGTCGCCGAAGACGATAGTGGCGCTATCGTGGGCACTTACTTCATCCGCCCCAATCAGGCGGGCGGCGGGCGCCACGTGTGCAACTGCGGCTACATGACGCACGCTGCAGCGACCGGTAAGGGAATCGCGCGGCGCATGTGCGAGCATTCGCTCGAACTCGCGCAAAACAGCGGCTTCCGTGCCATGCAGTTCAACTTCGTCGTCAGCACGAACGTGCGAGCGGTGCGGCTCTGGCAGTCGCTCGGCTTCGAGATCCTCACCCGCCTGCCGCTGGCGTTTCACCACCCAACGGCAGGCTACGTCGATGCCCTCGTCATGTACCGGCGGCTCTAACGCTGCCATCTGCGCACGGCCCGTGATCCAAAACACCAAAGCCCCGAGGCGTTTGCCTCGAGGCTCTTCGTTGCTCCCCAACAACTCCTCAAGTAAGAACTTTGCGAGCTGCGTCGTCGTGGATTTCGCTGCGGCTAGAAGGCGACTCGAGGCGACTCGCGTTCCAAGGGACCTGCGGGCGGGCGCCGATACGTTGACTCGAGCGGTCGAATGGGAACGGCAGCTCGCGACGGGCGAGGTTCGATCTCGAGCCGAAATTGCCCAGCGAGAAGGCCTCTCCCGAGCGCGCGTCACCCAAATTTTGGGGCGCCGCCAAGCGCAAACCCGCGCTCGCACAGGCAAACCGTGGGCCGGGCCGGTGCAATGGGCCAACCTTGGGCGGATGAGCGACCCGCTCACAGCCAGCGACTTTTGGCCACTGATTCTGAAGCTGCCCCACGACGAGCGCGTGCGGTTGGCCAAGCTCGCGTTGCGAGCAGCAGCCCACGACGACTCGGCGGCGGCGTACGCGGCTGCGCGCCCTGCCCCGGACGAGTTTTGTTCGGATGACGACCCGCTCGCTTGGGAAGGCCAGGGTTGGGAGGAGTTCGGTGCGCCGCGGTGAAATCCGCTGGTACACGTTCGCGCTCCCCGACAAGCGACGCCCAGTGCTCACTGTCGCGCGATTCGGTGCTACCGAGCCTGAACGAAGTCATCGTCGTGCCCGCGACGCGCACGATCCGCGGCATCGATACGGAGGTCGTTCTCACCGAAGACGACGGGATGCCCACGGCGTGCGCGCTCAACCTCGACCACGTATCGCTCGCTCGAAAGGAGCGGCTCGGTGCTGCGCTGGCTGCACTGGACGACGCGCGTTGGCCGGAGATCGAGCGGGCCTTGCTCATCGCCTGTGGCTCTACCACTGCGACGTGAGCCTGAGGCCTGCCAAAGCCAGTACGACCGACCGGCGGCGACGTGGACAGCAGCTCACGGCGAAGCTACGCGCTCGTCGCATGTGGCACCGCGAGATCTCCAACCGCCCCTGCGCCGTCGTCCGGGTTTCGAAACGCGGAAGGACCGTACGCGACACTCCGGGCGCCTTTCACCGCGCTTCCGCAAGCCGTGCAGCTCGAGGCCGAGCGTGACGTCCTCTCGCTCGGCGAAACGCCGCGCATCATGGTTTACGCCGACGCGCCCAACCCGACGGGCGGCTACTACGAGACATCCGACTTCACGGTCGTGAATCCAGACGGCACCAAGAACGATGGCCCCTGCGATGCCGCTCGCGGGCCGCATGGGTCGCGGGGATTCGCCGTTCTGAACTTCGAGTGTCACCCGGTCACGCAGCTTGGCGTGTATACGGTCAAGTTCGAGCCGGCGCGCAGCGGCATCGCCGGCGAACCCGTCGAAATCAGCCTGCGCGTCATCAACGCGGCGCCAAAAACGCCACCAGCTCCATCGGGATGGACCGCGGTCCCACTCTGGAATGGGACCCCTCAAACGGATTGCTACTCCGGCTTCTCGTATGTGGCAGCGCTCGATCACGACCGGCTCGTCAAGGGTGAATCACCACGCAAAGCAAAGCTGCCGGCGCTTCTCGCGAACCGAATGGCCGAGGACCATGCGCGCACCGTCAAATACGTCTTCGAAGCGGACGACGGGTGGATCGTGATGTTCGACCATGGCGAGTTTGGTGGCGGGATCGAATGGTTCGCACGAGCAGGCGGTCAGCCGCGCTCGGTCTTCGTGGGACAGCACGAGCAAGATGAGTTCGTGCCTCAGAACGTGAACCGTGCGCTCGCGGCCGACGGCGTGATCTATGTGCTTCAGGGCATCGCTCATATGGGGACGAACGAGAGCAGCTCGCCAAAATCTGGCGCGAGCATGACCACTTCAGCAGCCATATCATCGCGCGCTACGCGTCCGAGCCGGTCGACTGGATTCGTCGTGATGACGGGAGCTGGTTCGTCGCAACCTGGGCCGCGATCTGGGAGACGCGCGAAGGAACCCCGAGCACCCTCGTTTCCCGCTTGCCTGAGATCATGTGGTACCCGACGTCCCTCGTGCGCGCCGCAGACGGCTCGTTCCTCGTGGGCACGCGCGGCGGCGTTGTCCGTCTAACGCCAACCTGGCCTGATGCGCCGCGATACGCGACGGACTTCTTGTGGGAAGCCGGCAGTCAAAGGCGCGACTGCCACTCAAGCGACGAAATGGCTGAGTGACACGTCGCTGTCGAGGCTGGTTGAGCGCCCGACTCTTTGTACTAGAGCAGTTCTTTCACGGCGATCTTGTGCAGCTCGTCGAGCCCCTTCAGCATGGATCGCAGCTCATCAACCTGCGGAGCCGGACTAAGGTTGTAGCGGAACGTCGTTGCGTACAACGACAACTTCTCGTAACCCGCAAAGCGCTGTCGCCAGGGATCGCCGTCTGGCAAAGGAAGGGGCTCCCCGCCGCCCGCTCGACCATCAATGAGCATCGCCAAGTCATGATCCTTGGTGTTGACGAGCCCGCGATCCAGTCGAACAGCGCCGAGAATCTTCTCAGCAGCCTGCTGAAGATGATTTGCGGCTAGAACGTTCGGGGGCTCCTCAAGGAGCCGCATTGCAGCATTCAAGTCGAGCGCAGCGGCATCCAAGCGCCTTCGAATTGGTTTCTTATTGGAGGCATCACCGGGCATGAACGAGGCGCCCTTCGCGAGCGACAGCCTCGGCCAGCTCGCCGAAAATTCGTCGGTCGCGATCGAAGTCACGACGCCGGATGGGGAAAACATCGACCCGCAGACGTCGAAGGTCTCGTAGGCGAGGCCAGAGCGCGCCAAGGTCGAGTCGATCATCACCGGCGGAGTCCGGGAGGACGGCCATTAGATCCCAGTCGCTATCAGGGCTGTGAGTCTCTCGCGCTCTACTGCCGAACAGCCACACCTCCTCGGGCTGAAGAACCGCGAGGATGCAGTCCATAACGCCATCGGGAAGTCCGGCTGCTGCCATGTCACCAATTGTAACGGCGATCGTCTACGCCTACAAACCGAGCATCGAGACCCGCGATCCTCTCGGATGTTGTCGCAGATTGGTGTCCGCTGGATACGGCCGCAAAGCGCTCGCACCATCCCAGAAACACGGAAGCCCCGAGGCGTTTGCCTCGAGGCTCTTCGTTGCTCCGACTCAAGGACTCGAACCTTGGACCCGGCGGTTAACAGCCGCCTGCTCTACCAACTGAGCTAAGTCGGAATTGTGGGGCGGACAGTACCCACGGAGGGCGGAAGGTCAAGAGAAAGCGCGGCAAAATCGGCTGGGCGTGAGAAATCGGCCGGCTGGCGTTCTCGCCGGTCCGCGGGGCTCGGTCTCGCGGGTCGGCGGGGCTCGGTCTCGCGGGTCGGCGAGGCTCGGTGTCGCGGGTCGGCGAGGCTCGGTGTCGTGGGTCGGCGGGTCTCGGTGTCGTGGGTCGGCGGGTCCCCAACCCCGCCTCCTTGTATCTAGTTGAAGGCTCAACGCCGCCGCACGCGGCCTCGTGTTAGGGAGCGGCCTCGGATGAGCGACGAGGACTCGACACGCAGTACCGGGCGGGGAGGCCTCGCCGTCGCGGGCGCGAAGATCTACTTCATCTTGCTCGGCTTGGTGCAGCAAGTCGCGCTGCCGCGCGTGCTGGGGCTCGACGGCTACGGCGCGCTGTCGCGCGTGCTGTCGATCACCAGCATCATCAATAACCCCATCACCGCGATGTCGATTCAGGCGATGAGCCGCACGGTCGTGCACGCGCCGCCCGAAGAAGTCGACGCGAGCGTGCGCCGGATTTTGAGGTGGCACGCGGTGTTCGGCGTCGTCGTAGCCGCGCTCGTCGCGCTCGCTACGCCGCTGATCGCGCGGCTCGCCGGCGCCGAGCACGTCGAGGCGCCACTGCGCATCCTGGCCGCCATCATCTTTCTCTACTCCGTGTACACGCCGCTGATCGGCATCGCCAACGGGCGCAAGCGCTTCTTGGTCCAGGCCGGCTTCGACGTGACGGCAGCCACCTTGCGCACGCTCGGCCTGTTGGTCGGCGCTTTCGTGGCGCGGCGCATGGCGCTGGGCGGCCCGGGCGGCGCCGCGCTCGGCTTCGTGATCAGCGCCAGCGTGGTGCTGCTGATCGCGGCCTCTGCGATCGGGGTCGGGCGCCCCGGCCCGACGCAGCTGACGCTCGGCAAGTACGTCGCGCTGGCGCTGCCGCTCTTGCTCGGCCAAGCCCTGCTCAACCTGCTGTTCCAGGCCGATTCGCTGCTGCTCGGGCGCTTCACGAGTGAGGCCGCCGTGGCGACCGGCGCGCCGCTGGCCCGGGCCGACGAGCTCGTCGGCGCCTATCGCCTGACGCAAATGTTCTCGTTTTTGCCGTACCAGATCCTGATCGCGATCACCTTCATCCTGTTTCCGATGCTGGCCGCGGCCACCAAGACCGGCGACGCCGCCGCGATCGCGCGCTACGTGCGCACCGGCGTGCGCCTGGCGCTGATCATCGCCGGCGCGATGGTCAGCGTGACGTGTGGCCTGGCGCCGCGGCTGCTTTTGCTCTTGTTCACGCCGGAGGTGTCGGCCCTGGGCGGACGCGCGCTGGGCCTGCTTTCGCTCGGCTTTGGCGCCTTCGCCATCTTCGGCATCCTGACCACGGTGCTCAACAGCTTGGGCCGCGAACGCGAGAGCTTGTGGGTCACAGCAGGGGCTGTCGGCATCGTCGGGCTACTGTGCTTTACCCGCGCGCGTGGCGGCCCACTCTCGGAACAGATGCTGTGGCTGACCGCGCAAGCCACCTCCGCGGGCCTGCTCACGGCGACGGGCGTCGCGGCCTATTTGGTTTACCGCGCGGCAGGCGCGTTGGTCTCGCCCTGGACCGTGCTACGCACCGTGCTTTCGCTCGCCGTGTCGGCGCTGCTGGCGCGTCACTTGTTCCCAGGCGGCAAGCTGCTGACGCTGGTGGCGGCGGTCGTCACACCGGTCGTCTACGTGGTGATCTTGCTGGTCACGCGCGAGCTCGGGCGCACGGATCTCGCGATGCTGCGCCAGGTCGTGCGGCGCTAGCTACGCCGCGTCGCCGGGTCGCAAGCTGTCGCCCTCGGCGATGGCCTCGCGCATGAACAGATCTTCGAGCGTCTCGTGCCGCGGAACCACCTGTTCCACGGACAAGCCGGCGTCGAGCGCGCGCCGCAAGACCGAAGTCAGGGTGTCAGTTCCCTCCACCAGCACCACCAGCATGCCGGCCACCTCGCGGCAAGAAAGCTCCTGGCGGGCAAGCTCGACCGCCAGCGCCTTGGAATCACCCGCGAGCGTTATCTCGGTACGGCGCGCGTCCCGCCGCAGCAGCTCGGAAATCCGGCCGCTGACCACGACCTCGCCTTTGCGCAGAATCGCGACGCGATCGCAGAGTGATTCGACGTCGTTCAAGATGTGCGTCGAAAAGAAGATGGTGCGCCCGCGCTTGCGCTCCTCGACGATCAAGTCGCGCACTTCTTTCCGACCGATCGGATCGAGCCCGCTCATCGGCTCGTCCAAGATCAAAAGCTCGGGGTCGGCCACCAGCGCCGCCGCCAGCCCGGTGCGCTGCAGCATGCCCTTCGATAAGCGCCGCACGGGCCGGTCGGCGGCGTAGGCCACGCCCACTTGGTCCAGCACCTGGCGCGTGCGGTCGCGCGCGGCCCGGGCGGACAGCCCCGAGAGCCGGCCGCACAGCACCACGAACTCGGCCGGCGTCAGGTACGGATAGACGTAGGGATTCTCGGGCAGAAAGCCGATGCGCGCGAGGGCCCGACGACTCGGGACAGGCTCGCCGAACAGCTCCGCACGCCCGTTGGTCGGGCTGATGAGCCCCGTCAGAACCTTGATCGTGGTGGTCTTGCCGGAGCCGTTTGGCCCCAAAAACCCGAAAATGTCTCCGCGATCGACCGAGAACGAGATGTCCCTGACCGCCATCACGCGCCGCATGAAGAAACCTTGCCGGAATTCCTTCTGCAGCCGCTCGACCCGAATGACAGCATCTGTCACGGTATGCGGCGGACGGTAGCGCTCATGGGTTACGGGGTAAAGCGGCTCGGACACGCGGCAAACACCTGGAAAAATCGGCCGTTCGGCAGTTTTCTTCAGGCGGCCAAAGGATGATAGAAGGCTGGCATTGTCTTTTCGAAGAC
>Ga0307508_10002665_pt1 | contig 18710 bp, 12 predicted proteins | sample 9_EM_MG_FD_203089 | JGI IMG/M metagenome (GOLD analysis project Ga0307508, IMG submission 203089) | Populus trichocarpa ectomycorrhiza microbial communities from riparian zone in the Pacific Northwest, United States - 9_EM | ecosystem: Host-associated > Plants > Roots > Unclassified | place... | reverse complement strand
AAGAGGGTGCCATTTCAGAGCAATCGTATGAGGTAGCTTAAGCCTGCCAACCGGTATACGGTTATACCGGTCCATCTATCTCCTAACGATTCTCAAAACTTGCTTATGAAAAAAGGATTTACCCTCCGTTTGTTATTATTATTTTTACTCTTTCCGGCAGTCCAGGCTGCTTTAGCGGCCACCATTACCATTTCTTCTTTGAGCGCCCTGCAAACAGCCATTAACAATGCATCGGCCGGCGATGTAATCATCCTGGCGAATGGCGTTTATTCCAGCAGTGCTGATATCACTATCAGCCGGAAAGGAACGGCAGCACTGCCTATTACCATTGCAGCACAAACCATTGGTGGCGTCGAGATCTCGGGAGCGGGCGGCTTCAGCATAGTAAGCCCGGCCGCATGGGTGGTCATCAAGGGATTCAGGTTCACCCATGCCGCCAATCATGCAAAAATGGGCAGCGGCACCAGTTTCTGCCGGTGGACACGTAATATTTTTGAAACGCCGGGCGATGGCGACTATTTATTACTTAACGGCAATGATCACCAGGTAGACTACAACACCTTTCAGAACAAGAGCGACCTGGGGCGTTTTATTGCCGTACGGGGCTCTGGCAGCCAGATCGCGCAAAGGCTATGGATACACCATAACTATTTTCTGAAGCAATTGCCCGGCGGTGGTAACGGGGCGGAGACCCTTCAATTCGGGTTGAGCGGTTACAGCCTTTCTTCCAGCAACAGCCTACTGGAATACAATCTTTTTGAAGAATGCGATGGCGAAAACGAACTGATTTCTGTTAAAGCATCTGCTGTAACCGTTCGTTACAATACCATTCGAAACTGCCCGGCACAGTTTACGCTACGGCATGGCAACCGCTGCATCGTATATGGCAATTACTTTATCAATACGCCCGGTCTTCGCATTTTTGGTGACGACCACAGCATCTTCAGCAATCATTTTGAGAACTGCAGCATGGCCCTCGACATTGGCAATGGAGACGGAGAAGTAGCCGATGGAGCGCCGCTCACTTCCCACGACCGCCCGGATAGGGTGCTTATCGCCTTCAATACGCTGGTGAACAATGCCAGCAATTTTCACCAGGGCGGGCGAACCAATGGATTAGGCGCTACTTATATAACGGTTGTCAACAACCTTGTCCAGGGAGGCGGGCCGGCAGCTTCTATTGCAGGACCTTATACCAATCCTGTATGGCAGGGGAATATCATTTTTAATACAAACGGCGCCGGCGCTATGCCCGCAGCAGGATACACCATTATAGATCCAAAGATTATAAAGGATCTCATAGGCGCCTGGCATCTCCAGGCAGGCAGCCCGGCCATCGATGCCGCTACCGGCTCTTATCCTTCTGTTACGAATGATATGGACGGGCAGCCGCGTATCTCGCCTTTTGACGTGGGCGCCGATGAGGCGTCCAGCGCCCCGGTTATTGCCCGCATCCTTAACCCGGTTGATGCAGGATATACGGCCGCCTCCGATGTGCCGTTGCTAACCATCACTTCCCCTGCCGATAAAAGCATTCTTGACGGAGCCGCGACCATTTCCATTACCGCCAGCGCCATTTCTTTTGACGGCAGCATAACAAAAGTGGAATTCTTTGCAGACGGATCTAAAATCGGGGAAGATACCAGCAGCCCCTACAGCACGGACTGGGTTACCATCGGCGGCGTGCATACGCTGACGGCCAAAGCAACCGATGACAAGGGAAAGGAAAGCAGCTCCGCGATGGCCATTGTCACCATAAATCCTCCCGGGATGCACGTAAAAATTACTGCTCCCGCCAATACAGCAGGTTTTACCGCCCCTGCCGCCATTACCATCGATGCACAGGCATCCGACGACAGCAGCTCAGTGACCAAACTGGAATTTTTCAACGGGTTGTTGAAAATAGGAGAAGATACCAGCAGCCCGTACAGCTTTACATGGACGAATGTGACAGCAGGCAATTATATATTGCAGGTAAAAGCAACCAGCAGTTCCGGGAAAACAGCCCTTTCAACACCCGTGAATATTATCGTTAATCCCGCCCAGGCCGCTTCCTTCGATATTACCGATAATGGCGGGGTAATCACCGCGCAGTATCCCAATACCACCAAACCATCGGAAGACGTTCCCAGCCTTATCGACAACAGCAAATCCTCCAAATATTACCGGAGCGGCAGAACCGCTTTATGGGTTCAGTATAAATCTTCCGTTCCTGCTATCGTAGTAAAATATACGATTACATCCGCCAACGATGTACCCAATCGTGACCCGCGCGACTGGAACCTGCAGGGTTCCGACAACGGCAGCACATGGACAACACTCGATACCCGCAGCGGACAGGCTTTTGCGTCAAGGCTGCTGACAAAAACTTTTTCATTTATCAATACCGCGCCCTACACCTATTACCGGTTGAACATTACGGCCAACAATGGAGAGACAGGCACGCAATTCGCAGAATGGGAACTCTATGAAAAAAGGGTACAAACCATCTTGTTTGATACAGTGCCCAGCCCAACCTTTGGCGATGCCCCCTTTGAGCTGGTAGCCAGCGCCAGTTCCGGTTTGCCCGTCAGCTTAGGAGTGGTTTCAGGCCCTGCCACCATCGACTCAACCGGTTTCCTGGTCATTACAGGAGCCGGAACAGTTACCATACGCGCCATCCAGGCAGGCAATGATAATTATTTTGCCGATTCCGTTTACCAAACATTTACCGTCAATAAAGCACCGCAAAACATCAGTTTTGAAACCATTGCCGGCAAAACCTATGGCGACAGCGCATTTGTGCTAACAGCCTCCACCGACACGCATTTACCTTTAACGTTTGAGGTGGTCTCTGGTCCCGCTACGCTGTCGAGTTCAATGCTGGCCATTACCGGCGCCGGTGAAATAACCGTACGTGTGAGCCAGGCGGGCAATGAAAATTACCTGCCCGATGTGGAGGAGCAGACGTTTACCGTCAATAAGACGCCGCAAACCATTTCCTTCGCTGCTATTGCGCCAACGAATGTTAAGGATACCGTGCACCTGTCGGCCGTTTCTTCGGCAGGATTACCCGTGAACTTCTCCGTTATTTCCGGGCCCGGCACGATAGCAGGCGATGTTCTTTCATTTACATGCGACGGCAGTGTAACCGTACAGGCTAATCAATCCGGCAATGAGAATTACCTGGCTGCCACAGCCGTAAGCCAAACCGTTCTTGTGTTTGCCGATGATAAAAAGAGGGACGGCATAAAACTGGTCGTTTATCCCAATCCTACACATGGCCAGCTAAAAGTTAAGCTCCTCAATAAAAAAGATGCAGATTACCGGTTTGTCATTTATAATGACAGGGGCGTGGCGGTTGCATCAACAGTCATTCCTAAAGGCGCTAAAACCTATGAAGTTGATTTCAATATCACCCAAAAGAACGGGCTGTACTTCCTGTATGTAACAGATGGAAGGAACATTTTTGTACGGGTAATTTTAAAGTATTAAAAGAAGTGGCTGCACTAACCGGTCAAATGCCTTGCGTTTGACCGGTTTTTCTCCTACCCTCCAGCCAGCCGCTGTATAAAAGATTTTTATCGAGTACCGGCTTTGGAAAGAAAAGGCTGGCCACGTAGCCCACTCCTATTACGATAAGATGGCTATACACGCCCAGCATCAGCTTATGCTGTGTAAAATTGTACTTCCCCAAATCGAGCAGCAACGATTTATGGTCACCCAGGCCTATTTGCGCGGAGGTAAGAAAAGCCCAGGCGGTAAAAATGATACAGGCGATAATACCCATCGTAACCCCCTGCCTGTTTGCCCGGGCGCTGAAAAGCCCCAGCAGGAAAATACCTACAATGCCGCCGGAGAAGATGGCGTACAGCGTAAACACAATGCCCAGCACGCCTTCGTTACCTGCATTGATATACAGCATGGCGATAAGAATGGCGATGATGCCCGATACCACTACAATTGCTTTCCCCGCCTTCAGGTATTCCTTATCCGTTTTGCCCGGTCTTATTTTTTTATAATAATCCTCTACGCCCACAGCGCCCAGCGAGTTTAAATCCGCACTGAGGCTACAAATAGCCGCCGATATCATAGCGGCCAGGATAAAGCCTATTACCCCGGTGGGTAGCTTCGTCATAATAAAATACGGGAATATAGCATCGGGCCTTAAATGAGCAGCACCCGTATGCTGACGGTAATAAACAAACAGCGCCGTGCCGATAAACATAAACATCATCCATACCGGCACCGTAAGCGATATACCCAGCAGGGAAGCGCCTATCGCCGCCTTATCGGTTTTGGCAGTCAGGTATCGCTGCACCACTGTTTGATCGGTGCCATATTTCTGCACTGCGTAAAAAAGCCCGTTGATGGCCATCACGATAAAAGTGAGGCGGGTAAAATCGAAGTCGTAGGGGCCAAAGCCTGTCCGCCCGTTCTCCTTTGCAATATGCCATACCTCTACAGGGCCGCCGTCGACCGAAAAAAGCAATACGCAAAGACAAACAATACCGCTGGCAAACAGCATGAACCCCTGAAATACATCCAGCCATATCACCGCTTCCATGCCGCCTGCCAGGTTGATGACGATAATAATCAATCCCACTACCGTTATCATTAGCACCGTATTGCCGGCAATCATATTACCCAGCGCCAGCGATAGCAGGAAAAACACCGTGCCCATAGAAGAGAATTGCCGGAGCACGAACGCAAAAGAGCTATAATAACGGGCGAAAGCGCCGAACCTCTTTTCAAAATATTCATAGGTGCTGAGCCCTATCACCTTCCGGTATAAGGGTACGATAAACCAAATCATGACCAGCAAAACGATGGGTACCATCAGCCCCTGCACCAGCAGTATCCAGTTAGATGAATACCCCTCTCCCGGGTACGCCAGGAAAGTAACGCTGCTTATCAGCGTAGCCAGCAGCGACATACCAATGGCCCAGGCCGGTATCCTGCCTTTGGCCAGGAAATAAGATTGGGTGGTACGCTGGTTGCGGGCAAACCTGAAGCCGAAAAACAAGGTGGCCGAAAGAACAAGGACGATGATAATAATGTCCAGGGGCTGGAGTGAATAATTCATATGGCGATATGGTTGTTTGTCGTTCCTGTTTTACCGGAAAGTCCAGGCGCCGGGCGGCCAGTGATAGCTGCCTGGCTTTACCGTTACGTGCAGCCCGGGTTTACCAGCTACCCGCATTCTTACTACCCCGGCGGCCATTTCCTGCACGGGAAAAAAACCGGTGCATCCCGCTTTTTGCAATACGGCGTACGCTGTTGAGCCTCCTTCTATAAAAAGCTCTTGTATGGGTACCGCCTGTAATGCCATTTGAACCAGTACGGCCATCCGCTGCCGCAGCGCGGCCGCCGGCGCTATCATTCCGGCGCCATACACTTCCCGTATGGCGATAATGGCTTTCCCCCCTGTGCGCAGCATCACCGCTACTTCATTGCACCAGGCCGCATAATCCAGCTGCCCGTCGCCGGTGGCTGTAGCGATATATTCCGGCATATAGCTTACCGGTCCCCCGGCATTGCTGATTGCTTTTATAGCGTCCCGGCTTTTCTGAAAGCTGGTGCCGCATACAAAAAGGGCAGGTTCGCCGGGCATACCGGCAGGTGTATTCGTATTTCCCTTTACCTGCAATTCATCGAGTATCGCGGTAAAGAAACCGGAGCCGCCGGCGGGCAATGTATGGGTATCGATACGGCCGGCCCACGCTTTTATATGATCGCTATTGCTTACTTCTCCTGCTATGATACCGGTTTCGGGCAGAACATCCGTTGGCTTGCGCACCTGCACCGCATCCTTCCGTACCCTTAGCATATCGTGTATGTTGGAGCTGGTAATAGCAAATTCAGGGTCGGACGAAAAACTGCTCAGGTGCACCGGCTGTTCCTGCAAAAAATAAACGCCGTTATCGATGGTCCTCCCCAGTGCAGGATTGGCGGCCACCAGCAGGGCGCGCGGCAGCTGTAACAGTTGTAGCTGTGCATTGATTTCGGCTACGATATGTCCGCGCAGCACGGAGTCTGTTTTTTTAAATACCAGGGCAGGCTGCAATAACAGCAAGGCTTTTGTGATCGCTTCCATTTCAGCTACAGCGGTTGCCTCGTCTGCAGACCGTGTGTCGGCGGCAATGACCAGCAAATCAGCCTGCGTTGCCCCATTCACCGTCATGCTTACCTCTACCGAAAGCCTATAGCGGAGGCCTATGCCTGCCAGTTCTGCGGCGCCGGTAAAATCGTCTGCAATGACAGCAATCATGGTCTTTATTTTTTAGCAGTCCTGCCTTTACTGAATTGTACGGCGGTTTCAATGGCCAGCACCATGGCATCGGCGCTGGCGATGCCCTTACCGGCAATTTCAAAGGCAGTACCATGATCTACCGATGTCCTGATAATAGGAAGGCCGGTAGTAATGTTTACGCCCTTTACGCTATCCATCTGCTTTTTCTCCGCGTTCCATTTAAAACCCGACAGCTTGAAAGGGATATGCCCCTGGTCGTGGTACATGGCTACCACGCCGCCGTAATATCCCGTGGCGGCTTTGGCAAACAAGGTATCCGGCGGCACCGGCCCTTCCACATCGTACCCTAAGCGCTTTGCTTCCAGCACAGCGGGTAATATTTCTTCGTCATCCTCCGTTCCAAACAGGCCCGAGTCGCCCGCATGCGGATTAAGACCGGCAACACCTATTTTCAGGTTTTGCACGCCCAGGTCTTTTAATCCTGTCTGCAATAAATCGATCACCGCCAGCACGCGTTCCTTCTTCACCAGGTCGCAGGCTTGCCGCAGCGATACATGGGTAGACACATGTATCACCCGTAGGTTATCTTCCACCAGCAGCATACCGTATTTGGCCGTGCCGGTATAATGCGCATATATCTCCGTATGCCCGGCAAAATGATGCCCGGCCTCATTGATCGATTTCTTATTGATAGGCCCGGTTACAGTAGCATCCAGCTCTCCCGCCAGCGCCAGCTCTATTACTTTCTTTATCGCTTCAAAAGAAGCGTTGCCCGCCATGGCCGATATTTCGCCAAATACGAGCTTGCTCATATCCACGTTTTGCAGATCGAGCACATCTATTTCACCGAAATTGAATTTTGCATCTTTTATACTGGCCACCGGCCGTATGGTGGCGGGCAATTGCAGCTTATTCACAATATGGGTGAACACTTTTGCATCGCCCACAACCAGCGGCCGGCAGATGGAATACATCTCTTTATTCAGCAATGCCTTTACAGCTATTTCCGGGCCTATGCTGGCTGGGTCACCCATGGTAATGCCTATAATCGGTTTGTGTGCCATTTATGTTGTTTTTAAATATTCCTGCGCCTTCCCGGTTACCATCGCCAGCTCCTGCTGCAGTTTCTTTTGCGCCCCGGCAGGCAGCATGGTAAGCGGAGGCATCATATATGTTTCGCAAAGACCTTTTTCCTTCATAATGATTTTGAGCGCGGCCAGGGATTCATTCAGCAGGCGGCCCGACTGGTACAGGTTTCCCAACAGGTCGGATATTTCCTGTAACTGAAGCGCTTCTTCTTTCTTTCCTTCCAGCGCCGCCTTTTGCAGATCGTGGTAAAGACCCGCGCTGAAATTACCGGTACTGGGCACCAGCCCGTCGCCACCGTTCAGCAGCGACTGGGCCGACCTGAACGACCAGCCTAAGAAATGGCTGAAGTCCTCTCGTTCTGCCCAGAGCTCAAGGGATGTTTTCAATCTTTCATCGCTTCTCTCGGAATCTTTTATGCCCACGATATTGGGATGCCTGCTGAGCTCGTCTATCAGTGGCAGCGGCAAAGACATATGCGTGGTAGTGGGTATATTATAAATAATCAACGGACCGGGAACGGCATCCGCCAGCTGCTCAAAATATACTTTCATCTGGTTGTCGGTCAGCGCATAGTAAGTGGGTAATGTAGCCACTACCACATCCACTCCCGCGTCAAAACAGCGTTTGGCCATTTCAACCGATTCCGGCAGCGCATTGGAAGATATACCCGCATACAATGTATCGCCTGCTTTTTTGAGCCTTGCCGCCAGTTGTATGTAATCGTTTTTTACAGCAGCCGGAAGGGAAGCCGCTTCGCCGGTGGTGCCCAGTATAAAAGGCATTACCCGGTGAGCATGAAAATAGGCCCAGAGTTTTTCAACCGCCTGCCGGTCGAGTGTATGGGTTTCGGTAAGCGGTGTCACCGCCGGTATTACTACGCCCTGGTATTTCTTTTTGATGCGCATGGTTTAATAAGCTGCTTTATAAATAGCGATAGCATCTGCTTCCGTTACCGGCCGGGGATTGTTTTTCAGCAGCCTTGTTATCTTCATGGCGGCTACCGCCATCGACGGGATGGCATCTTCCGGTATATTCACGTCCCTCAGCCTGGCCGGTATACCGCAGTCATGTATAAAAGATCGTATTTTTTCAACGCCTTTGGCTGCCGTTGCCTCATCACTATGCCCGCGCACGCACCCCAATGCCACGGCTACTTCTGCATAACGGCGCGGGGCGGCGGGTATGTTAAACTCCATTACATAAGGCAGCAGCAGGGCATTAGACAGGCCATGCGCCAGGTGGAAGCTGCTTCCCAAAGGATAAGAAAGCGCATGTACCGCAGCGGTATTAACGGGTCCCAGGCAAAAACCACCCAGCAGGCTGCCCATGGCTACCTGTGTTCTCGCCGCTTCATCCTGCCCGTTTTTGACTGCCTGCACCAGGTGGCCGGCAATTAAACGCATACCCTCAAACGCATACATGTCTATAAAGGGATGAGCAAATTTATTCGTATAAGCTTCCAGGCAATGGGTAAGCGCATCCAGCCCTGTGGCAGCCGTAATAGCGGGCGGTACGCTCATCGTCAGCAAAGGGTCCACGTATACCAGGTCGGGTACGAGAAAGGGACTGATAATCCCTTTTTTCTGCCCGTCGGTATTGTCTACCAATATGGCATTGGGCGATACTTCACTACCGGTACCGGAGGTGGCAGGCATGCAAATCAGTTTTTTACGCCTTCCTTTCAGCAGGCCGATGCCGGTATATTCTTCCGGCCGCTGGTCGTTGTCCAGCTGCGCCGCTACCAGTTTGGCTATGTCAAGCACACTGCCGCCGCCAACACCAAGCACGATATCCGGGTTAAACGGAGTTACCTGCTGCATGAGTTGCTTAAAATCATCAAAGGAAGGCTCCTGCACGATACCCGTATCTACCGATACGGTCATATGAGCGCTTTCGAGCCGGCCAATAAAGCTTTTGAGCTTCGGCAGCAATGGGTCGATGGTTACGATAAGAATTTTTGAAAGTCCCATTTGCAATACTTCGTCTGCCAGCCTGTCCAGCAGGTCGTTGCCAAAAACCAGCCTGCCCGGGAAATGAATGCTTATGTGCTGATTGTTATCCATTGGTTCATTTATTTTGTATAGCGCCGGCGCCAGTAATTAGCCAGTATGGAACCGGATATATTCATCCACGGGCTGAATACCGCGGCGGCAAGCCCTACGGTGCCCAGCTTGCCCATGCTGCCTGCAAGGCCCGAAGCCATACCACCATTTTGCAAGCCCACTTCGAAGGCAATGGTACGTGCAGAATTTTTATCTATCCGGAAGGCGCGGCTCAACCAATAGCCAAAGAAATAACCGGCGGCATTGTGAATGACCGAAGCCAGGAACAGCAGCACGCCCACATGCAGCAGGTTATTGCGGCCTGCGGCCGTGGTAACGGTGGTAAAATAAACGATGCCAAACATGGAGAAATAAGGCATGATGCTGTCCAGCCGCGGGTTGCGCTGCGCCAGCCAGTGATAGCAAACACCCACTACAACGGCGCCCGCAAAAAACCCCATCAGTTCGGCCGATTGCGCGGCCGGTACAGATAACTGATCCTGCAGCCAATGCCATAACCCCAGTGGTAACGCCGCCAGCCAGGCGGCACATACTACCGTAATAATTTTCGTATTGCGTTTACCCCGGGCCGAAGCACGTTTTAAATAATCGTGCAGCAGGGCGGCGCCGATGGGAACAATTACTATTTTGATGATTTCCATCATCATATCGATAAATCGTATTTTAATAAGCGTTCCCGCCAGTAATTTCATCAGCAAGGGGGTAAGAAAAGGCGCCGCAAGGGTGGCCATCGCCGTTACCGTAACCGATAGTACCAGGTTGGCGCGGGCTATGTATACCATTACATTGGATGCCAGTCCGCTGGAGCAGGAGCCGATTAAAATAATACCGGCGGCGATTTCCGTATCGAAATGAAATACTTTGGTGAGCAGCCATCCCATCAGCGGCATAATGGAGAAATGGCAGAGCAACCCAATCAATACCCCACGCCCCGTGCTGCCCAATCCCGAAAAATCACGCAGGCTCATCTGGATGCCCATACCAAACATCACCGTTTGCACCACCAGCAGTATCAGCCATTTATTGCGCAGGTCAATATCGCCCCAGCGGATAAAGGCGGCCGGGTATATCATGCCCGCCACCACCGCTGTGATGATCCAGGCGGTATATTGATATCCTTTTAATGCAGGAACCGCGCCGATACCTACAGCCAGGCAGATAGAAAAACATACCGCCGCCGGCTGCCACAGGCTGGCCTGCAGTTTCATAATCCCCGTCAGCAACACGACAAACAAGACCGCGCTCAGCCAGAGACAAATTTTTCTTACTGTTTGTATCATCGCCTTATAATATAGATGCAAGATAGCTGATGGCCAGCGGGGGACTGGCAAGAATAGGTACGCATTTATCCGCTTCCGATAGTCCTTCCACTACGCGGGCCATCGACGCCTGCGCCAGCACGATTACGTCTACCTGTGTAGACAATTCCTTTAAAGCGCCGGCCACCATACTGTCGTGCAGGGCCGCATTGCCGCTCATCAGCGCATCGAAAGCGCCTTCGCAAAGCCGCGATACCAATGCTATTTCCTTACCCGCCAGTGCCGCCCTTCTTTTTACCAAATCGCTGGTAGGCGCCAACGTTGTTGGCAAGGTGGCGATAACTCCTATCCTTTTGCCCGTTTTCACGGCTATATCCGCCATGGGCTGGTCTACCCGCAGCACAGGTACTTTTGTCAATGCGGCAGACGCTTCCACCGCAGCGCCGATAGAAGAACAGGTAACCAATATAAAATCAGCGCCGGCCTGCTCTGCCGAACCCACGTAATTCACTACACGCCTTGCCGTGGCGGCCGTCATTTCGCCCCTGGCTATCACATCTTTAATAAGACTGTCGTCCACGATATTAAAGATGTTAATACCTGGCAACGCCTGGCTGCACAATTGCTGGAACACCGGCACCAGTGTAGCAGAGGTATGTATCAATCCCAATGTTTTTTGCTTCATTATCTTTTTATTTACAATTGCCTGTTTTTTTATGCGCCTGCCAATAGTTTTCCGAAATAATCTTCGCTCCCAACCTGGCCGCCTTTTAAATTAATTTCTATCCCATCTACCGGCGAACCGGGTGCGTAGACTTTGCACAGGGGAGCGCCGGGCGACAGCGGCGCTATCATTCCCACCGCTTCTATTCCCAGCGCCCGGGCAGCATAGCTGGACGTATCACCGCCCGCTATCACCACCCGCCTTAGCGGGAACTGCTCTGCTATCTCTCTTACCATGCGCCCCAGCGCCGTACCAAGCACCTGCGCCGTTGCTCCCAGCCCCAGGCTATGCGCAACGGTCTTGCCCGTATGTATGATGACGCTGTTGCCCTGTCGTAACATGGCCAGGGCCGCAGTCACTTCATTATTTTCCCCGGCAGCCGGAAAGCCGCCGGCTATCACCGATGCCGTATCCAATGCTATTTCTTTAAATCCCTGCGATACCGCCCAGGCTATCTGCCCGGTGGTAACCGGTGAACAGCTGCCCGACACCACCAGCAAAGGAGATACTTTGCCCGGCGCAGCCCAGCTTCGTGGCTCGGCCAGCCTTCCCCGCTTTATCCAATAGGCGCCCAGGGCCATTTCGATACAGGAGGAGCCGATCGAGAAAAGTGACTTGCCCGGGCCGGCATAATTATCTATCAACCGGCCAATGGCCGTTACATGATCTTCGTACAATGCGTCGAAAAGCACTATCTCCGCCCCGTTATGTATCAATTCCTGTAATATCTTTTGCGCTTTGGCTGCCGGCTTCGCTACCTGCAGGATATCCATCAGCGCCATTTTCTTTTTTGTTTGCCGTCCCAGGTGCAAACGCAAATCGCTTTCATCGGAAGGCGTAATGGGATGCCGGCTCATGGAAGGATGGCGGTCCAGCCTGTATATATCGCCATTGCTGCCGATGCCCATGCGGGCAAACAGGTGGCCAAATACACAGAAGCGTCCCAGCGTGGGAGCACCGCCCAGCACGGGTATAAAGGCGGCGGGAAAAATGTCGGCGCCGATATCCATCGCCTTACCGATGCTGCCCATGTACGGAGAAGAATCGAAAGTAGAACAGACTTTATAATGAATATGCGGGGCGCCCAATGCGCCCAACGCAGTAAATGCCGGGCGTAATACCGCTTCCATATCTGCCGGCGCCATCGACCGGGTCATGCCCGCCACGCCTACTGCCTGCAAACCAGGATACCGTTGCAGCTGCTCCATACCCGGCGGCTCCATAAACAAAATGGCCTTTGCCCCTGCGCGGCTTATAAACTCCAGCGCATCAGTGGAACCAGTGAAATCATCCCCGTAAAAAGCAAGCAACAGCTCGTTATGTGTCATTGTTTATGGCCGAATTTTTCAACAGATTTTGCAAATGCAGGATATTTCTTTGCGCCTTCTTCTACCGACAACCCATCTACAGCCGCCTCCCAGGCCTGGCGTAAGGCGGTTACACCGCCCGCAGGACCATCGGGATGCGCCATAATGCCGCCACCGGCCATATAAAGTAAGTCGACGGTTTTTGTTCTGCGGTAGGTTTCCGGCGCCTGCCCGCCCCATTGCCCCGAAGAAACAACGGGCAGTATCGAATAGCCACCCAGCATAGGCGCCAGGCAGGCCTCTATAGACCGCACAACGGAATCATCCGTTTCCCAGAATTTGTTTTGTATGCCGTTTACATGTACCTGGTCAACGCCCGCCAGCCGCCATATTTTCTGGTAAGCGGGAAACTCGATGCCCAGCAAGGGATGCCGGTTGAGCATGCCCCAGCCATTGCGATGCCCGTGAATGGCCAGCCGGCGCTGATCGCATATCTTTTTTACACCCGATAGTCCCACGCTGTTCAGGCTTATCATTGCGCAGGTACCGCCGGCAGCTACTATTTTATCGTAGCGCCGCAGCATATTGTCCGTTTCATCGCTGATATTGAAAGCGTACATTACTTTTTTGCCTGTCTTGTCCGCATGCGCATTGATGACACGCATAATGGCGTCTACCCTTTCTTCAAATGGCGAGTTGGCGGAAGAGGACAGCAGCTCATCGTCTTTAATAAAATCTATGCCTGCTTCCACCAGTGTTTTCACCAGCTCCGCCGTTTGCTGCGGGGTCATGCCGATGCTGGGTTTTATGATGGTGCCGATAAGGGGCCGGTTGTATACGCCGGTCAGGGTGCGGCAGCCCGCTATACCAAAAGCGGGGCCGGCATAGTGACTGCCAAAGGAAGCAGGCAGCTCAATATCCATCAGCTTTAAACCGGTAAACTGCGCCAGCTCATACAGGTTGCCCTGCAGCGTAGAAATCATTACCGGCAGGTTATACCCAAAGTTCTCTATTGACCAGGATACTTTGATATAAGCCCGGTGATATTGCCCCTTTCGGGTCGTTATGCCGGGCATTCCAGGCGTATCCACCGTTTCAAGGTGCTCCACCGATTCTACACGGGCGGCAAAGCGCTCTTTCAGCTCGGCCGTTTCGCCGGGTACGGCTACAAAGGTGCCCGATGATTGCTCGCCGGCCAGCACGGCGGCGGCCTTCTCTACCCCAAGGGGCGTTTCAATATAGTAGTGTGCGGTAATTCTTTCCATGATCGTTTGACTGCTCCTGCAGGTGATTGGGCAATGCAGGTTGTATGATTATCATCAAAGATAAAACACGAACAGCCTGTTTTTCTTATAAATGTCAAACGCAATAGGATGGACAGGGAGGCAAAATACAAAAATCTGCCGAAAGAACCGGCTATACCTGTAAAAAGGTGGGAATTACACTTATTTATGGTCCGGCACCGGACGCTGTAGTATTCCGTCCCTACGGGACGATAAACCATAATCATAACCGGAGCTACCCATCAATCGTCCCGATGGGACGGATAACAACACCGGCATTTACCTGGTTGAAAAGGCAAAAACAGTTTTACTGGAAAATCTTTCCCCGGCAGGTAATAGTGTGCTCGGAAAATGCGGATGGTTAGGCGCATCGGGGAAATGCTGTGTTTCAAGACAGAACCCACTTCTTTTATTATACATAATACCGTCCTTCCCCCTGATGGTATCCGCCAGGAAATTGCCCGAGTAAAAATGAACGGCCGGCTCTGTCGTATATACATTCATGATACGGCCGGTTTTTTCTTCCCAAACGGTAGCGGCATGTGCAAGACCCCCGGGCTGATCGGGTTCAAGTACATAACTATGATCGTATCCCCCGCTAAGCTCCAGTTGCCGGTCGGGACTGTTTATCCGCTCCCCTATGGAATGAAATTGCCTGAAATCAAACGGTGTGTCCGCTACCGCTGCCAGCACCCCCACGGGTACCTGCATTTCATTGACGGGTAAATACCGCGAACTGTGTATGTGCAACTGGTGATCGAGAATGGCCAATGCCGGGTTGCCCGAAAGATTGAAATAAGAATGCTGGGTAAAATTAACAATCGTGGCCCGGTCGCTCGTGGCCTCATAAGCCACTTCCAGCACATTGTCGTCGCTGAAAGTATATGTAACGGTAAAGGACAGCTCGCCGGGAAAGCCTTCGTCCATATGCGGGCTCAGCAGGTAAAAACGCACCCCGCTGACATGGTCTCTTTCAAAACCATGACTGTCAAATATATGTTTGTTGAACCCCTTGCTACCTCCATGAAGATGATAGCCGCCGTTGCGGGTTGCCAGCTCATACGCCGTTCCTTCAACAACAACCGTCTTTCCCGCAATGCGGTTGGCATAGCGCCCAACGACGCCTCCCATATAGAATTCATCAGCCAGGTATGCTTCGGGCGTTGCATAGCCCAGCACGATGTCTGCAAGACAGCCCTGCCTGTCGGGTACGCGTAGCGATACAACCGTTGCGCCGAAATTGGTCAGCTTTACCTCGCTCCCGCGCCGGTTGGTGAGGGTGTACAGCTTAATATCTTTTCCCTGCAGCTGCCCCCAGGAAGTTGCTTCAACAAGTGATGGTAAAGAAACAGGGGCAGCGTTTTCTTTCAGGTGGTCCATTGTAGTTTATGCTATTGAATTAATTCAGGTGTATAGTTATCGTCCGGGGTATAGCCCGGGTGGCGCCCATTTATGGCAGTACAAGCTCTATTACCGGCACCTCGGTATTCGGCTTTTGAACAGGCAGGCTCAATACCAGGTCGCCGGCATTGTCAGCTGCAGGTTTAATTTTTATCTCAGAATTGTCATGCAGGAACTGCGCATACTTTATTTTGTCTTTATAGGCCGGCAGGCGGATGTCTCCGGAGGGGTATTGCATCAAATGAATGTAGAGCCGTTTGGCTTTTGCATTATAAGTAAGCAATGTATTGGCCGGAGCTGTAAAACCAGCAGGGGCCTCTCCGCAGCCATAGATAGCCTTGCCATTGAACTTTGTCCAGATCGCTATGCTGTCCAGCGCCCGTTGGGCGCGATAATCAAACACGCCCCTGGCGGTAGGTCCCACGTTTAATATGAGATTTCCTCCTTTGCTTACCGAGGTTATTAATAAAGTAAGCAGCTCATGGTTGGTCTTCCAGGAGTTTTCGTCACGGAAATAGCCCCATGATCCTGAAAAAGTCTGGCAGGTTTCAAATGGCAGGCCGCCATACCGGCTTTGAAGCTCCGATGGCTTTACCTGTTCCGGCGTGGCAAAGTCGGCGCCATCTTCATAGCCATCCAGGTCCAGCCTGTTATCCACCAGTATGCCCGGCTGGAGTTTCCGGATCATTTTAAGTAATTCCACAGAGCCAAAGTCGTCCTTTCCTTTACCATGGCCATTGGCATTGGGATAAGAAAAATCCAGCCACAGGATATCTATTTTGCCATAGTTGGTCAGGAGCTCCTTTATCTGGTTATGCAGGTAGACCTTGTATTTGTTCCAGTCTTTCCCTTTATTCAGTTTCGCATAGTCATCGTTTGCTTCACTAACCGGCTGTAGCGGGTGCAAGCCGTCTATGGTATAATCGGGATGATGCCAGTCGAGCAATGAATAATAAAACCCTACTTTTATTCCTTCCGACCTGAAAGCTTCTACCCATTCTTTCACGAGATCTTTTCCCGCCTTTGTATTAGGCGCCTTGTAATCGGTATATTTTGAATCGAACAGGCAAAATCCTTCATGGTGCTTGGTGGTCAGCACCGCGTATTTCATTCCCGCCGCTTTGGCCTTTTTTGCCCATTCTTTGGGATCATACATATCCGGGTTAAACATATCGAAGTAAGGCTGGTACTGCGTATTATCCAGCCGCTCCCATCGTTTTACCCATTCGTGCCTGGCCGCCATCGCGTATAAGCCCCAATGAATAAACATCCCAAAGCGGTCATGCGTCCACCACGCCATACGTTTTTCTTTTTGTTGGGGCGTTTCGCTGCCTATCCGCATTTTTTGCGAATACCCTTCTAAAAAAAGCGGTATGACAAACAAGATCGCTAAACACCATTTCTTTATTGCCGTTATCATGATTGCTATTTATTTATTGAATTATGCTAAAACTCATTTAATACAGCTTTCGCCTGCTGCAACATATCCGCCGCCGGGCGATTCTTCAGCGAGCTGATCTCAAACGCCGCCAACGCACCCTGCAGCTGCTTTAATTTCAGCTCCTGCCCGGCCTGTTTAAAAGTCTCTTTCAGTATCCTTATTTTTTCATAGTCCTGTATGCCTTCCACCATTCTTTCAAAACGAATGGAGCTCATGGGACCCGGGTATACCAGGTAGGTATCGCCTGCCGACCAGGTACGGAAACGTGAGTCCTGCAGCGGTTGTTCCGGCCAGCAGTTATAGGCCCACCTCAGGTACCCGTTGTATTGTTTGCCGGCGGCAAACCAGCCCAGCCACGCGGCTTCGGCCGGGGGCGAAAAGGTGAAGGTATTAGGGAACCCCTCCACACAGCAGGTGTAATAGGTGGTGGGTAAGCCCTTTTCAATCCGCCGGGTCATGACAGCAGGATCGAATGAATCCGATGAGCCGATACTGTAATCATAAATATCCTTTTCTATGGCAGTATGGTAGCTTCCCGCCAGGGATATTTTCAGATCCTTGTCTACACTTCTTACCAGGGCGATTACCTTCTCCATATCTTCCAGCGGCCGCTCATCCATGGCAATAGCTGTTTTATCGAACCAGCCCTTGCTTTTAAGATGCTGTATAAAACCGGTGAGCATGGGCTTCCAGTGGTCATCATATGCGGGCGTGCCGGGTTTGGCAATAGTGAAAGTATCTTTTCCCAGCGCCTCATCGTAATAATAAAAGCTACAGTTCCAGGGTTCCATGCTGTAACAATTAATCACCTTATCAATGCCAAGCGATTGCATAAAGTCAACCCATTTGTCAAAGATGGTATAATCATATGCCCAGTTTCCGTCTTTCATCCTTGTCCATTTTATCATGGAACCATAGATGTCATATGTCTGCCCGCGCCAGGGATCATAGATCATGCTAACGGTAATGGCTTTTTGCCCTGCATCCGCCAGCATTTTCATATATGGCTTCATGGCGGCGAAATGCTGGGCAGACCATGGCTTCACTCCATGTATCCTGGCAATGGAATAAGGATTTTGCCAGAGGTCCAGGTGAAACGTCCAATCCTTCGGCCCGGGCAACACATGCGCTTTTACCCGGATGCTATACGTAAGCAGGCCCGGGATCATTTTTCCATTGCCATACAGCTGTAGTGTGCCGGTATATACACCCGCCTCCGTATGCCTGGGCACCGAAACACTCAGCCATATAGGTTGGGTGGTAAAGGCTTCCACATTTTTTTCCGCGGTGATATCAATAGCGTCTTCCACCAGCGACGAGTCCGACTCATGGGCAGGAGGAATACCACAGCCACCGCCCGTTTTGTTTAAACCATCTGTCAGCACATATCGCAAAAACCCGGTGGCAACAGCGGAAGCCGGAATAACAGCGCCCTTGTTATTTTTCAAAGGCCCTGTTTGAACACGAACATTCTGAAGTGCTTTTGTACCCCATATCAACAGCTGTGTATGTACTTTTTCGCCTTTCCATGCGGTAGCAGTCCATTGGGCAGCGGTGCTTCCTGCCGGAGGGGCATTTCTCTTTTCGTATCGTGTATTGATGTTTGCAAAGCCGGTCATTACAGCTGCCCGCATACCTTGCCAGGAGGCCGCGTTAACAGGCTTCGGGTCCGGCAATTCGCGGTCGCCGGCTTTTATAGCAGGCGCTACCGTCTTCAATGCTTTATTTACCACCGGTATTAAAGACCCGGAAGCAGGCAGGGCAAGCACCTGCTCGTTTTCTGCAGCCCATGCACGTTCCCAGGCAAAGAAATCAGGGGCCTCACCGCCTTGGCCTTTTATTTGTTTGCGCAGGTAATCAAAATATATTTCCCAGCGCTTCCTGTAAAAAGAACGCATCATCCCTGCCCAT
>Ga0307508_10002663_pt1 | contig 18731 bp, 20 predicted proteins | sample 9_EM_MG_FD_203089 | JGI IMG/M metagenome (GOLD analysis project Ga0307508, IMG submission 203089) | Populus trichocarpa ectomycorrhiza microbial communities from riparian zone in the Pacific Northwest, United States - 9_EM | ecosystem: Host-associated > Plants > Roots > Unclassified | place... | reverse complement strand
AGTCGAGCACGTCGTCGACGAGTTGAAACGCAATGCCGAGACGCTCCCCGAAACCGCTCAGCCGCTCTTGATCGGCGGGGCTGGCGCCGGCCACTCGCGCGCCGTTGCGCGTGGCCCAGCTGAACAGGGACGCCGTCTTGTCGCGCAGAATTCGCTCGTAGGTGGCCTCGGTGACGTCGAGCTCGCTGCGACCGCGGAGCTGCACGATCTCGCCTTCGACCAGGCGCCGTAGCGTCGAAATCAGATCCGGCATTGCCTGGGGAGCGTGCTTCGACGTGCGGTCCAGCGCATTGACCAGCAACAGATCGCCCGCCAGCACGCTCACGCCGTTGCCCCATGCGAGCCGCGCCGTCGGCGCGCCGCGGCGCTCCATGCCTTCGTCGATGACGTCGTCGTGGAGCAGCGTCGCGGAATGCACGAGCTCCGAGACCACGGCAAGCTGCCGAGCCTCGTCATTGATGCCGTCGAAGCAGGCCGCGCTCAGCAGGAGCGCGATCGGGCGCACGCGCTTCCCGCCTCGAGCCACGAGGTGCTTGGCCGCGTCGATTCCAGGCGTCGGTCCGTCCACAACGGCACCTGCCAGCGCGCCCTCAATCCATCTCAGGTCGTCCGAGAGCAGCTCCTGGACGTTCTGGATCCGGCGCTCTAGCCGGACGTCCGACGCGTGGGCCGCGGCAGCCGCACCCAACGTATGGACACTCTGCTCCAGGCCCAAAGAGGAACCATCTTCGAGTTTCTGAGGTTTCAAATTCTTGTGAAACCAGTATGGAGTAGGCCGCTCTGGAGGTCAACGAGGGGTTTGACGGGGGCGCGGGGTTCCGGCACAAGGCGGCTAGATGGCCAAGATCCCCCGCTCCGCGCTGTCCCCGCTCGAGCGGCGTCGGCTGACAGGCCGGCGAGCGGGAATCGCTATCTTCAGCGCCATCTTCACGGGTGCGACGCTGATTTGGACCTTCCAAATCTTGTCGAGTGTCTGGGGTAGCGCGCCGCCCAGCCCGGCCGGATGTGCGGGGGGTACCGCGAGCCTGGAGCGCGCCATCGAGCGCGCCCGTAGCGCTTACGCACGTTTGGCCGGGAATGAGGACGAGCGAACCGCAGTAGCTCGATACCGGAATGCGCTCGAGCCGGAATGGGCGCAGAGCAAAGCGGTCGAAGCCGCCTGCCGAGATGACCACGCCGGGCGAAAGCGGCTGAAAGACGTGATCGCTCTGCGCTATGCCGAAGAGCACGCCGTGAGGTATGAGTCCCTCGGCCTTGCGCCGCTTCGGCGCCGACTCCAGGGGACCAGCGCGTCCCCACCGAACGAACTTATCCGATGAGCCAGCCTGCGGAAGACTCCCCGCCAGTCACTTTCGACGCCCTGCCCTTGACCAGCGATGTGCGCAAAGCCATCGACGAGCTGGGCTACACGCATCCGACGCCCGTGCAGCGAGCGGTGTTCGAAATCGCCGCACGCGGGCGCGATCTCGTCGTGCAAGCACGCACGGGCACCGGCAAGACGGCGGCTTTCGGAATGCCGCTGATCGACAGCCTGGTCAAAACCAATCGGCCTGTCGTGCAAGCCATGATTCTGTGCCCGACGCGCGAGCTGGCCCTGCAGATCACGCGCGAGCTCACGGCGATCGCCAAGCATCGCGGCACCAAGGTGGTGGCCGTGTACGGCGGTGCTCCGATGGGCAAGCAGATCGAACAGCTCAAAGACGGCGCCCAAATTCTGGTGGGCACCCCCGGCCGCGTGCTGGACCATTTGCGGCGCGGCACGCTGGACACGAAGGCGTGCAAAGCGTTCGTGCTCGACGAGAGCGACGAGATGCTGTCGATGGGCTTTCTGCCCCAGATTAGCGAGATATGGAGCTACCTACCGGAGCAACGTCAGGTGCTGTTATTCAGCGCCACGCTGCCGCCGGACGTGAAACGCGTGGCAGAGACGCGGCTCAAAAATCCCGAGTATGTCACGCTCAGCGGCGACAACATCGGTGCGCTCTCAATCCTGCATTTCGTTTACATGACGCTGACCGACAAGCTCGCCGAGCTGATCGCCGTCATCGAAACCGAGAATCCGGAGAGCGCCATCATCTTCTCCAACACGCGCGACGATACGAAGCGCGTGGCGGCCGGGCTCCAGGCGCAAGGCTATTCGGCAGACTGGCTCAATGCCGATCTGTCGCAGAACGAGCGCGAAGCCGTGATGGCGGCGACTCGCAAGGGCGAGTTGCGGTTCTTGGTGGCTACGGACGTGGCGGCGCGTGGCATCGACATCTCGCACCTCACCCACGTCATCAACTTCGATTTTCCGGACAGCGCGGAGAGTTACGTGCACCGCACCGGGCGCACCGGGCGCGCGGGCCGCACGGGCACGGCCATTTCGATGATCGAGCCGAGCAACATCGGCGGGCTGTACCTGCTGCGCTTGACCTATAAAATCCGGCCGATCGAGCGGCATTTGCCCTCGGCCAGGGAGCGCAAGACCCGTGCTGAAGCCGATGTCGTGCAGATGTTCGTCGAAGCAGCTCAGGCGCGGCCCATTCACGCCGAAGACTTGGCGCTCGCGCGGCGCCTGCTTACGCACGACGCTGGCGAACGAGTCGTTGCCACGCTGCTGCGCGATCATCTGGGTGCTCGGCCCGACGCGCCCGAAGAGGCGACAGCCGCGCGACGAGCGAAGGCGCCTACCCCCGCCCCAGACCCGGCACCGGCACCGGCACCGGCACTCGCACCGGCACCCGCCAAGCCTCAACCGACGACGGTGGAACGACGGCCCGAGCCGCCGCGTGAGAACCGACCCCGCGATGAGCGGCCGCGCGAGCCGCGAGTCGACCGACCCCGCGACGACCAACCGCGCGAAGCGCGAGTCGACCAACCTCGCGACGACCAACCGCGCGAAGCGCGAGTCGATCGCCCCCGCGACGACCAACCGCGCGAGCGACGGCCACAGCGATTGCGCGAAGAACGTCCCTCCGAGCGACGCGCTGAAGAGCACCGCACCCTCGAAAGCGCACGCCTCGACCTGCCGCCCCCGTTGCGCAAGGAACCTCCGCCGCCCGAAGTGGTGCTGCCTTCGTCTGATGCTGAAGCGCTCGAGGGCGGCGAAACCATCCGAGAAATTTTCGTGAACGTCGGTCGTCGCGATGGGGCCAAGCCGAGCGACTTCCAGATTTTGCTCGAGAAACACGGCATCACTGGCGAGGCAGACTACATCCGCGTTCGGCACAGCCATGCCTTCGTCGGGGTACGCGGCGACTTGATCGAACGCGCCGTGGCAGCCCTGAACGGCGCTCAAATCGCTGGGCAGACCGCCAGCGCCGAGCTAGCCCGCCGACGCTGACGGCCTTTTTGGCGCGGTGGGGGTTCCCGAGTAGCGACTGCAGAACTATTAGACGGCAGCCATGCTGAAGCGGTCCCTCGGTCTCTGCCTGCTCTTCGTAAGCCAAGCCGCGCTCGCCCAGCCAGCGCCGAAACCGGCGCCCGCTGCCCGGCGCCCGGCCCCCGCTGCTCCTACTCCTCCCATCGCGGCCGAGCCCGCTCCGCCGCCCGCTGAGCCGGTGCTGCCTGAGGTGACCGACGACATGCTCGCGCCGGTCCCGCCCGCCACCAACGTGCTCCAGAACTGGCGCGACGCTTTGCGCCTGCTTCGCCAGAACTCCACAACGCTGCGTACCCTGCAGGCGCAGCAGGACGTGGCGCGCGCACAAGCTCGCGAGGCCCTAGCGCCCGCGCTACCTACCCTGACCGGCAACGGCAGCGTGTCGCATCAGCTCTTGCGTGGCAACGCGCCAGTGCTCGACATTAACCAAACTTTGGCGGCCGTTAGGGCCAATCCCCAAACCGCCGATGCCGTCTACGACATCGTCAAGGTTCCCGACGCAACCACCACCTGGCAAGCAGGCCTCAGCCTGCGCATCCCGATCGTCAACTTGCCGGCGTGGCACAATCGCGGCACCGCCCTGCAGCAAATTCAGGTCACACAACTCAACTCCAAAGCTGCCGAACGGCTCTCGATCGCCGTCGTGGCCGATGCGGTGGTCACCGCAGTTACCGCCGAACGACTGGCAGAAGTCAGCCGCGTATCGCTCGAGAGCGCGCTCTCGACCCTCGATTTGACCAAGCGGCGGGCCGCGCTGGGCGCCTCCAGCGCGATCGACGTGCTGCGCACCGAACAAGAGGTTTCGTTGTCGCGCGGCCAAGTCGTGTCCGCCAACGATGGCGTGCTGCGCGCGCGCGAAGACCTGGGCGCTGCGCTCGGTTCGCCTGAGCCCTATGGCGTCACGCCCAGCATCCGGCTGGACGAGCTGGCCAACGACGCGAAGAGCACGTGCAAACCCGCAGACGTGTTTAGCCGCGCCGACGTACGCGCCGCTGCCGCGTCCGTTGCGGTCGCCAAGCGCAACGAAGAGGGAGTCTCGAAAACCTATTGGCCCACGGTCGATGCGGTTTCGAGCCTCACGTACTGGTCGCCAGTTTCGGGCATCAACAACGAGCACGTGACGTGGTCCGTCGGCGGCGTGCTCAGCTGGACGCTCTACGACGGTGGGCTGCGCTACGGCACGCGCGAAGAGCGCGCTGCCGAGACGCGCGTCGCGGCCGAACAAGTCACCGAGGCGAAGCGCCAGGCGCGCCTGCAGGTCATGCAGGCGTTTCGCACCGTGAAGTCGTCCGAGGCGACGCTGATTGTCGCCGCCCGTACGCGTGAGCTTGCGGCGGAAACCGCTAGGCTGACCAAAGTTTCTTACGTCAACGGCAGCGGCACGAGCTTCGATCTGGTCGATTCCGCGCGCAAGCTCCGCGAGGCAGAGCTGGACTACACCATCAAAGAGTTTGATGTCCTCAGGGCGAAGATTGCCGCTTTGCTCGCGTTGGCGACCTGTGATGTTTGAGCGGACTCTTTGCTGGTCTTGGTTTTTTTTTGTGCTTCGCGGGGAGTGTCCTGCGACTCTCGAAGGCTGAGCTGCTGCTGCGCCGGCCTCGCCGGTTTGTCCCAAGCGCGGTCTCTCAGACGATCGTGATCTGATCTCGCCAAAGTCTTGAAGTGTGGTTCCATCCACTGGGGCCGCTCTCCGTCCATTTCGCATTTGGGCCCGCACCACCGCCTGGCGACCCGCCCTTGCTCGACCGCTGCTGCGCCGGCCTCGCCGTTTGTCCCAAGCGCGGTCTCTCGGGGCGATCGTGATCTGATCTGGTCAAAGTCTTGAATTCTCGTTCCATCCACTGGGGCCCCAGCCGTTCTTCGTCTATTCGCATCTGCGTCGGCATCACCGCCTCGCGACGCACCCTTGCTCGCCCGCTACTGCATCGGCCCCGCCGGTTTGTCCCAAGCGCGGTCTCCGGGGGCGATCGTGATCTGATAGCGCCAAAGTCTTGGATTCTCGTTCCATCCACTGGGGCCCCAGCCCCAGTGGGGCGCGTCAGTGGGCGGGGTGACCGCAAACCCTGCCAAATGGGCAGCAAAAACCAGGAACAAAAGTTTCAGTCCGCGCGCTATGGTTCGCGCATGCGTTCCCGCGGGTTGATTGTCGGTATTTGGGCCGTTACGGCCCTCACCTTCTTCGCCTTGATCCTGTTTGTGTTCCTGAAGGTGCCGGAAGCCCAGCCCCAGGCGGGGGGCCTGGCCCAAAAGATTTTCTACTTTCACGTGCCGGCGGCCTACGCGCTCTATCTTTGCGGTGGCGTTTGCTTCGTCGGCAGCGCGCTCTATTTAGCCGGGCCGACCGACGCGCGCGACGCCTGGGCCAAGGCGGGCGCCGAATGTGCGAGCGCCTTCGGTGGCATGGTCATGGTGAGTGGCCCGCTGTGGGCCAAAAAGGCCTGGGGCGTGTATTGGACCTGGGACCCACGCCTCACGTCTCTGCTGCTCAGCATTCTCATCTACGTGGCGATCGTGCTGGTTCGAAACTTCATGGGCTCGGGCGACGCCGAGCGGAAGTTCGCGGCGGCCTTCGGCATCTTGGGGACGGCCGTGCTGCCCATCGTGCACTTCTCGGTGCAGCTGTGGGGCGGAAACCACCCGCGCGTGCTCAAGGCAAACGGCGGCGAAGGCATCAAAGATCCGGCCATGATCCAGGCTCTGCTCGGCGGCTTTTTCGCGATGACGCTTTTGGCGGCGCTTTTACTCACGCTGCGTGCAAACCTGGCCATCTCTCAGGCGCGCCTGGTTCGCGCCGAAGAGCTAGCCCCGGACACCAACGGTTGAATCATGCTGCAAGCTAGCCCCGCCCCCACTACCGCCGAAGGCCGCTCCCAAGAGTTTAGGCCCGTCACCGGCGGCCCGACCCAGACCAGCAGCGCCGAGGCGCTCTTGATCACCGCTTATCTGCTGATGTGGGCCATTTTGATGGGCTTCTTGTTCGCCACGTTCCGCCGCCAGGCGGCGGTCGACAAACGTCTGGGAGAGCTCGAACGCGCGCTGCCTAAGCGGCCCGACGCATGACGATCGAGCACGTCATCTTCATCCCCGGCGTGCTCTTGGTGGGTGTGATGGTTGGCTTCGTGCTCGGCGCCCGGGCCGTTCGGAACGAGCTGGGACGCGCCAAAGAACGCGCTAAGAAATAGCCGCGACTTTGCGCTAGGCTCGTGGGGTTGGCCGGCAGAGTGACCGGCGCTTTTCGGGAGAGACAGCATGCTGAGCTTCGAGCCGTCGGATGAGCAAAAGGCGTTGATCGATACGGCGAGGCGGTTTGCGCGCGAGCGCATCGCCCCTGTCGCGGCCGAATGCGATCGAGAGAGTCGCTTCCCGCGGGACGTGTTCATAGCAGCGCACGAGCTCGGGCTCGTCAACGCCACAGTACCGCCCGAGTACGGAGGCGCCGGCTTTCCCGAGCTCGACAACGCCCTGATCGCCGAACAGCTGGCGTGGGGTTGCACGGGTATTCAAACCAGCCTGCTCGCGAACACGCTGGCGCTCACGCCCATCAAGCTCGCCGGGAGCGAGGAGCAGAAGAAGAAGTACCTGGGCATGCTCACGGCCGAGCCGCTGTTCTGCAGCTATTGTACGACCGAGCCGACGGGCGGCAGCGACGTCGCGGGCCTGCGCACGACCTTCAAAGCGGTCGGCGACGAATACGTGCTCAACGGCGAAAAATGCTGGATCACCAACGCCAGCTTGGCTTCGTTCTACATCGTTTTCGCGACGAGCGATCCGAACAAGCGCCACAAGGGCATCGCGGCGTTCATCGTCGATCGCGGGCTAGCAGGCGTGAAGGTCGGCAAGCACGAGGACAAGATGGGCCAGCGCGCGAGCGACACCGCCGCCGTGCACTTCGAAGAGGTGCGCGTCCCCAAAGCCAACATGCTGGCGCCCGAGGGCGAAGGCTTCAAGCTGGCCATGGAGACGTTCAACCAGACGCGGCCCGACATCGGCGCCATGGCCACGGGTTTGATGCAGCGTTGTCTCGATGAATCAGTCGCCTACGCCAAAGACCGCAAAGCTTTCGGCGTGGCGATCGCCGAGCACCAGCTCGTGCAAGCCATGCTCGCCGAAATGGCCATCGCCATCGAGGCCACGCGGCTTTTGTACCAGAAGGCCGCCTGGAACCTGGACAACGGCGTCCGTGATCCGATTGTGTCGAGCTACGCCAAGGCCTACGGCGCCGATCGCGCCATGCAAACGGCAATCGACGCTGTGCAGGTCTTCGGCGGCAACGGCTACGTGAAAGACTACCCCGTCGAAAAACTGATGCGCGACGCCAAAGTGCTACAGATCTACGAAGGCACGAGCCAAATCCAGCGGCTGGTCATCGCGCGCAGCCTGATTAAGTAGCCGGGCTCGCCCGTTGCGTTAGTGATAGACGACGTTCAGCTCCTCGGCGCTGGCGAAGACAATGCCGTCAGTGACGCTGGCCGGAACGGCGAAGATGATGCCGTCGTTGGTGGATGGATTGTTCACCCAGCTCACGCGGGTGTCCATCGCAACCAATCTACTACTGTCTCGACATCGTAAAAGAACCCACGGCTGCCTTATCGTGGATGCGTCCGTCGGTGATGACGCCGGCTTCGACGCGACCAGAAAGAACCTTGCCGTCATCGAGACGGAGCGCGGCGTCGATACGGTCGCCGTCGACTTCGATGCTGGCGACTCCGTCGATGGCGCCGTTCAGCTCGGGATTCTCAGAGGTGAGAGTGCCGATCAACGACAAGCCGCGCGCGGCCGACGATTGACGTGCCGCTGGCTGCAAGACGAGCGAAAACGGCACCGTTTCGCCGTCGATCTCGGCCGACCCCTGCCAAGTGCCAAGTACCGCAGCGCTCAGATTGGTCGCGGAATGGCTCGTGTCGGCGGAACCTTCACGGCTGCTACACGCCAAATAAGGCAGCAAGCACAGCGCGAATCCGGCGGCGCCAAGCATGAACCAACGCCGATTCACGTGCGTGCTCCGATGAAGACGCCGGCCTGATTGGCCTGGTGGATGCGGCCGCGCAAGTCGTTTTCGCGCGCGTCGAGGTCAGCGCCGCGCTCGCCGCGACGCCTGCGATGCTTGAGAAAAGATAGCTCGATCAGCGCCAGTTGCTTGCGGCGCGCCGGTCCATAGCCTTGGCTGCTGCCCAGCAGCGAGAAGAAATTCCACAGCGGCACCAGCATCCAGTAGCTCGCGGTGCGCTCGAGCTCTTTGGGATGCAGCGAGCGTCCGGCTTCGTCGACCAAGCCCCGCAGCACGATCGCGCGATCGCGAATCGCGAGCGTCAAGATGAGTAGGAAGAACAGAGCGTCGAAAGTCCAGAACAGCAGCAGCTTCAGGAGCAAGCCGCTGCCGCCGTCGTACAGGAACGTGACCAAGTAGTTGTGAACGAAGTGCAGACCCACAGCGGCGCACCAGCCGCCAATGGGCGCGAACAACTTGGTAAGCCCGCTGGTGCTCTCGGCAGCGATGCCCACACCCAAACCGGTCATCGCCGTGAACGACGCGTGACTCAGACCCGCGAGCACGGTGCGAAGCACGAAAGTCTGGAAGAAAGCTTCGCCGCCGTGAGCGCCCGCGCTCGAGATGTACAAGACGTCCTCGGTCATGGTGAAGCCGAGCCCGATCACCCCGCCGTAGATGGCGCCGTCGAGCGCGCCGTCGATCTCGCTCACCCACAGCGCCGAGATCGCCCACAGCACCAGGACGCCGAAGCCCTTGCTGCTCTCCTCGACCAGCGGGGCCACGAACGAAGCCGTCGAAGCGTCGACCAAGGCGGCTTGGCCGGCCCCCAGGCTGGCCCGGATCGCCCCCTCGCCCACTTCGTTAAACACGAGGGCGGTCAGGGTACTGACCACCGCGCCCCAGAAAAAAGCCACTGAAAGCAGCCAGAAAGGCTCCGGCTCGTAGCGATCACTGCCGCGGATGATGAGGAAATAGCAGAAGACCGTCGGTGCGACGACGGAGAGCGCGAGCAGGGCCAGCACGGGCGAGACGGTACCAGGCTCGGGCCGAGCCGCCCAAGTATGCTAAGACGCGCCACAGGAACTAGCGCGTGTTTGGGTTCTCGTTCAGCGAAATACTCGTAGTCTGCGTGGTGGCCCTGGTGGCTGTCGGGCCCCAAAAGCTACCCGGCATGCTGAAGACCATGGGTCAGTGGGCGCGCAAGCTGCGCCAGATGACCCTCGAGGTGCGACAGCAAACGGGCATCGACGAGATGCTGCGCGCCGAGGGCATTCAATTGTCCGAGCTGCGCAGTCTAATGCGTGGCTATCACGGACCTGCAGCGGCCCCGGCGCCCGCGCCCGCTGCTGCGCCCGTTCAGTCGGCGCCTCGTTATGAGGATCCGTACGCCGCGCTCGAGCCCGATCCGACGCGCGAGTACCCGCCCGAAGGTGCAGACGCTTACGGCGCGCTGCCCGACGACTTGCTGGAACCCGCGAGCTCGAACGTAGTCGCGGTGGCGCCCGGTGCTCCCCCGCCGAAGCCTGAACCGGAGCCGACCACGGTTGTCACGGCCGAGCCCGCCGCCGCCGAGCCCGCCGCCGCCGAGCCCGCCACTGCTGAGCCCGCCGCTGCTGCTGAGCCCGCCGCTGCTGCTGAGCCCGCCGCCGGCATCCAGCCGCTCGCCGCTGCGCCTGCCGCCACCATCACTGCCACGGCGGTCGTTCAGGAGCCGACTCCCACTGCGGCAACGCCTACGCCCGCGGCGACGCCGGCCGAATCCGAGTCTTTGCCGGAGATTGAGCCCGAACCGGAGCCAGAGGTCATCGCCAAGCCGGCCGCTCCGGCTGCCCGCTCCGTACCGCCACCGCCGCCGTCTTCGCGCGCAGCAGTGCCGCGGCCTGCCCGTACCCCTCCGCCTCCGCCGCGGCGTTCGCTGCCGCCGCCTCGTCCCGAGCCGAGCAGCCCGGTCAACAAGCCCGAGCCCGCCGCGGCCCCGGGACCCGTAACCCCCAGCTCCGGTAGCGCCAATGGCAACAGCTGAGGTCAGGGCTGTGAGCGGTAACAACGACGGCAAGGGCACGCCAGATCCGCCTCCCGGTAACGACGGATCGATGACGCTCTGGGAGCATCTCGAAGAGCTCCGTAGTCGCATCGTGCGCATGGCGATCGCATTCTTGGTCGGCGCCGTCGTGTGCTGGATCTACAAAGAGCGGATTTTATCCTGGCTCACACGACCGTTTCTGATCGCCTGGCAAGAGAACCACCTCGCTAACAAGGCGGAGCTTCACTACGGCGGACCTGCGGCACTGTTCATCGCGTACGTGCACTTGGCCGCGCTCGCCGGCTTCATCGTCGCGTTGCCGTTCATTCTGTATCAACTCTGGGCGTTCATCGCGCCGGGTTTGTACTCGCGCGAGAAGCGCTTCGCGATCCCGTTCGTGGTGTCTTCGTGCGGCCTGTTCGCGCTCGGTGGCTATTTCGGCTGGGCGGTGGCGTTCCCGAGGGCGTTCGGTTTCTTGCTGAGCTTTAGTGCGCCCACGCCGGAAGTGGGCCCCGCTGGCGACCGCGTACACGTGGTTCCCACGGTGATGATCGGTGACTACATCGATTTCGTCCTGCGCATGTTCATCGCGTTCGGCGCCACCGCCGAGCTACCGATCCTGGTGCTGTTTCTGTCGGTGGCTGGGCTCGTCACCCACCGGCACCTGATCAAGTTCTTCCGCTACTTCATCGTGGTGGCTTTCATCATCTCGGCGGTCTTGACGCCGCCCGACCCGATGAGCCAAATCCTCATGGCCGTGCCCTTGATCGGCCTCTACGGCGTCTCGATCGGCGTAGCCTGGTTCATCACCAAGGGTCGTGAACGGCGGCTGGCCCAAGCCGAAGTAGACGAAAAGCGCGCCGACAAGCCTGACGCCGACAAGCCTGACGCCGACAAGCCTGACGCCGACAAGCCTGACGCCGACAAGCCTGACGCCGACAAGCCTGACGCCGACAAGAAGGATTGAGTTATCGGTCACCCGCCGTCAGTTGCGCGAGCGCCCTCTCGGCCAACGGCTGAACAACCGACGACTACTCCCGCGCGTACGGCTCGCCCCGCAAAATGCTCAGCGAGCGATACAGCTGCTCCAGCAAGAGCACCCGCGCCAGACGGTGCGGCAACGTGAGCTTCGATAAACTGATGCGCGCCTTCGCACTTTGAGATAGCGCCTTGGGAACGCCGTCGGCGTCGCCGATGACGAAGGCAACGACGCCTTTGCCAGTGCTGCCCCAGCGCTCCACGCGACGCGAAAGCTCGGTGCTGGTCAGCGCGTCCCCGTCGACCTCCAGCGCCACCAAGAGCGCGCCGTCAGGCACCGCGGCCGCCAAATCTCGCGCAGACTTGACCTCGATTTCGTCGCACTTCACCCAGCGGCGAAGGCGCGCCAAGTAGTCGTCCGCAATCGCGCGCACTTCTTTTTCCTTCAATTTCCCAGCAGCTATGATGACAAGCTTCATCGTCTGCGGGTCGCTGAGGTGCAAACGCGAAAGATCACGTACCCGGTACGCGCACGCGCCTGGCATCCATCCACAGGCCGTCCAGATCGTAGAGCGAACGCGTCTCTGCCAGGAACACGTGCACGACTATGTCGACGAAATCGATCAGCACCCATTGGCCGCGCGGCAGCCCTTCGATCGAAATCGCGTGCCAGCCCTGCTTGCCGAGCGCCTCATCGACCGCGTCAGCGATGGCCGCGACGTGCCGATCGGCGTGACCGGTCATAAGCACGAGGTAGTCGGCGTAGTCGACCTTGCCCGCGACGTCGATGATCTCGACGCCCATCGCCTTCTTGTCGAGCGCGGCCGCGGCTGCCGCCAGCGCCATGCGCTGGGCCTCGCTCGTGTCGCGTTCGGGCCTGACTGGCGTGCGCAGCGGCGTGGGCTTGCCGGCGGCACGGACTGGTTTTTTGAGAGCCTTTAGCTTTTTCTTCATGTTTTGGATAGAGCGGTCACGGGCTTAGCCTCGCACTTGGCCTTCGCCGAACACGATCCACTTCTCTGCGGTGAGGCTTTCGAGGCCCATTGGGCCGTAGGCGTGCATCTTGGAGGTCGAGATGCCGATTTCGGCGCCGAGCCCCAGCTCGCCACCGTCGTTGAAACGGGTGGAGGCATTCACCACCACGCAGCTTGCATCGAGCTCGCGCACGAAACGTTGCGCGTTGTCGTACGAATTGGTGACAATCGCTTCGGTGTGATTCGAGCCGTAGCGCTCGATATGCTCGATGGCAGCGGCGATGTCTTTCACGACTTTGACGGCCAGTATTTTGGCCAAGAATTCTTGCCCATAGTCGTCGTCGTGAGCAGGCTTGGCTTCCGGCACCAGGGCGCAGGTTGCGGGGTCGCCCCGCAGCTCGACACCAGCCTCCAAGAGCTGCTTGGCCACGCCAGGCAAGAGCCGCTTGGCCGCTCCTTCGTGCACCAGCAAGCACTCGAGCGAGTTGCAGGTCCCAGGCCGCACCGCCTTGGAATTGACGGCAATGGCGGCGGAGCGCTCCAGCTCCGCATCGGCGTCCAAGAACAGATGGCAAACACCCTTGTAGTGCTGCACCACCGGCACGCGCGCGTTCTCGCACACGAAGCGCACCAGGCCCTCGCCTCCGCGCGGAATCACCAAATCGAGCAAGCCGGTCAGGCCAATCATCTCGCGCACGCTCTCGCGATCGCCGGGCGGCACGATCTGCACGGAGTCGCCGGGCAGGCGCGCGGCTTCGAGCGCTTCTTGCAGAATACGTCCCAAAACGGCGTTGGTGTTCGCCGCTTCTTTGCCGCCGCGTAGCAGCACGGCATTGCCGGCCTTGAGGCACAGGACCGCGGCGTCGACGGTCACGTTCGGGCGCGACTCGTAGATGATGCCGATGACACCGAGCGGCAGGCGCTCGCGCGCCGTTTGCAGCCCGTTCGGCAGGCGCTGCATCGGTCCGCGGCTGCCCACGGGATCGGGCAGCGACGCGACGTGCTCGACCGCGCGAGCCGTGGCCTCGACGACCTTGGCGTCCATGCGCAGGCGCTCGAGCATGGCCGGCGCGAGGCCGGCGGCAGCGCCCGCTTCGAGATCGCGGACGTTGGCTTCGCCGATTGTGGCGATCGCTGCGCGCAGGCGCGCGGCGACTTCGGCTAAGGCTTGGTCTTTCTGTTTGCGGGTGGCCAGCGCCAGCGCCTTTTTGACAGCGCGAGCCTTGATGGCTTGATCACGAACGGACGTCACGGGGTGCCTGGACTGAGCGTAGCACTAGTTCCGCCGCTGTTTCCGCGGGCGCCCGCTGGGGCTTCAGGTGCTAGTCCGACCCCCAGCGCGTCGTTGTTCGGCGTCGCGGTTCCGCCGGAACCACCCACAGCGCCGCCACGCGGCGCCTCGGCGGAAGCGGGCGGCCAAGGCTCGACGTGCGGCTGCTCGTACTCCGGCGGTGGGAGGCCAACGGGGCGCCCGGGGGTGCCGCAGCCGACGAGCGTGAACAGCAGCGCGAAACAAAGGCGCGTTTTCATAGAGCCATTCCTGCGTCGGGTGCAGCCTGGGGCGCCGGCGTGGCGCCCGGAGCGCCGGCATCAGGCACCTCTGAAGGCACCGCCGGAGCCGACGGCGGCGGCTCCGCGTCGGTGCCGGGCAGCGTCGCGTAGGGGCGCGGCGCGGCGTCGGTGCCGGCCGCCAGGGCGCCTAGCGCGTGCGGGGGTGCCACCGTAATTTCGGGCTTGCGGGGCGGAGGTGGCGGCTCGGTCGATGCGCTTGGGCATCCGCAAAGCGTGAGGCTGCCCAGCAGCAGCGCGAGGCAAGCGCGTTTCATGACAGCCAACGCTCCTCGTCGACGGCGCGCAGCGTGGCCTCGAGCCCGTGGAGCGGCGCGTAGCCGAGCTCGCCGCGCGCCTTGGAGTCGTCGACCATGCACACGTAGCGAATGAAGTCGAGCTCTGGTGCCGGAAACCCCGTCAGGCGAAAGCGGAACAGGTTCTTGACCGCCGCCTTGGCCAGCGAGTGCGGCACCGCCATGGCGCGCCGACCCAGCACCGAAATCGCCTTCGATAGCGCCAGCGGCTCAGGCCCGCCGATATTGAAAATGCCGCGCGCGCCCGGCATCAGGGCAAGCTCGATGGCTTGCAAAACGTCGCGCTGGTGGACGACTTGCATCATCGGGTCGAAGCCGAGCAGCGTCGGCACGACGTCGAGCCTGAGGTAGTTGCTGGGCGCATTTCTGACCGTGCCCAGAATGTGCGCCGGTCGCAAAATCACCGTATCCGTGCCGGGATTGCGCCAAAAAAACGCGTTCACGAGCATGTCGAGCTCGACCAAATCGCGAATGTCGCTGAACGGGCCGGCGCCGAGCAGCGGCGCGTCTTCGCGGATCAGCTGCGGGTTGTCGGGGCGCGGACCGTAGACGTTGGCGCTCGAAAGCAAAACGAGCTTGGGGATCTTGTAAAGGTCGACGTACTCGAGCACCTTCTGCAGACCGACGACGTTGAAGTCGTGGTGCTCGACCGAGCTTTCGTGCGGATCGTGCATCACGCCCAGGTGCACGACCGCCGCCACGCCGTGTCGAAAAATCTCGCGCGCGCGGCTGCTGCGGATGTCGAGCTGGTGGTGCTCGACGTCGCCGGGCGGATCCACGAAAGCGCGGCGATCGACGCCGATGACCTTGCGCTTGCGATGCAAGACGCGCGACAGATCTCGCCCCAAGCGACCGCAAATCCCGGTCACGACGACGGGCCCCGAGTCGCTGTCGGTGACCAGCGCGTTCGTCGTCAAAGAAACACCCCGCGCCGATCGCGCAGACCGCGGCGCAAGAGGTCGTTGATCGTCTGCTGCACCAGCCAGACCTTGTCGGCGATGACGCTGTCGTCGTCGTCGGCGTCGCCGTAAAATCGCATCGGTTCGCCGAAATGGAGCCGATATTTGGTCGGCAGTGGCATGGCGCCGCCCGGCAAGAGCACCTGCGGAACCAGCGGAAAAGCCGGCAAACCGAGCGCGCGCGCCGCCCATTCGATGTTGCCGAAGCTGAGGTATTGTTCCTCGGCGCCGACCACGGCCACCGGCACGATCGGCGTCTGCGTGCGCAGCGCCAAGCGCATGAAGCCGTGGCCGAACGGCTCGAGTTGGTAGCGTTGAGCGAAGGGCTTGCTGATGGCCTTCATGCCCTCGGGGAAGGCCAAGACGAGCTCGCCCATTTCCAGGAGCCGGACGGCGTTTTCTTGCAGGCCCACCACCTGCCCCACGCGGCTGAAGAACGCCGACACGAACGGCAACGTCGCCGTCCATTTTTCGACCATGGCGCGCGTCACGCGCGGTGGCCGGCCGTCGAAGAACATGGCCGAGCCGATGATGGCAGCGTCGATGGGAATTTGGCCGGAATGATTGGCGATGAGCAGCGCGCGCCCGGGCGGCACGTGCTCGATGCCGAACACCTCGGTGCGGAAGTAGAGCCGATGAAAGACGGCCACGATCTTCGCGGCTTGGCGGGCGGTCTCGGGGTCGAAGCCGAACGGGTCACCGCCGAGCGTGACGTAGCGATGCCGCAGACTGTGCACGCGCTCTTCGAAATCATCGCCGAGCAAGCGCTGCCGCAGCTCATCGCGGGCGCGCGTCGCGGCATGCGCGACGCGTGACAAGAACGGCAGCGTGCCTTGGGCGACGTCGGCGAGGCGAGCTAGGGCGTTCCGCTGCATGAGAAAGCGGCGCCATGTTAGCGTGAGAGCGCGTGGCTTCGCTCGTGATTCCCCCTCCGCTCCGGCCCGGCGGTACCGTGCGCATCGTCGCCCCTGCAAGCCCCTTCGATCGGACGCTGGCGCTGTGCGGTATCGCGTTTCTGGGCGAGCGGTATCACGTCGAATTCGATTGGCGCATGTTCGAGCGAGACGGCTTCTTGGCCGGTTCGGACCAGCGCCGCCGCGAGGAGCTTCGCCGCGCCCTCGAGGCGCCCCATGTCACCGCCATCGTCGCGGCGCGAGGCGGCTACGGCATCACTCGCGTGGCAAGCGACATCGATTTTGGCGCGCTCCGGCGTTCACCCAAGTGGCTGATCGGTTTCTCCGACGTAACAGCGCTGCACATTGAAGCGCAGCGTGTCGGGGTGGCGTCACTGCACGCCCACCATGCGGCCGGCCTAGGCCGCGGCGACGCTCGCTCTCGCCAACGTTGGATCGCCGCGCTGGAGTCGCCACTTTCGCCGCGCACCCTGCGAGGTCGGCCTCTGCTTCCCGGCCGTGTGCGAGGGCCGCTGGTCGGTGGAAACCTGACGGTCCTGTTCACCTGCGCGGTCACGGGGCGGCTGCAGTTGCCCGCCGGCGCGATCTTGGCGCTCGAAGATGTGACGGAGGCTTCGTATCGCGTCGACCGTATGCTGAGCGCTTTGCGCTTGGGTGGACACTTGCGCGGCGTGGCCGGCGTGGCCGTCGGCGGCTTCACGGATTGCCCGCCGGGCCCTCACGGCGTGCCGGTCGAGCAGGTGCTTTCGCGTGAGCTCGCGGAGCTTGGCGTGCCGGTCGTGAGCGGGCTGCCGTTTGGGCACGAGCTGCCCAACGAGCCATTGCTGCTCGGCGTCGAAGCAGAGCTCGATGCGGAACGCGGTCTGCTGCGGCTCGGCGCGCTGACGTGAAGCGAGCCGGGGCCGGCAATGCGACTCAATTCGGCTGATCGTCGATCAGCTCTTCGTCGTCGACGGAGAATTCGCCGCTCTGCTCGTCTTCGGGCGGCTGGGCGAGCTGCGCGGGTGGTCGGATCTCGGTCACGTCGGACGTGCCGGGCATGTAGCCGGGCTCCGGCAATGCTTGAGCTTGGGCTTTGGGGGGCCCGCCTTTGCCACGCGCCCCGGGCGGCGGCGGCGGTGCCACCTTGGCTCCGCCTTTTGGCGGCGGCGGCGGCGGAGCTTTGCCGCCGGTCGGAGGGGGCAAAGGTGGACGCATCGAAGTCGGCCCCGCGCTCCGCGCAGTCGAGCTGGGTGGCGGTGGCGGGGCGCGCGAGGGGATCGGCGGGCGGGCGCTAGCAGGTCCCGAACCCGGCAAAGGTGGCGGCTGCGAGGCGCGAGTCGGCGGCGTTTCGTCGACCGAAGAAGAACCAAGCTCGACGGGAATATCGAGCGACCCATCCGCGCCGGCCGCGGCGACTTCGGCATCCTGCGGCGTTGCCGGAACCCCGACAGGGGCGGCTTCGCCCGGGGCCGTCTGGGCATCCGCGGCATCTGCAGTGGCGGGCTCGGGCGCAGCGAGAGCCGCGTCGGTGGGCGCCGCTGCTACGGCCTCGGGAAGGACCGCGGCCGCGGGCGCGCCCTTCTTCGGCTTGGGCGGCGGAGCCAGCTTGGCCGGTAGCGCGGAAGAGGGCAGCGCTGCGTCAGGAGCGGACGGCTCGACGGGCGCGGCAGCGGCGACAGTCTCGGCGGCAGGCGTCGCTGCGGCGGGTGTCGCTTCCGCCGAAATCTTCTCGGATTCAGCGGCGGAGGACTCGGATTCAGCGGCGAAGGACTCCGCCGCCGCTTCCGCAGGTTTCGGCTCGGACGGCTGCTCAACGGCAGGTTTGTCGTCGACGGCTTTTGCTTCCGCCGGGTTTGGCTCGCTCGGCTTGGGCTCGGCTGGCTTGGCTTCGGCCTGCGGCTCGGCTGGCTTCGGCGGCGGAGACGCCTTCGGCTCAGAGTCGTCTTTCGGTCGCTTGAGCATCGCCTGCTTGGCGCGCTCGAGCCCTTCGATCGCTTCCGGATCGCCGGACTTCATGCGCAGCACCCGGCGCCAAGCGTCGGCTGCCTCACGCGGATCATCCAGCTTTTCTTCCCAAAGACGCGCGACTTTGCGCGCGAGCTCCGCGCGGGAGCCAGGATCTTTTCCGCGCAGGATTTGATCTTCGAAGAGCTGGACCATGCCGCGGTAGTCGGCAAGCTCGGTGTACAGCTCCGAGAGCTGCTCCATCACGCTGGTGTCCGACGGCGAGAGGTCGTGCAGGCGCTTCAGATCACCCGCGGCGCCAGTCTTGTCTGCCAGCTTGTCGCGGCGTAGCGAGGCGCGGCGCGCCAGCAGCTTGCGCACCAGCGGGCCGTCGAACACCTCTTCGAGCGCGCGAGTGAGCACCGTTTCTGCGCGACGCGAGTCGCCCACATCGCTGGCCAACGCCTCGAGCGCCTCCAGACGCTCGTCGTCGACGTGCGTGACGATGGCGTCGCCCAGCCACGTGAAGGCACGGTCGACGTCCTTGAGCTCGCGATAGACGAGCGACGCCGCGCGGCCCAGCAGGATGCCCCGCGTCCGCCCGCCGTCGCGCGAGCCTTGGCCCCCTGCCGCCATGGCGTCGGCCAAAGTGCGGCGCAACGTGTCGACGCTTTTGGCACGGTCGCTCTTGATCGCGACGTCTTCGAGCAACGAAAGCGTCTCGTCTTGGGCGCCGAC